>JAABUN010006874.1_pt1 | contig 12763 bp, 8 predicted proteins | sample 5559311 | NCBI WGS metagenome assembly JAABUN01 (sample SAMN10711877, study PRJNA513370) | rock metagenome | isolation source: Antarctica rocks | place: Antarctica: Victoria Land, Siegfried Peak sud | reverse complement strand
AATCGCCGGTACAACCATTCCATTAGCAAGTTCATCCTCCACAAAATAGTACGTTACTTCACGTCCATCGAGTTCTGCAGGAACCGCAACCAAACGCTGGTGGGCCTCCACAACGAGATAGGGATGAGTGGGGGTACGTCGTTGCGCCATCAGCGTATCCTATTGCATAAACCTTTCTGTCACTTTGAGTCATAGTATAACATTAGCCTCCCATCGTCCCGCCTCTTCCTCGGCCTCCACAGCATCCCCAACCTCGGCGAAGCGCCGACTGTGCAGCCGCGCATAAAGGCCACCGTGTGCCAGGAGTTGCGCGTGTGTCCCATGCTCGATCACCTGGCCGCGTTCGAGGACGACGATCCGGTCGGCACGCTCGATCGTGGAGAGGCGGTGGGCGATCACGATCGTGGTGCGCCCGCGCAGCAGGCCATCGAGCGCCGCCTGGATCGCCGCCTCCGACTCGTTGTCGAGTGAAGAGGTCGCCTCATCGAGGATCAGGACGCGCGGGTCTTTCAGGATCGCGCGGGCGATGGCGATCCGCTGGCGTTGCCCCCCGGAGAGGAGGACGCCGCGCTCGCCGACAACCGTCTCATACCCCTGCGGCAGTTCGCCGATGAAACCGTGGGCGTTCGCCGCCCGCGCCGCCGCCGCGATCTCGTCCGACGTCGCGTCGAGGCGACCGTAGGCGATATTCTCCGCCACCGTGCCGCCGAAGAGGAGCGGTTCCTGCGGCACGATCCCAAGGGCATCGCGCAGCGAGGCGAGGGTGATCGCGCGGGTATCGTGATCGTCGAGGAAGATTTTGCCGCCGACCGGATCATAGAACCGCAGCAGGAGGTTGACGAGGGTCGTCTTGCCCGCGCCGCTCGGCCCAACCAGCGCGACCGTCTGCCCCGGCGCGATATCGAGCGTGATCCCGCGCAGGACTGGCGGCGCGACATCCGCCCCCGCCGCACCGTAATCGAAGGCCATTTCCTCCAGGCGGATCGCCCCCTGTACCGGCGTGGGCAGATCCACGGCATCGGGGCGATCCGCAATCGTCGGGGCCGTATCGAGCAGTTCGAAGAGGCGTTCAGCAGCGCCACTCGCCTCGCGCAGTTGCCTATAGACACCGGCCATCCCGCCGATCGGCCCGGCCACCATCGTCATGTAGAGGAGCGCGGCGACGAGTTCACCGGGCGTCAGTCGCCCGGTGGCGACTTCGTGCGCCCCGAAGACGAGGACGCCCGCGAGTGCGAGCAGGGCGACGAGGGTGATCGTCGGGCCGAAGACAGCGCGCACGCGCACGCGCCGCATCGCCACGGCGAAGGTCGTCTCGACGCTGCGACCGTAGCGCGCGACCTCGTGACTCTCGCGCCCGAATGCCTTGACCGTCCGCGCCCCGGCCAACGTCTCTTCCAGGACGGTCGTCGCCACGCCGAGCGCCGCCTGGTTCTCGTTCGCCAGCAGTTGCAGCCGCCGCCCGAAGAAGATCGCGGCCAGCAAGATCGGCGGCACCGCGATCAGGATGATCCCCGCCAGCCGCCAGTCGGTGATGATCACCAGCGCCAGCGCGCCACTGAGAGTGATCAATTGTTGGAAAAAACTGAGCAGATTCGTTGTCAGGCTAGTCTGGATCGCGGCGACATCGTTCGTCAGGCGCGACAGCAACTCCCCCACCCGCCGCCCATCGAAGAAGCCGACCGAGAGTCCCTGGATGTGGGCGTAGAGGCGGCGGCGCAGATCGACCACCAGCCGCTCACCGGCATACGAGAGGAGATAACCCTGGACGATCCCGACGACGGCCTGAACCACCGCCACGCCGACGAAGAGGATGATCGTCCGGCGCAGCAAGTCGCCGCCGCTGGTCAGCGTGATCCCATCGATCAGCCCGCGCACCAGCCAGGGAATCGCCAGCCCGAGCAGGCTGGTGACGATCAGGCAGATGCCGCCACCGAGCAGCGCCCAGCGATACGGCACCGCGAGGCCGAGCAGTCGCCGCAGAGCGGTGCGGTCGAGACGGGCCGGGGTTGCGGTTGCTTCAGCAGGCGCGGCAGCGTCGGGCGTGTCATTGCGGCCACGCCCGTTTTCATCACGGCGGTCTTCAGTCACAAGCAAGTCCCCTTCGACGCGATGCCGGACCCGATCACGCGGTCGAGTAGATCATCTCTGATATAACACCACAGGGCGATATTTGCTGACGATCTACGACAGCGGCGCGACATCCGTGCCACGAACAGAATGGAGGCAACGATGAGCGGTCTGGTTTTCGCGGCGATTGCGCCGCACGGGCATCTGGCGATCCCCGAGGCGCTATCGGAGGCGGAGCGCGACCTGGGCAAGCCGACCCAGGAGGCGATGGCGGAGCTGGGACGACGGTTCGACGCAGCCCGTCCCGACGTGTCGATCGTCCTCACGCCGCACAATGTCCACGTCGAGGGATCGATGGCGGTGATCATGGCCGGGAACCTGACTGGTTCGCTCTCCGACTGGACCAACGAGGCGATCGAACTGCAAGCGAAGACGGACCGTGAGCTTGGGCGCGCGATGATCGACACGATCAACGGCGCGGGCGTCCCGACGGTCGGGATCAGCTACGGCGGCAACGATCAGCCGACCGCGACCGCAACCATCGACTGGGGTGTGGTCATCCCGCTCTGGTTCATGGGCGGTCGCTCGACGCCACCGGTGCCGACCGTGGTGCTCAGCCCCGCGCGTGATCGCTCCCTCGCGGACCATGTGACGGCAGGGCGGGCAATCGCTGAGGCGGCGGCTGCGTCCGGCAAGCGGGTGGCGCTGATCGCCAGTTGCGATCACGGCCACGGCCATCTGGCGAGCGGGCCGTACGGCTTCGAGGCGGCATCGGCGGTCTACGACAATCAGGTCGTCGAAATGATCAAGGCCAACGACCTCGGCAAACTCCTCTCGTTCGATCCGGCGTTCGTCTCGCAGGCCAAGGCCGACAGCTTCTGGCAGATGCTGATTCTGCACGGCGCGCTCGACACCGGCTGGCAGGGTGAATTCCTCTCCTACGAAGCCCCGACCTACTTCGGGATGCTCTGCGCGGCTTACGAGCCGAAGTAAGCGACTCGCTCCCTGCCCCCTCCCGCTTCGAGAGAGGGGGCAGGGAGCGAGTCAATGCAGATCGAATGGAGGCGAGATGGAACAGCTCGTGTTCGCCTGCATCGTGCCGCACGGCTGGCTGACGGTGCCACTGGTCAGGGGGCGCGATGGTGAGAAAGCCGCCATGACACACGCCGCCCTCACCGAACTAGGGCAACGCCTTGTGGCGGCCCGACCGGAGACGATCGTCATCGCCGATCCGCACGAGCTTCAGGTCGAGGGGATAATCGCCCTGCTCGACAGCGGGCGACTGCATGGCGAAACCGGTGGCCCGCCAAATCTCGGCGCGACCGCCCACACCTTCTCGCTGCGCTTTGTCACCGATCGTGCGCTGAACGGCGCTATCACCGCGCAGGCACGGACGCGCAGCCTCCCCGTTGCCCGCGTCAGCAACGCACTCCCATTCCTGCCGCTCCCGCTGGACTACGGCAGCATGAACCCACTCTGGTATCTGGGGGCAACGCTAATGCCACCCGCACAACTGGTCGTCGCGAGCCTTGGGCCAGGCGTATCGCACGCCGCCTATGTCGATTTTGGCCGTGCCTTACGCGCAGCGATCGACGGCACACCCCGGCGAATCGCCTTCATCGCCAGTGCCGACATGAGCCACCGGCACAGCGCCGATGGTCCTTACGGCTTCGACCCGGCCGCAGGCGAGTGTGACTCATGTATCAGGGGCGTGATAGAGTCGGGCGCGCTTGATCAGGTGTTGGAGTACGATAAAGGTTGGCTGCAACGCGCCTTTACTGATGCTGTCGAGCCGCTGCTCATCCTGCACGGACTGACCGAGGGACATGGCTGGCACGGCAGAACGCTGTCGTACGAAGTCCCAACGTATTTCGGGATGCTCTGTGCCACTTACGAGCCGCAATAGCGGGTCAGCCATCCCTCTCCCACTCGCCTTATCGCAACTCGGCCTCGGCTTCGCGCCAGGTGGCGGCTTCCTCGCTGATCGTCAGGTCGAGGCCGGGAGCGGTGGGGACGAGCATCCGACCCTCGCGGAGGATGAGGCGTTCGTTGAAGAGCGGTTCGAGCCAATCGAAATGCTCGACCCACGGCTCCAGCCGTTGCGCCGCCGCCAGATGGATGTGGATCTCCATCACGAAATGCGGCGCGAGCGGCACCCCGCGCCCATCGGCCAGCGTGGCGACCCGCAGGAACGGCGTGATCCCGCCGACGCGCGGCGCATCTGGCTGCAAGATATCCGCCCCGCCGAGTTCGAGCAGGCGCGCGTGTTCCCCGGCACTTGTCAGCATCTCGCCGGTCGAGATCGGCGTATCGAGCGCGGCGGCGAGGATTGCCTGCCCCTCCGCGTCGTACGCATCGAGCGGTTCTTCGATCCAGGTCAGATCGAACTCTTCCAGGCGTCGCCCCAGGCGCAGCGCCGTGATCCGGTCCCACTGCCCGTTGGCATCGACCATGATCGGCACCCCAGCGCCGAGTGTTGCGCGCGCCCGCGCCACGCGCGTCAGGTCGATCGTCGCGTCTGAGTGGCCGACCTTCAGCTTGATCCCGCCGACACCGCGCGCCAGCGACGCCTGCGCGTTGGCGACCGCCTCCTCCGCCGGGGTCGTCAGGTAGCCACCCGAGGTGTTGTAGCAGCGCACGCTCTCGCGATGCGCGCCGAACAACTTCGACAGCGACAGGCCCGCGCGCTTCGCCTTGCCATCCCAGAGGGCGATATCGATCGCGGCGATCGCCTGCAACGCCAGCCCGCTGCGCCCCATCGATGCGCCGTGCCAGACTAATTTGTCCCAGAGGCGTTCGATGTCGGCAGCATCCTCGCCAAGGAGCAACGGCCCGACCTCCCGCGCGTAGGCGAACATCGCCGGTCCCCCGGCACGCAGGGCGTAGCTGAAGCCGAAGCCAACAGTCTCATCCGCCGTCACCACCTCGGCGGCGAGAACCGCCACCCGGTCGAGGATCCGCTGCCGCCCGGTGAATACCTTGGCATCGCCGGCGGGCGTCCGCAACGGCACCTGATAGAGCGCGAGGCGGATCGCTTCGATCCGCGACGCCGACCGTTCAGCAGCCATCACCCCTCCTCATCGCCCGTTCGGCACAATACCACCCCCACCCGCAACGCTCCCGCTTCACGCTACGCGGAGAATACCACCTTCGCCCGGATATACTCACAACTCGCGGGGGATATGTCGTAAGCAGGTGGCTTGCTCGCTCTGCTAGTACCGAGCGACCATCGACAAGATCCCACCCAAATTGTACGCCGAGCGCAAAACACCCCGGTCCTCGCAATCGGAGGACCGGGGCAGTGGTACCGCAAAGAACGAAAGGCGATCCGCTACGAGGGGCCGAGGCGCGCACCAGCGGGGGCTTCGGGCTTGTTCTCGCGGTTGTAGCGGTGGAACTCACCATTCGGCGTAACCGCGATCCGAATCGACGGCTTGTCGCCGTGGACCTGGATGAAGTGGTACGTGTTCGGCGGGGCGATGATCCACTCACCCGCCTTGACGTGGATCGGACTATCCTGCTGCCCTTCGAGGGTCCACGACAACTCACCCTCGTAGATGTACCAGATCTCCGGCGTCAGGTGATAGTGCCAATCGTTCTGATGCCCCGGATCCTGGTAGATCACCGTGATGTTGTAATGCTCGTTATCGGCGATCCGATGCCCCCACGGGGCCGCGCCTTTCGCCGCCTTGATATCTTCCACACTGAGCTTGAAGGTGCCGCCCACCCCCAGGACCGGTACGGTTGTCGCAGTCATGTCACCCCCAGTTGCAGCACCCATTCGGGCATAAGTTCGAAGTACGAACGACGAAGTACGAAGTGGCCTGCGGGCATTCTACCGCGTTATCGCATTCCGTACGCCTTACTTCGTCGTTCGTACTTCGTCGTTCGTACTTACCCCTTGACCGACCCGGCGGTCAGACCCTCGACCATGAAGCGCTGGGCCAGCATGTAGACGGCGGTGACCGGCACGGCCATCATGATCGACGCGGCGGCCATCTTGCCGAACGGGAAGATATCACCGATCACCATCTTGCCGAGGCCGACCGCCAGGGTCGTCAGCGACTCGGGGCGGACGAAGATGTAGGCGAAGAGGAAGTCGTTGAATGCCCCGGTCAGCGCGAAGAGCGCCACCGTCAGCAGGGCGGGCAAGGTCAGCGGCAAGATCACCCGGAAGAACGCCTGGAAGTGGTTGCAGCCATCGATCTGCGCCGCCTCTTCCAGTTCCGACGGGATCGCGCGGTAATACCCCATCAGCAGCCAACAGGCGAACGGGAGGCCGAAGGTCGGGTAGGCGATCATCAGCACTTGCAGGGTGTTGATGATCTTCAGATTAGTGAAGATCTGGTAGAGCGGGATCAGGATGATGATCCCCGGCAGCAGGTACGTGAAGAGGATCGCCGTGGACAGGAAGCCCGCGAAGCGCCACTTCAGCCGCACCAGGGCATAGGCCCCTAGCGCGCCGACCATCACCGAGACGAGGCAACTCACCAGGGCGACCTGGGTCGAGTTCCAGAACCAGCGCAGGAACGGCGTGTCCTGCAGCATGTAGCGGAAGTTCTCGCCCGAGAACGGTGCGGGCCAGAAGACCGATTTGAACTCGCGAATCTGCGTGTCGGTCTTCAGCGCGGTGACGATGACCCAATAGAAGGGGAACAGCTCGAAGAGGAGGAGCAGGCCCAGGGCCACGCCGATGCCGATCGAACCGAACCGCGCCGTCCGCTTCACCCGCGCCAGCTTACGCTGATAGTCGGCGGGGCTCAAGGCGGTGGCATCGCGCTGCCGTCCACGCCCCAGGCTACTCGTCACGTAGTCGATCAGGCCGCCCTGCACCACGGCGAACAGCGCCAACGCGACGATGAAGAACGGCAGGCTGAAGACCAGGATGGAGAGCGCGCCCGCGCCGAGCAGGATCACGGTCCAGCGCAGCCAGGCCATGTTCACGTCGCCACTGGTCTTGCCCAGCCGATCGCCGCGCACCAGGAAGGCGACGCCGGCGATCGCCGCCAGCAGCACCGGCAAGATCGCGAGCGGCTGGATCAGCGAGACCAGCATCGCCAGGCTGATGACCGTGATCAACGCCAGCAGCGCCCAATTGCCGATCTTCGATACAGTCGTCTCTTTTGCCTCCAGACGACCAGGATCGCCGCGCATGTACTTCCCGAGGATGACGATCAATACCAGCAAGGCGGGGACGATCGCCATCGCCACAGCGGTCGCCAGGCTATAGCGCCGTTCGTTGAAGATCTCGTAGGCCAGGATGGAGAAGACGCGCGTCGCGCCGCCTGGTCCGCCGCCCGTCAGCAGATAGATCAGGCCGAAGGCGTTGAGGGTGAAGATCAGCGAAAGGAGGCAGGCGACGATGACCACGTAACGCAAACCCGGCAGGGTGATATTCAGGAACCGCTGCCAGGAATTGGCCCCGTCCACCGCCGCCGCGTCGTAGAGTTCCGTATCGATCCCCTTAAGCCCGGCGAGAAGGGTGAGCGTGAAGAAGGGGATCCCCTTCCAGACATTCACCAGGATCACCGCAGGCAGAGCAAGGTTATAATCACCCGTCCAGGCGATCCCCTTGGTGATCAACCCCATCGCTAACAGCAGTTGATTGATCCCGCCGAAGACCGGATCGTAGAGGCCACGCCACGTCAGGGCGGCGACGACCTCGGGGATGATCCAGGGGAGCAGGACCAACCCGGTGAAGACGCTGCGGAAACGCTTGATGTTGTGCAGCATCAGCGCCGCCGCCAAACCGACCCAGAACTTGAAGAAAACCGAGATCACCGCGAACTTAACGGTGTGGACCACCGCCTCGCGGAACTGCGAGTCGGCCCACAGGCGCTGGTAGTTTTCCAGCCCGGCGAAGCCGTTGTTGCGCACCCCAACCACGCGATAGAAGCTGAGGTAGACCGCCTGAATCAGCGGCCAGCCGATCAGCCCGAAGAGCAGGATCACCAACGGGGCCGCGAAGATGAACGCGACCGCCCAATCCGGCCCGAGGAGGCGCTTGGACGCCGCCCAAAAACCACCGGTACGCCGGGTGGTGCGTGCCGCAGGAGGGGCACCGCGCGCCGACTCGATTGCCATAGCTTGCTCCTTTCGTCACTGGACGCCGCTAGCATAGTGCCAGCGGCGTCCAACACGCAACCGGGATCGCAGTGTTAGCTACCCTTGAGGCCAAAGTCCTTGAAGATCTGGACGAAGCGGTTGGTGTAATCCTTGACGACGTCCTCGATTACCTTCCCCTGCAGGATCTCGGCAACCATGTCGGTGAAGTAATTCCCGCCGCCGATCGCATCCACCGCCGCCGAGGAGGGACCGGGGAAGCGTAGCCCGGTGAAGCGGTCGGTCGGGTAGGCCAGCGGCTCAGAGTTCTTGGCGTTGGGATACTTTTGGACCAGCTCGCTCTTCCAAGCGTTCCTATACGGCGGCAAGACGTAGCCCGGCGAGGTGACAAGCAGCTGATTCTGCACCGGCGCGGAGAGGAGATGGCGGAAGAGATCGTAGGAAGCCTCTTTATTCTTCGAGCCCTTGATGACATGGAGCCGCGCGCCGGCCAGCGAGTCGAGGTATTTGCCATCGCTGACACGCTTCGGACGCGGGATGAACATGATCTGGTCGGCGAACGGCACCTTATCGAAGACCGCCTTGGCGTACATCGTTCCGGCATTATCGGTGATGGTAATCGTCCCGGCCAGGAACGCCTCATTGTTCGAGGTGTCGGTCCAGGAGTTGAGGCCGGGGGGACGCATCTTGTCCCATTTCGGATCGCTGTAGGTCTCCTTGATCCACTTCAGGCCGGCGATCGTCTCCGGCGAGTTGAACGTGATCTTCTGGCCATCCTTGTCCTGCAACTGGCTGCCGTAGCGCAACAGCGGTCCTTGCACGTCGGAGTTGCCGTCGCCGGAGCGATTGACCGTCATCCCCCAGCCCCAACTCTTGTTATCAGGGTCGGAGATCTTCAGCGCCGTCTCGCGCATTTTGTCATAGGTTTCGCAGTCTTTCAGCGGGTCGAGGCCGAATTTCTTGAAGACGTCGGCGCGGACATAGGTACCCCCGGCGCGACCGTAGAAGGGCAGCCCCCACCAGTCGTTATCGAAAAGGGTCGTATCCTCGTAGCCGGGGTAGGTCTCACCGTACTTAGCAATCGACTCCTTGGTGATGTCGGTCACCGGCTCCAGCACGTTCTGCGACTGGTACTGGCGAACGCCGATGTCATGAAAGAAAGCGTCGGGCGCGTTGCCCGCTTGTACGGCCCCGACCAGCGTCGTCAGCAGATCGCCGCTGCCGGTGAAGCCGGAGGCGTAAGAGATATCGAGATTCCAACCCTGGGTCTTGCAAAACTCCGTGATCTCCCCCCGGAGGAACGCATTGTGGTCGGGATGGAAGTCCTGGTTCTGGATAAACTGGTACTTGCCCGTCACCTTCGAGGAAGACTTCGCCCGTGGGATCCCCGCGATCACCGTCGGCGTCGGGGCCGGAGTCGCTGTCGCGGCGGGCGCACCGGACGCAGCCGGAGCGCCTGCAGCCGCACTCGCCGTGGCCGGACGCGCCGATGGAGCGGCCGATGCAGCAGCCGATGGCGCGGCGGACGCACCGCCCGCCGGGGCACTCGATGGTGCGGCAGACGCACCGCCCGCCGGGGCACTCGATGGTGCAGCGGAAGGCGCCGTCGATGCGGCGGGAGCCGCAAGGTCCGTCCCGCACGCCGCCAGGATCGGCATGGCGGCCAGGCCCGCGCCCGCCAGCCCGATACGCCGCAGGAACTGCCGACGACTCAGATAGTCTCGCTGTGTTGGAATCTGCTCGTGATCCACACCCGTGCTCATGCCCAGCCCCTCCACTTTTGTTCACCCGATCACGATGACCGGATAAGGCCACACATCACTGCCCGATTGGATAAGACCACTGACAGGTTCGACCAAGACCCACACATCCCGAACCAGCACCGTTCATCGAGACTGTTGCACGACAGCGTGCAGGGAAAGGTTTCGTTAGCGACCGATGCAAGGCACCACGCGATGGCAACGCATAGACTGTGTTGTGCTGTCCACTATACCGATTACACCGATACGCTGTCAAGCATTATATCGGCCCAGCGGTAAGACCGCGATGCGCCAGAAAGGTCAGACCAATTCCATCACTAATCGTAAGCTCCTATCTCGGGCCGGATCGCTATTGGAACTTAAGTAACGCTTGCTAATGATGACGCATAATCACCGCGAATGGTTCCTCTGCGGGCAAAGAATCGTCCAAATATGGCTGACGTTATCGACACAAATAATTAGGTCGGTCTTACCGCAAGACCGACCTGATCGAGTAATGAGTCGCGGGCTGCTTACCAGCGCAACTCCCGCTCTGCCTCGATCTTCGCTGGATCGAGTTCGAGGCCCATCCCCGGTCGCGTCGGCATCGTGATCGTGCCGTTGACCGGCTCCAGCGGATGCAGCAGGAAATACTGGTGGATCTGATTCCATTTCACCAGATATTCCAGGATCGGGCAGAGGGTCGGCGACTGTGCGGCGATGAAATGCGCGTTGGTCAGCGTCGAATGCCCGTGCGGGATCAGTTGCACATCATACGCCGAGCAGAGCGCGGCGATCTTCAGCGTCTCGCTGACCCCGCCCGCCCAATAGATGTCGGCCTGGATCACGTCGGCCGCCCTGGCATCGAGCAGCGCCTTGATCCCCCAACGGGTGTACTCATGCTCGCCGGTCGCGATCGGCACCTTCGAGCGGCGGCGAATCTCGGCGCAGGAGTCGATCTTGTCGGCCAGCACCGGCTCCTCGATCCAGCGCGGGTTGAACTCGGCCAGCCGCTCGGACATCATCACCGTGTACGGCACATCCCAACTGCTCCACGCATCGAGCATGACGTCGATGTCCGGCCCCGCCGCCTCGCGGACATTCTTCACCAGCGCGATATTGCGCGCGATCCCCTCGCGGCCATCGGTCGGGCCATCGCGGAAGAACCACTTCTGCGCCGTGTACCCTTCCGCCGCGTACGCCGCCGCGCGCTCGCGCACCTTCTCCGGTTCCAACGAGAAGCCGAGCATACTGGCGTAGGCGGGGAAACTCGACCGCACCGGCCCGCCGAGCAGTTGGTAGACGGGCATATTCGCCGCCTTGCCGCGCAAGTCCCAGAGGGTGCAGTCGATCACGCTGATCGCCAGCATCGAGTTCCCCTTACGACCGTGGATCGCGTGGCGATAGAGCTGATCCCAGATCCGCTCCCCGGCGATCGGGTCGGCCCCGATCAGCAGGTGCCGGAAGTCGTGATCGACGATGTAGGCGACCTCGCGCGGGATCGGCCCACCGAGTCCGGTAATTCCCTCATCGGTCTCGATCTGCACGAAGACCGCCTCGTGCGAGTACAGGTTCGTCTCGGCGCTGCTCGGCATCCAATCGCCCGCCTGCTTCTGCTCGGGATAGATATCGATCGGGCGGATCAGGCGCTCCTCCCAGAACTTCCCCTCGGTCGGCATCGCGCCGGAAACGAGCCGCAGCTTGACATCGGTGATCTTCATCGGTGTACCTCCGGGTAGTAGTCAGTAGTCAGTAGTCAGTTGTCAGTAGTCAGTTGTCAGTAGATCAGCCGTTAGCAAATGCGGAGAGATTGAAGCCAACATTGCGGCTTGCCCCACTCCCACTGGCTACTGGCTACTGACTACTCGCTACTCGCCAACGCCATACTACCCTCTCAGCGCCCGATCGTCACGCACGCCACGCCGATCGACAGCGGGCGGGGGTCGCGGCCCAGGCCGAGATCGACCGGGCGGGTGGGCGGATCGAAGGCGCGGAGTTCGAGTTGGTGGCGTCCGGGGGTAAGCGTGACGGGCAGGGTGACCGTTTGCAGATCAACGATCGTGCGGGTGTCCACGAGTTGCCCATCGAGGCGAATTTCGAGGCGCTGCGGCTGCCGGAAGCTCCAGGCGGTGAAGCGGATCGTCGCCGCTTCCGGCGCGGTGCCGAGATTCCAGGCATGGATCGTCCCCGACCGGTCGAGCCAGCGCATCCGATCGGGCGTGCCAACCAGCGGCTCCGGCTCGTACCAGCCGGGGCCGATCCGCGCGGCGAGCGGTGAATCGGGCGACGCGGGTACGGCGAGGGTCCGATACACGGCGAAATCCCGATCGGCATAGAGGGGTGCTGATTCCACCTGTTGCGCCATGAACGAGGCCAGCGGTTCCCGATCGGGCTGGGCGTGGGCGAGGTCCACGACCACCCAACGCACTTGGGCGAAGGCGAGCGCCTGTCCCGCCAGCGCGGGCGGATCGGGCGCGACGATATCGGGCCGGGTCCGCTGATTGACCAGGGCGTGGAACGGGGGCAGCAGCAACAGCGGATCGTTCACCGGGCGCGAGAGATAGCCCGCGATCATCGGGCGGCGGTGAATCGTCTGCCAGTAGAGGGCGCGCGGCTCCTCGAACGAGAACGGCACCACCAGCACCGTCCCCTCCCCCGGCTCGGCGGCGAGTTGCCGGGCGAACGCGGGAGCCTGCACCGCCTCGCTTGGGTACGGCACGACCATTTGCTCGCCGAGAATAAGCGCGCCGAGGGCCACGGTCAGCGCAACGCGAACCGCGCCGCCTATACGCCCCGCCAGCCGCTGCCCCAATGCGACGAGCCCCAGCCCGGTCAGGACGGCGAGCGCCAGGGTGGCGACGAGGGTATAGCGCGTCGGTATCCGCGCGATCGAC
>JAABUN010006873.1_pt1 | contig 12765 bp, 14 predicted proteins | sample 5559311 | NCBI WGS metagenome assembly JAABUN01 (sample SAMN10711877, study PRJNA513370) | rock metagenome | isolation source: Antarctica rocks | place: Antarctica: Victoria Land, Siegfried Peak sud | reverse complement strand
GGTCGGCAACGTCCACGGCATCCCGGCCCGACCGGTCCGCCTCGACCTGGACCGCCTCGCCGCGATCAGCCAGAAGATCAACGTGCCACTCGTCCTGCACGGAGCATCCGGCCTGCCCGATGAGGAAATACGGCAAGCAATCGCTCTCGGAGTCGCCAAGGTCAACGTCAACACCGAGATTCGCCGCGCCTACCTCGCCGCACTACGGCATTGCCTGAACACCTCCGCCACTGACGAGCTTCCTCACTACCTCGCGGCCGCGCGCGCCGCGGCAACCGAATCCATCCAAGACAAGATCCGGACCTTCCGGACTCGACCGATCGACCACACCGAAAGCCGCTGACATGAATATCACTGGGCTCCAGCCGAAACCGTCCCTCGCGTCCCGCCTACGCGGACGAGACCTGCTCATCGGCCTGGTCGTGAAAATGCCGTGCCCGGCGGTAATCGAGGCTGCCGGTCACGCTGGTCTCGACCTCGTCGTCATCGACACCGAACACGGCGGCGGCGACACCGCGGAACTGGAGAACCATCTCCGCGCCGCCGACAGCTCCGGCATCGACGCCATCGTCCGGGTCGGCGCCAACGACCCCCTGCAGATCTTGCGCGCCCTCGATGCCGGTGCCACCGGGGTCATCGTCCCCCACGTCAACACCGCCGATGATGCCATCGCCGCCACCCGGGCGGCCCATTACCCGCCCGACGGAAACCGCGGCCTGGCCATGAGCACCAGGGCCGGCCGGCACTCCACCGGGACGCTCGCCGAGCACATCGAACGGGCACGGCGGGACACAGTTGTCATCGTCCAAATAGAAGACCAGAAAGCCGTGGCCGCGGCCCGGGACATCGCAGCCACACCAAACGTCGACGCAGTCTGGCTCGGCCCCGGCGACCTGTCCATGTCCCTCGGCCGACCCGGCGACCTCAACCATCCCGAAGTAGTCATCGCGATCGACGCCATCGTCGACGGCGTGAACGCCGCATCCGCGGCAGCATTGTGTGTCCTGGTCGACGCCGAGCAGGACATCCCCGCCTGGCAACAGCGGGGAGCCTGCGTCGCGCTGTTCGCCGCAACCAAGATACTAGCCAGCCGACTCGAAGACCTGGTCAACGCCGCCAAAACGGTCGAGCCCGCGACCGGTCTGCTCACCCCGAACCCCTAACTGAGGACAACCAATGCCCGAGCAACATTCCAGCGCCCGCGACGACGTCTACACCGGTGTCGGCGACAAAAGGATCCTCGATCGCTTCCGCCTAGACGGCCAGTCCGCACTGATCACGGGGGCGGGCATGGGGATCGGCCGGGCCTTCGCCCACGCCCTTGGCGAGGCCGGGGCGAACGTCGCGGTCATCGACCTGGACCGGGACCGCGCCGAAGAAGTCAGCCAAGAGCTCCACGACAAGGGCATCAAATCGATCGCGCTGCAGGCCGATGTCGCCGATGAAGGCCAAATTCGTCGATTCGTCGCCGACACCGTCAGCGCCTTCAATGGTCTTGACATCGCAGTGAACAACGCCGGCATCAACCTCAATTCCGCCGCCGAAGACACCCCGATCGAACAATGGGACAAGGTGTTCGCACTCAACACCCGCAGCGTCTTCCTGGCCTGCCAGCGAGAAGCGAAAGTCATGTTCGAACGCGGCTACGGCAAGATCATCAACACCGCCTCCATGGCGTCACTGATCGTTCCCCATCCGCAGAAGCAGGTTTCCTACAACGCCTCTAAGGGCGCGGTGGTCACCCTCACCCGCACCCTCGCCGCCGAATGGGCAGACCGCGGTGTCCGAGTCAACTGCATGTCACCGGGAATCATCCGCACCGCGCTCATCGAGCAATCCGAAGACCTGGCCCCGCTGGTCAGCGAATGGCTCTCCGGAATCCCGGCCGGCCGGCTCGGCGAAGTCACCGATCTTCAGGGAGGTATCGTCTACCTGGCCAGCAGCGTCTCTGACTACATGACGGGCCACAACCTCGTCATCGAGGGCGGCCAAACCCTCTGGTAATCACCACGAGCTGGCAAAGGGGAGCCGTCCCAGGCGCTACATCCGGGATAGCTCCCCATTATCCGCGTTCCCGAGCGAGGCCTTCAGCCGGCAACTGGCCCTATCCATGTGAGCGAGCATCGCCTCGCGCGCAGCCACCGCATCCTGGGCCTCGATCGCCTCGAAAATCGGTATGTGCATCGCCAGCGATGTCTCCGTCTCCGCCGCCGCGCTGATCACCCGGTGCGCCCACACCTGCAACAACGATCGAATGTTCCCCAAGACTCCAGCCAGAACGGCGTTCCCACTCGCCGCAGCAATCTCAAGATGGAAATCAATATCCGCCTCGACGTAGCGCTCGTGGTCCTCGGCTGCGGCACGCATCTCCTCCACCCGCGCTCGCAGTCGAGCAAGGGAGGCCTCATCCCGTCGTTCCGCAGCCAGGCCAGCCAGCGCGACCTCAATGTGATGACGTGCCTCGATCAGGTCGACGACCTCGTGCTGGCCAAGAAGCAGCCCCCACTCGATCACCTTCGGAAGAAGATCCGACTGCCGCTTCGACAGGTAAGTACCATCCCCCTGCCGCTGCTCAAGCACGCCAAGCAAGCTCAGCGATTTGATCGCCTCCCGGAGAGCCGCGCGTCCCACGCCGAGGGCTTCACTCAACGCGCGCTCGCCCGGAAGGCGCTGCCCCGGTGCAACATCTCCAGAAAGGAGATATTCGAGCAGCTTACGAGCCAGCTCAACGTTCACCGGCTCCCTCCGCTGCACCCCAAACTGCGGCAACGGTGCGGATGCACTCACTGAGCAACCCCCCTCGGCGACCGGTTGACCGGCCAACCATATCATCATACCGACCCAGCATCACGAGCGGTGTTCGATTGTTTTCCACTTGCTGGTGCCAGGCGGTAGGTGGAACACGGTGATTGCTAGCCCGGTTTGGGTAGCCAGCGCCGCGAGTTCGGTCTTCCGCAACCTGGTGCGGTAGCCGTTGGACCCGCCGCCGTCGGCGGTGATCAGGAGCCGGGTCGCCTTGGGATAGGTGTCGCGGCCAGCTGCCTGCCACCACGAGCGGATCGTGTTAACCGCGAACGCGGAGGTGTCGTGGTCGGTACCGACACTGACCCAGCCCTGGTCAGCGGCCACGTCGTAGACCCCGTAGATGACGAGCCCCAAGGGGGTCCAGGCGGATCCTCAGTAGCGGGATCACGGTGGGGGTCGCTGGTCAGCGGGCAGATGGTGATCGAGTCGGTGGCATCGAAGCGGTCGTCCTGGACGACGAGCACCGGCCGCGGCTTGCCGGCGTGGTTCTTGCCTCCGACGGCGGTCCACAGTTCGCCCCTCTTCACTCCTCGTCCGCGGCGTCGGACTCGGCACCGAACCACAAGATAACGTCCACCAACGCCTGATCGTCGACCTCGTACACGCTGGCGGCCGCGAGCGCGGAGTGTCGATGCGCCTCAGCGGCGAACCCAGGTGCCCGCACGTCGGGCACCCAGATCTGCACCGGCCGCAGCCCCTGGCGGCGCAGTCGCGCTCGGTGGGCGGCCACCCGCTGGCGTCCGGAGGGGGTGTCACTCTCAGGCATACCCCAACGTCACATGTAACATTCACTTCAACCGCGGGTCTCCCGCCGACCGTAAGTTGTGCCGACGCCTTCATGTGCTGACCCAGTCGCCCCCGCCGATCGACCTTTCGTCGACAGTCGTGATGTCCGTGCTCGACGGGTAAGACCGGCGCGGTGCCGACTACACCCCGACTGGCTAGGGTCCAGGGCATGGCGTCCACCGCAGTGGTCACCGGCGCCACGGCCGAGATCGGGCTCTCGTTCGCGCGTCGCCTCGCCGCCGACGGATACGACCTGGTGCTGGTGGCGCGCGACGCCGGGAGGCTGGATGCGGTCGCGGACGAGCTGGTGACGGCGTACGGACGGCAGGTCGAGGTCATCAGCGCCGAGCTCGCCGACCGCGCGCAGCTGCAGAGGGTGGCCGACCGGCTCGCCGACCCGGCCAGGCCGGTCGAGATGCTGGTGAACAACGCGGGGTTCGGGCTGGGCGCGCGATTCGTCGACAGCCCAGTGGCCGAGGAGGAGCGGCTGCTCGACGTCCTGTGCCGGGCGGTGCTCGTGCTCTCGCACGCGGCCGCTGCGCCGATGCGTGAGCGGCGCAGCGGCGCCATCATCAACGTGTCGTCCGTGAGCGGGTTCGTCGCGATGGGCACTTACTCGGCCGCCAAGGCCTGGGTCACGGCGTTCAGCGAAGGACTGGCCGGCGAGCTGGCTCCGTCAGGGGTCAAGGTCACGGCTCTGTGCCCGGGTTTCGTCCGCACCGAGTTCCATCAGCGGGCCGGCATGAACATGTCCCGGTTGCCGTCGGTGGCCTGGCTCGACAGCGACGACGTGGTGCACGCGTGCCTGGACGACGTGCGCCGGGGCCGGGTGGTCAGTGTGCCCAGTGCGACGTACAAGGCGGTCGTGGCGGTAGTGCGGCACGCCCCGAGGGGGCTGGTGCGGCGGGTCAGCTGGGCCATCTCCGCGGGCCGAAGCGGCCGGTAGGGTCCAGACGTGACCGACGCCCGAGCCGACCTGCTGGCCCGCATCATCGACACCGCGATCGTCCACGGCGAGGTCACCCTCAGCAGCGGTGCCACCGCCGACTACTACGTCGACCTGCGCCGGATCACCTTGGACGGGCACGCCGCTCCGTTGGTCGGCGAGGTCATGCTCGACCTGGTCGAGGGGCTGGAGTTCGACGCGGTCGGCGGCCTCACCCTGGGAGCCGACCCGGTGGCCGCCGCGATGCTGCACGCCAGCGCCGCCCGCGGTCGCCGCCTGGACGCATTCGTGGTGCGCAAGGAGGGCAAGGCCCACGGGTTGCAGCGCCGCATCGAGGGCCCGGACGTGGCCGGACGACGGGTGCTGGCGATCGAGGACACGAACACCACCGGTGGCTCTGTGCTCACGGCGGTGCAGACCCTGCGTGCGGCCGGGGCCGAGGTGGTGGCCGTGGCCGTGATCGTCGACCGCGACACCGGGGCGCGGGAGAACATCACGGCCCAGGGGTTGGAGTACCGGTTCGCGTACGGCAAGGCCGAGCTCGGGGTGTGACCCGCTAGGCTCGCCCCAGCCGCGAAAGGGGAAAACGACATGGGTGCCGGGATCATCGTCCTGCTGGTCGTCATCGCGCTGGTCGTGATCCTGGTGCTGGTCGGGGTCGGCCTCTACAACGGGCTGGTGCGGCTGCGCAACGTCGTCCAGGAGTCGTGGCGGCAGATCGACGTCGAGTTGACCCGTCGGCACGACCTGATCCCGAACCTGGTCGAGACGGTCAAGGGGTATGCGGCGCACGAGCGCGAGACGCTCGAGGCGGTCATCAGCGCCCGCACCGCGGCGGTTGCCCCGGGCTCCTCGCCCGCCCAGCAGGCCCAGCAGGAGAACGTGCTGACGGCCGCGCTCGGTCGGCTGTTCGCCGTCGCCGAGGCCTACCCCGACCTGAAGGCCAACCAGAACTTCCTCGAGCTGCAGCGTGAGCTCACCGACACCGAGGACCGCCTCGCCGCGAGCCGCCGGTTCTACAACGCGAACGTGCGCTCACTGAACACCAAGGTCGAGACGGTGCCCTCCAACATCGTCGCGGGCCTGTTCAACATCGAGCGGGCCGAGTACTTCGAGGCCGAGGATCCTGCGGTGCGTTCCGTCCCGACGGTGTCCTTCGGTGCGACGCCGCCCGCCAGCCCGCCGCCATCCGCGTGAACTGACCCCGTCGGACTCACGTTCTGGTGCCGACTGCCGATACTGGTCTCATGCGTCGTCTCGTCCTGCTGGGTTCATCGGTTCTCGCGGTCGCCGGCCTGCTCGCCGGCACCGGGGTAGCCGCCGGTCAGGTCCTCGGTGACTCCAGCCCAGACCACCTCGACCGCCCGGCCCCCGGCAAGCGGGTGGCCCTCTCGACGGACGCGCTGGTCAAGGCCTCCGGCGTGCTGACGGCCAAGGCCCGATTCACGACCAGGGTGGGTCGCAGCCGGGCCGGTGCCACGAGCAGCAGCAACGCCGCCGACGCACCCGCCGCGGTCTCGGTGCTGTCCGTGCCCCCCGGGACCGCGGTGCTCGGGGGCCTTGGGCAGCACGTGTCGCCGTCGTGCAGCACCACGGACTCCAGCCGCGTTCAGGTCGTCTACGCCCGCGAGCAGAGCACCTCGAGCCGCTACACCTCGGTGCTGACGACCGTGCAGTCCTACGTGGCAGACGTCGACGACACCTTCGCGCTGTCCTCGCCCCGGTCCGGACGACGGGTGCGCTGGGTCACCGACGCGAGCTGCACCCCGGTGATCCCCCAGGTGGTCGTCCCCGACGGCACCTTCACCGGCAACACCGGTGCGGACGCGCTGGGGCCGATGATGGCGTCCCTGAAGGCGCAGGGGATGGCGCGCTCGGATCGCAAGTACCTCGTCTTCGCCGACGCGCGAACCGACCTGTGCGGGATCGGCAACATGTACGTCGACCCTCGGCCCGGCTCGGAGAACGCCAACAACACCGGGTCTGCGATGTACGCCCGGGTCGACCCGCTGTGCTGGCCGACGTACGCCGACTACCACTCGACCCCGGCCCACGAGCTGATGCACATGCTCGGTGGCGTGCAAGAGACCGCACCGCACAGCACGCGGTACGGCCACTGCACCGACGAGTCCGACGCCCTGTGCTACGACGACGGGTCGGGCGCCGCCCTCACCCAGTCCTGCACGGCGCCGAGCGCCGAGGCCCTGTTCGACTGCAACCACGACGACTACTTCGACGAGGGCCCCGCGCCCAGCGGCTACCTCGCCACCTCCTGGAACACGGCGCGCTCGAGCTATCTAGACGTCGTCGCCCCGCTGGCGACGACCGCCCCAGTGACGCCCCCCGCCCCGGCGCCGGCTCCTTCGACCGCCCCGCCGACCGCACCGGCGCCCACCGAGCCGACCCTGGTGCCGCCCGCACCGGTGGCACCGGTGCCCTCGTCCGCCGTCGTAGCGCCAGCCCCGGTCGTAGCGCCAGCCCCGGTCGTAGCGCCAGCCCCGGTCGTGGCACCCGCGCGGCCGGTCGCCGTGGCCGCTGCGGTGAGCGCCCCCACCAGCTTGTACGTCGGCGCCACCGGTCGGGTCACCGTGACGCTGCGCAGCTCGCGAGGGCCGCTCGCGACCAGGGTCATCCTGCGGGTCTGGAGCCGGACCACCGGCTGGCGCACGGTCGGCAACGTCGTGAGCTCGGCCTCGGGTGTCGCCGCGTTCTCGGTGCGGTCGACGTCGGCCACCACGCTGACGGTGCGGGCACTCGTCCCGGCGACCGCCGCCGTCACCGCGTCCAGCTCGGCCAACCGGCTCCTCGCCGTCGTCCGTCGTCCGACCACCACTCGCGTCGGGCTCGCGGTGGGTCGTCCGGACACCCTGCGGGCCGCCCTGCGCACCAATGCCGGCACGGCCGTCGCCGGCCAGTACGTCACGCTGCAGATGCGGGCCGTGGGTGCGAGCACCTGGCGCACGGTGACCCGCAAGATGACCAGCCGCTCGGGGCAGACCAGCCACACCGTCCAGCCCAGACGGCGCACGTACTTCCGCTGGGTCTACCCCGGAGCCACCACTCTCGCGCCGTCCACCAGCGCGACCGCTACCGTCAGCTACTGACCCCGCTCGACCCGCGTTCGGCGGTGGGCTCGGCGGCGAGCGAGTACCGGGCCCACGAGCGAGGCCAGCACCGACACCCCGGCGACGGCGTACGCCGCGTAGCGCACCCACGGCACGGTGTGGGCGACGTACCCGAGCACGATCAGGCCTGACCCCCACAGCAGCGCACCCACGACGTTGGCGGCGAGGAACCGGGGGTAGGGCATCCGCGCCATGCCGGCCACGATCGGGGTGAACGTGCGCACCCACGGGATGAACCGGGCGATCACCACGGCGCTCACCCCCCAGCGTGCGTAGAACGCCTCGGCCCGCGGCAGGTGGTGAGCGGCCCGCCCGGCCCGGCGCTCGACCCACGGCCGGCCCAGGCGGCGTCCGGTCCAGTAGCCCACGGCGTCCCCGGCGACCGCGGCGACGGCCGTTCCCAGGGCCAGTACCGGCAGCGAGAGGCCGGACCCGGCGCGGGCCGCGAGCAGCCCGGCGGCGAACAGCAGCGTGTCGCCGGGCAGGAAGAACCCCACGAACAGGCCCGACTCGACGAAGACCAGCGCGAACAGCACCAGGTAGACGCTGCCGGTGGTCAACGCCGCCAGGTCGGGGTTCACCAGCCCGCTCAACCAGTCCGCCACCGCTCAGCCCTGCTCGGACGTGAGGTGGTCGTCATCCAGGCGGACGACCCGGCAGTGGTGCACACTCGCCCGACGGGTGGCCACCACCTGAGGCTACTGGCCTGGACGGTGCGGTGGGCCTGGCAGCGCGAGCGCTTACCGTTGGCCCATGCCCGATGACCGCCGTCCCGAGTGGGATCGCACCCAGATGCTGCCGCCGGGCGGGGGACGTGCCCCTGACGCACCGCCGGGCACCGGCGTCCGTCGCCCCGGTGTGGCTGGGCCGCCCGCCACCCGGGCGCCCGTCGCCGAGCCACCCCTGGGTGCACCCGAGCGCCCGACCGGCGTGCCGACGTCCGACCGACGACGGTTTCGGCTGCGGTGGGTCGTGCTGCTCGTCGTGCTGCTGGCCGTGGCCTACCCGCTGGCGGTGCTGGCAGTGGCCTGGACCAGCCTGAACCGGACTGCGGCCCTGGGCGACGGTGCCGGGACACCGGGGCGCACCTACCTGGTCGTCGGTTCGGATTCGCGTGCCGGGCTGACCGCCGCCCAGAAGAAGGCTCTGCGCACCGGGTCGACCGCCGGGCAGCGCACCGACACGATCCTGCTGCTGCACGTGCCGTCCGGCGGGGGGCCGACGGTGCTGATGAGCGTGCCGCGCGACAGCTACGTCAAGATCCCCGGCCACGGCAGCGGCAAGATCAACTCCGCCTTCTCGATCGGGGGGCCGAAGCTGCTGGCCCAGACCGTGCTGCAGAACACCGGGATCGGGGTCGACGACTACGTCGAGATCGGGTTCGCCGGGTTCGCCGGGATGGTCGACGCGGTGGGCGGTGTGCAGATCTGCCCGAAGCGCGCGATCAACGACCGTCGTGCGGGTCTGAACATCAAGAAGGGCTGCCAGCAGGCCCAAGGAGCGACCGCCCTGGGGTATGCGCGTGCCCGCTACAGCGACCCGCGCGGTGACCTCGGGCGGGTGGAGCGGCAGCGCGAGCTGCTCGCGGCGATCGTGAGCAAGGCCACCAGCCCCGCCACGCTGGTGAACCCGTTGCGCACCTTTCCCCTGGCGTCGACAGGTGCGGGCTCGCTGACCGTCGACTCGAACACGGGACCCCTTGCCCTCGCCCGGTTCGTGCTCGGCATGAGGGCCAGTGCCGGGCCGTCGGGGGTGTCGCTTACCGTGCCGGTGAAGGGCAACGCCACCCGGGCCGGATCGGGGTCAGTGGTGCTGTGGGACACGACCCGAGCCACCGCGGTCTTCGACGCGATCAAGCGCGACGACACCACGGCGGTCAAGGCGTACGCCGACCGGCAGCAGGCCGGCACCTAGCGCGGGCGGCCCCATCGGCCGACGTGGACCGGTCGCAGCAGATCGGTACGGCCTGCAGTGCGTCGCGCAACCGGTCGATGGCTACCGGCGTGGTTGCGAAGAAGCGGCTGCAGGCACGACCAGATCGTCGCCACCACAGCGGCAGCCACGCCGCACCTGCGTCACGGGCCACGTGCCGCTGGCAGTCAGCCCAGGCGGCCACCGTCGTTCGGTCACCTCGTCGTAGCGCGCGGGTGGCGCCTGCTCGAGCGGGCGCGCAGCACCTCGACGATGGCCGGCAGGATCGAGACGAACACGATCAGCACCAGGATGACGTCGAGGTTCTTGGCGATGAAGCCGATCGAGCCCAGGAAGTAGCCCAGCACCGTCACACCCGTGGCCCATGCCAGCGCCCCGATCGCGGTGTAGCCGAGGAACTTGCGGCGGTCCATCCGGCCCACGCCCGCCGTCACGGTGATGAAGGTGCGCACGACCGGGACGAAGCGGGCCAGGATCACCGCGCGCGCGCCGTACCTGTCGAAGAACGTGACGGTCTGGTCGACGTAGCGCTGCTTGAACAGCCGCGAGTCGGGTCGGTTGAACAGCGCCGGCCCGGCCCGGCGGCCGATCTCGTAACTGGTGGCGTTGCCGGCGAACGCCCCGATCGTGAGGATCACGCAGACGAGCCACAGCGGCTGGGCGATCGAGCCGCGACCCACCAGCAGCCCGACGGTGAACAGCAGCGAATCGCCGGGCAGGAAGAAGATCAGCAGCCCGCACTCGATGAACACGATCAGCGCGGTCCCCCACAGGGCCCAGCCGCCGAGGCTGGTCAGCAGGGACTGGGGATCGAACCACGAGGGGCCCAGGGTGTGCATCACCGTTCCAGCGTAGGAACAAGTTCTGAGGAGCGGCTTAGTCTCGTGCCGTGGTGGACGAGCAGGTCGGTGTGGGTCCCTGGGTGGGGCCGTGGCCGGACGACGAGGTGTACGACGCCACCCTGCTCGAGCACGGAGACCGGCGCAACGTGATCGACCGGTACCGGTATTGGCGGGTCGAGGCGGTGGTCGCCGACCTCGACACGCGCCGCCACCCCTTGCATGTCGCGGTCGAGAACTGGCAGCACGACCTGAACATCGGGTCCGTCGTCCGGACGGCGAACGCCTTCAACGCGGCGGGTGTGCACATCGTCGGCAACCGCCGGTTCAACCGGCGCGGCGCCATGGTGACCGACCGGTACCTGCACCTGCACCACCACGAGAGCGCGGCCGCGTTCGGGCAGTGGGCGGCGGCGTCCGGGTTGCCGGTGCTGGGCGTCGACAACCTGCCCGGGGCAGTGCCGCTCGAGACCCACCCACTGCCGCAGGAGTGCGCGCTGCTGCTGGGGCAGGAAGGCCCCGGGTTGTCCGACGGCGCTCGGGCGATCTGCGACGTGGTGCTGTCGATCGCCCAGTTCGGCTCGACCCGCTCGATCAACGCGGGCGCTGCCGGCGCCATCGCGATGCACGCCTGGATCCGCCAGCACGCCATCCCCACCCCGTGACCGCACCTTCGCCACAAGGTGCGCTTCGGAGCCCCCTGGGAACCCCACCTTGTGGCGAAGGTGCGGTCAGGGGTTCAGAGGGGGGTCAGTGCCAGATCCGCCGGCTGGTGCGGACGACGGGGGGCCGGGTCTGGTCCCACACCCGGCGCCACTGCGCGGTGTCGGGGGCGCTCATCGCCGGGGTCTGGCCGCGCGCGGCCCGGCGGGTGGCATCCCACCAGGTGCTGGCGTCCTCGTCGACGAGCTGGGCGACGGCCGACTCGATCCGTGACCCGAGCTCGCGCGGGCCCTCGCCCTCGCGGGGCAGCAGCGGCTCACCGAACCGGACGGTCACTGCCGGCCGGCCCGGCACCGGCCAACCTCGGCCGCGGGGCATCGCCGCGAACGAACCGCGGATACCCACCGGCACGACGGGCACCTGCTGCTGCTGCGACAGGAATGCCGCGCCGGGCTTGAACCGACGGGTCCAGCCGTCCGGGGACCGCGTGCCCTCGGGGAAGACCACCACGTTCCACCCGTCGGCGAGCAGGTCGCCCGGCGTCGCCGACATCGAGCCCGACCGGCGCTCGATCGGGAAGGTGTTGAACACCATCGCCGAGCCGGTCGCCCGCCACCAGGTGTCGAAGAAGTAGTCGGCCGCCGCGGCGACAGCGGTCTTGCGTCGCCACGCATCGGGCAGTGAGCACAGGATCAGCGGGGTGTCCAGGTGCGAGGTGTGGTTCGCCACGAACACGACCGGCCCCGGCAGCTGGTCGAGCACGTCGAGCCCGTGCACCGTCGGGGTGATGCCCGCCTGCATGAGCGGACTCAGCCCGAACCGTTGGATGCCCTCTCGCACCACGGTTGCGGCCGGCGTCCGGGCCCACGCGGTCGGGAAGGCCTCGGAGGTGTGGGCCGGCACGAACGGCTCGGCCGACCTGGGGACCATCGAGCGCCGGCCCCACCGCCAGCCGCGGGCGACCATCCGCACGTCCTGCCGCGTCTCGCGCAGCAGGGCGCCGGACAGGACGTGCTTGGTGACGTGGACGACGGGTGAGGTCACCGGACGTCGGCGATCAGGTGCGGCGGGTTGTGCAGGTAGGTGACCGACGGCGAGCGACCGACACTGCCGGAGACCATCTCGAGGGCGTCCTGCAGCGAGGACGCCGCCCGAAAGCCCATCCGCTCCACGGCCCTGCGGTCGGCGCCCACCCACACGACGTCGCCGACGTGGTCCATGGCGTGCGCCGCCCAGTACCACATGTAGAACGGGTGGACCCCGTGGTAGGCGTGCGAGGTGCGGTACAGGTGCACGTACCAGGGGTCGGTCGCGTACTGCTCCTCGAACTTGGCCTCGATCACCGCTGGGTCGGTCGAGGTCGACAGGACCTCTTCGAAGAAGTCGACGTAGCTCGGGTGGTGCAGCTGGTTGAAGTCGGGTTCGACCGGGTGGTACAGGATCACCGCCCCGCCCTTGCGGACGACGGGCTGGCCCCGATAACTGTTGAAGTAGTACCCCAGCCCCATGCAGGTCGCCAGGATCGGGTTCATCGTCGAGTTCACGTTGTACGGCCCGACGTACGGGACACCGAGCACCAGGACGTCGCTCTGTCCCTGCACCTCGACCAGCTGCTGCTCGTGCACCTTGGCTACCGTGAGCTCGTGCACTGCCTCCGTCTCGCCCGCGT
>JAABUN010006872.1_pt1 | contig 12768 bp, 17 predicted proteins | sample 5559311 | NCBI WGS metagenome assembly JAABUN01 (sample SAMN10711877, study PRJNA513370) | rock metagenome | isolation source: Antarctica rocks | place: Antarctica: Victoria Land, Siegfried Peak sud | reverse complement strand
GGAGGAGCCAGCAACGGCGAGAAGCTCCGGATCGGCCTGGTCGGGCAGGGCGACGGTTGGCTGATCGACTCGCTCAGGTCGAACGCGCCGGTCGGGCCGTGATCCGGCTCGGCCCCGCCCCCGGGTTTCAGGTCTGCAGCTGCACGACGACCGTCCGCCGGCGGGGGCGGTCGTCGAAGTCGATCAGCACGACCTGCTGCCAGGGGCCGAGGGCGAGCTGAGCGCCCACCACGGGGACCGTCAGCGACGGGCCGATCAGCGAAGCGCGCTGGTGGGCGTGTGAGTTGCTGTCGTGGTTGAGCCGGTTGTGGTCGTAGTCGCCGTCAGCTGGAATCAGCCGGTCGAGCAGCGCCTGGAGGTCGTGCACCCCGCCCGGCTCGAACTCCATCGCCGTGACTGCCGCGGTCGAGCCGCGAGCGAAGGCCGTCAGCGAGCCGTCGCGAACCCCGGAGCGCTTCGCGGCGTCGGCGAGCGCGGCCGTGAGGTCGACGATGTCGCCGTCACCGGCCGTCTCGAGGGTGATCTCGGAGGTCCTGATCGGCATTGCGCGCGGGAGGTGGCGGGTGGCGCCCGCGCCTACCAGTCCCAGGGGGACTTGCCCGCCAGCGTGTCCTGGTCGAGGTAGTCGGCGAAGGCCGAGAGCTCCTCGGGGTCGATCGAGTAGGTGTGCGACTCCTCGGGGAAGCGGCGCTCGCGGACGTCGTCGACGTAAGCGGAGACGCCGGCGACCATCGCGCCGTGGATCGCCGCGTAGCGCTTGACGAACCTGGCGGTATGGCCCGTGTGGATGCCGAGCAGGTCGTGGAAGACGAGGACCTGGCCATCCGTTGCCCCACCCGCGCCAATCCCGATCACCGGCACCTCCAAGCGCTGCATGATCGCCTCGGTGACCGCCGCGGGCACCGCCTCGAAGACGATCGCGAAGCAGCCCACCGCCTGCAGCGCGAATGCGTCCTCGGCGATCTGCGAGGCGCGCTCCCCCGTCCGGCCCTGGGCCTTGTACCCGCCGAGAGCGGTCGCCGTCTGCGGCGTCAGCCCGACGTGCCCCATCACGGGGATCCCGGCCCGGACGATCGCGCGGGCGCGGTCGACCGAGGCGCCGCCGCGCTCGAGCTTGACCGCGTCGCAGCCGGCCTCCTTGATGAAGCGCTGCGCGTTCGCCACCGCCTGCTCATTGGAGCTCTCGTAGGAGCCGAACGGCATGTCGCCGACCAGCAGCGGCGTGCGCAGGCCACGGCGCGCCGCCGCCGCCAGGATCAGCATCTCGTCCATCCCGACCGGGACCGTCGAGTCGTAGCCGAGGACCGTCATCGCCCCCGAGTCACCGACGAGGACGAGGTCGACCCCGGCCTCCTCGACCACCGTGGCCGACGGGTAGTCGTATGCCGTCACCATCGCGATCGGCTCGCCCAGGCGCTTCATCTCCGCCAGCCGCGGCAGGGTCATCTTCGGCCGCTCGTTCGGCGGGAGGTCGGGCGCGCGAGGCTCCGAGCTCATGCGGGCACCTCGGCCTGGCTCGGCGCCCCGGTCAGGAGCACCTCGGGGGAGGAATCGACCGCGACCGCCCGGTTGTCGTCGTCGACGTGCACGACGACGGGCGCGTAGCTCTCCATGTCCCGCTCGTCGTAGTTGGCGTAGGTGGCGACGATCACGCGGTCGCCGACGTTCGCCAGAAGCGCCGCGGCGCCGTTGATCTGCACGGTGCCCGAGCCGGCCTCGCCGGCGATCGCGTAGCTCACCATTCGCGCGCCGTTGGTGATGTCCCAGACGTGAACGAGCTCGTTCGGGAGGATGTCGGCCTGCTCGAGCAGGTCCGTGTCGATGGTGACGCTGCCGACGTAGTCGACGTCGCAGGCCGTGACGGTGGCGCGGTGAATCTTCGACTTGAGCATCTGCCGTTGCATGCGGATCCCTTCCTCAGCCGGCCGGTTGGACTGGTTCGATGACGACATTGTCGATCAGGCGTGCCCCGCCGACGCGGGCGGCAACCGCGAGCAGGACGGGGCGGCCGTTGAACGTCATGGCGGACTCGAGGCGCTCAGCGTCGCGAGCCTCGAGGTACTCCGGCTCGATTCCCGCCTCGCTCAGCACCTCGCGGGCGGCCCCGAGGGCCGCCTCCGTGCCCTCGCCCGGGCGGGCGAGGTTCTCGGCAGCGGCGAGCGCCCGTCGCAGCGCGCTCGCGCGCTCGCGCTCCTCGGGGCTGAGGTAGGCGTTGCGCGAGGACATCGCCAGCCCATCGGCCTCGCGGATCGTCGGCAGCATCTCGACCCGGACGGGGAAGTCCAGGTCGCGCACCATCTTGCGGATCACCGCGGCCTGCTGGGCATCCTTCTGCCCGAAGTAGGCGACGTCGGGCCCGACGGCGTTGAGCAGCTTGGCGACGACCGTGGTCACGCCCCGGAAGTGGTCGGGCCCGCGCCTGTCGGGATCGCCGCAGAGGACCTCCGTCAGCCCCTCGACCTCCACGGTGGTGTCGAAGCCCTCCGGATAGACCTCCTCGACGCTCGGCGCGTAGAGCAGGTTTACTCCCGCGCCCGCTGCGGCCTCGAGGTCCCGCTCACGGTCGCGCGGATAGCGCTCGAGGTCCTCGCCCGGGCCGAACTGCTTCGGGTTGACGAACAGGCTCATGACGACGACTTCGCAGTCGCGCCGGGCCGCCTCGAGCAGCGACGCATGGCCGGCGTGCAGGAAGCCCATCGTCGCAACCAGGCCGATCCGGCGGCCCTTGCGGCGGGAGGGAGCGAGCGCCTCGCGAAGGTCCTGCTTCGTCTCGACGACCTTCACGCCCCGACCTCCTGCCGCGCGCCGGCGAGCGCGCGCGTCCGCTCGGCCAGCGCCCGGTAGAGATCGCCGAGCTCGGGCGCGCTCGCGTCGATCGCCTCGAGGTGAGCGGCGATCGTGCCCTCGTCGCCGCGCGCGATCGGCCCGGTCAGCGCCTCGCCCCCGTGCTCCGCCCAGTTCGCCGCGGTCCTCAGCACGAGCGGCGCGAGCAGCTCGCGGGCGTCGCTGATCCCGGCGCCCTCGAGCAGCCCGGCGGCGCTCTCCTGCAGGGTGATCAGGAAGTTCGAGGCGATGCAGGCCGCCGCGTGGTAGGCGGCGCGGGAGCCCTCGGGCACCTCGAAGGGCCGCATCCCGAGCGCCTCTGCGAGGTGCGAGGCGAGCTCGAGGGTCTCGGGGTCCGAGCCGGCGACGGCAGCCGGGGCTCCGATCAGGTCCGCGCGGCCGTCGGGGACCGTCTGCAGGGGATGGAGCGAGAAGGTCGCGACCCCTGCTCCGGCGGCCGTCCTGAGGGGATCCAACCCCGTGGCGCCGCTCGTGTGACCGAGATGGCGGAGCCCGGGGGCGGCTGCCGCGACGGCGCGCGCTGCCGCCTCGATCTCGGCGTCGGGCACGCACAGGAGAGCCACCTCGTGGTCGGCGATGGCGTCGGCGAGCGTCGAGCGTCCCGCCAGGGTGATCTCGAGCCCACCGGCGCGCCCGGCCCGAGCGAGCGCGTTGCCCACGCGGCCATCGCCGACCAGAGCGATCGGGGGCAGCGCGGGGGTGTGTTCGCGGAGGGGCTGCATCCGTTCCAGTTCTCGGCTCGAGATACGGGACGGCGGGAATCGGCTTTGAGGCCACTTGATCGGTCCCCGCCCGAGTCCCGGGTCGAAGCCGATGGCTTGGAAGGGAATGATAGTCGCGCCCCGAGCCGATCCGCCCCCGCGGATACCATCGAGCCGATGCCGATCTACGAGTTCGAGTGCGCCGCTTGCGGGGAGCGCTTCGAGGAGCTCGCCCCTCTCGGCACCGAGGACGCGAGCTGCCCGGCGTGCGGGACGGCGGGCGCCCAGCGGCGACTGTCCTCCTTCGGGCTGTCACGGCAGCCGACCCCGAACCAGCGCCGGCGCATGGAGGACAAGCGCGGGACCAACCGCGATGGCGCCCGCCAACGCTTCAAGGCCGATCTGGCCAGGCGCCGCGAGCGCAAGCCCGGCTCGTGAGCGATGACGCCCCGGCCCGGCGCGAGCGCCTCGTCGAGCTCTACCGGGAGGCCTCGGGCTGCACGCTGTGCCCCCTGGCGCGGACCCGGACGAAGGTGGTCTTCGGCGCCGGCGACGCCGACGCCGACCTGATGTTCATCGGCGAGGGGCCAGGGGCCGAGGAGGACAAGCGAGGGCTGCCGTTCGTCGGCCGGGCCGGAGGCCTGCTCGACGAGCTGCTCGAGGGGATCGGGCTGAGCCGCGACGAGGTGTTCATCGCCAACACCGTCAAATGCCGTCCGCCCGGCAACCGCGACCCGCAGCCAATCGAGATCGAGACCTGCAGGCCTTACCTGCTCGGTCAGGTCGAGCTGATCCAGCCGGGGGTGATCGCGACGCTGGGCAACTTCGCGACGAAGCTGATCACCGCCAACCCGACCGGGATCACGAAGGTCCGGGGCAAGCCCCAGGTCCACACCCTCGGCGAGCGAGCGGTTCGAGTCCTCCCGCTCCTGCACCCGGCGGCGGTGCTCCGCAACCCGGGGCAGCGGCCCGCGATGGAGGCCGACTTCGCCGCCCTCGCGGCGCTGCTGCGCGAGGCGCCGCTGGGGCAGGAGGTGGTGACGCCCCCGGAGCTGCCGCCACCGCGGAGCACACCGGCGGCGGAGCTCGCCAGGGACCAGCTCGACTTCTTCACCTCCTGAGGCCCGCCGCCACGGCTGGGCTCCGCCATGTGTAATCGGGACCGCATGATGTCCGAGTCCTACGAGAGCGACGGCCCCGCGGCGACCGAGGCGCTCGCCGGCACGCTCGCAGCCGGCCTCGAGCCCGGCGACGTGGTCCTGATCCGCGGCGAGCTCGGCGCCGGCAAGACCACGTTCGTGCGCGGCGCCGCCCGCGCCCTCGGGGTCAGCGGCCCGGTCAGCTCACCGACCTTCACGATCGGCCAGGCCTACAGCGGGCGGGTCGCGGTCTCCCACCTCGACCTCTACCGGCTCACCGACATGGGGGATGAGGACCCGGCGCTGCTCGACGACTACCTCACGCCCGATGCGATTGCGTTCGTGGAGTGGCCGGAGGTCGCCACGCCGGCACTCGGGCGGGTCGCGCTGCGCGTGGAGCTCGTCCACGCGGGCGGCGATCGGCGACGGATCGTGGTCGAGCGATGAGCGCGACGCTCGGCTTCGACACCGCGACGGCCGACACGGTCGTCGGAACGCTCAACGACGGCGAGGCCGGCGAGGCCCTGATCGGCCCGGCCCCCGATGGTCGGCCCTCGCACGGCCGCTCGCTGCTGCCCGCGATCGAGGCCGCGGTGACCGCGGTCGGTGGGTGGCCGGCGATCGGCCTGATCGCGGTCGGCGTCGGTCCCGGCTCGTTCACCGGCCTGAGGATCGGGATCTCGACCGCGCGGGCGCTGGCCCAGGCGAGGCGCCTCCCGCTCGCTCCCGTCCCCACGACCACGGTCCTCGTGGCGGGCATCGCTCAGCTCGAGGAGGCCGCCGATCGCCCGCGTCTCGCCGTGATCGACGCTCGCCGGGGCGAGGTCTTCGTCGCCCTCGACCGCGGAGACGGCGACGGCGAGCCCCTGGTCGTCGACCCCTCGAGGCTGGCTGAGCAGCTCGAGCCGGACGAGCTCAGCGGCGCCCTTGCGGCCGGCGACGGCTCGCTACGCTTCCGATCCGAGATCGAGGCAGCGGGGGTCGAGGTCCTCCCGGATTCGAGCCCCGCGCATCGTCCCTCGGCCGAGCGGATCTGCCTGCTCGGGGCGGCGAGGGCCACGGTCGCGGTCGAGCGGCTGGTGCCGCTGTATCTGAGACGACCCGACGCGGAGCGCTGGCATGGGCGAGATCGCCGCAACTGATCCCATCAGGACGCCCGCCGTGGAGGCGCGCATCAGGCGCCTCGCCTACGCCGACCTGCCGAGCGTCCTCTCGATCGAGCGGCGCTCCTTTCCGGCCCCGTGGTCGCTGGCGATGTTCGTGCTCGAGCTCTCCAAGCCCTCCGGCATCTGCCTGGGCGTGGAGGTGGGCGGGAGGCTCGTCGGCTACCTGGTCTGCTCCCGCTACGCCGACGTCTGGCACCTGATGAACGTCGCCGTCGAGCCCGGCAGTCGCCGCCAGGGATTGGCGGGGCGCCTGATCGAGGAGCTCCTCGACGCGGGCGGGGTGGACGGGCGCTACACCCTCGAGGTCAGGGTCTCCAATCACGCCGCGATCGAGATGTATGAGAGCTTCGGATTCCGCCGCGCCGGCCGCCGTCGCCGCTACTACCACGACAACAACGAGGACGCCCTGATCATGTGGCTCGGGGAGGCCCTCTGACGCGTCGCGGCTCGGCGTCATCGGCCGCGCCCACCGCTCCCGTCCGGCGCTTGCTTTGATTCTCGCGCTCGAGACCTCCTGCGACGACACCTGCGCCGCCGTCCTCGACGGCTCGCGGGTGCTCAGCAACGTCGCCTCCTCGCAGGCCGCGATCCACGAGCGCTACGGCGGCGTCGTTCCCGAGGTGGCCTCGCGCCACCACCTCGAGCTCGTCAACCCGATCGTCGAGGCGGCGCTGAGCGGGGCGGGCCGCGAGCTCGGCGGGATGGACGCGATCGCCGTCACCACCCATCCCGGGCTGATCGGGGCGCTGCTCGTCGGCGTCAACTCCGCGAAGGCGCTCGCGGCGGCGACCCGCAAGCCGCTGATCGCCGTCGACCACCTCCACGGGCACGTCGCCGCCGCCTTCCTGGAGCCCGACCCGCTGGAGCCGCCCTTCCTCGCGCTCGTCGCCAGCGGCGGGCACACGCTGCTGGCCGGCGTCCGCGAGCACTCCTCCTACGAGATCCTCGGCCAGACCCTCGATGACGCCGCCGGAGAGGCCCTCGACAAGGCGGCGCGGCTGCTCGGGCTCGGCTACCCCGGCGGGCCCGCGATCGAGCGCGAAGCGGTGGCCGGGGATCCCGAGGCCTTCGCCTTCCCCGTCGCGATGAGCCACGGGCACGGCCTCGATCTCAGCTTCAGCGGCCTGAAGACGGCGCTCGTCTACACCGTGCGCGATCTGGGGGAGGAGGCCGAGGGCCGGCGCAGCGACCTGGCGGCGAGCTTCCAGGCGGCAGTCGTTTCCCAGCTCCTCGCCAAGCTGAGGCGGGGGCTTGATGCGGGTGGCTGGGAGGCGGTGACCCTGGGCGGAGGGGTCGCCGCCAACGGGCCTCTCCGGGAGGGTGCCACCGAGCTCTGCCGCAGTCGCGGGGTCCGCCTCAAGCTCGTCCCGATCGAGCTCTGCACCGACAACGCGGCGATGATCGGCTCCGCGGCGCGCTTCGGCGAGCAAGTCGCCTACCCGGACTACCTCGACTGGGACGCCGCGGCCCGCTGAGCCTCGCCGACGATGAGCGTGATCACCCTCTACGGGCGGCCGGGCTGCCATCTCTGCGAGGAGGCGAGGGCGGAGCTGCTCGCGCTGCGCGGCGCCGGCGCCGGCTTCGAGCTGGCAGAGGTCGACATCGAGAGCGACGACGAGTTGCTTCGCCGGATGCTCGAGAGGATCCCGGTGATCGAGGTGGACGGCGAGCCCGCCTGCGAGCTTCTCTTCGACGCTGACGCCGTCCTCGCCCGGCTCGATACCTTGTCGAGATGAGCGAGGCACGTCCCCCATCCCGCGCCGGCTCCGCGAGTCGGCGCGCGGCAACCTCCCGGTCGGGCTCCGCCCGCAACGGCGATGCTCCCGAGCGACTCTCGCTCGGGGTCGCCGCGCGCCTGTCGCGCTATCTCCAGGTGTTGATCCAGGCCCGCAAGATGGACCGCGAGACGATCTCCTCGCAGGAGCTCGCCTCCTGGACCCACGTCAACTCCACCCAGATCCGGCGCGATCTTTCCGGCTTCGGCAAGTTCGGCAAGCGCGGCGTGGGCTACAACGTCGAGTCCCTGATCACCGAGATCCGCAAGATCCTGCGGACCTCCGGGCAGCACAACATCGCTTTGTTCGGAGCCGGGAACCTGGGACAGGCGATCGCCTGCTCCGACGTGTTCGCCGACCACGGCTTCACGATTACCTCGATCTTCGACGTCTCCCCCAAGCTCGCCGGCAAGGAAATCGGCGGGGTCCCGGTGCGCTCGGTCGACGAGCTCGAGCGGGTGGTGGCGAGCGAGGAGATCGTCGTCGGGGTCCTGGCGGTGCCCGCCGACGCCACCCAGGAGGTCGCCGATCGCCTCGTCGAGGCGGGGGTACGGGTCATCTTCAACTACTCCGAGCGGTTGATCGACGTGCCGCCCGAGGTCACCGTCCACACCTCGAGCCCCGCCGTCGACCTGCTCTACGCGCTGTACTTCTACCTCGCCTGAGGTGAGCCGCCCTTGACCGTGGCTCGCGATGGGAGCCTCGACCTGGCCCTGGCCCGCGAGCGCTTCGAGGAGTCGGTCGACTTCACGATGGCCGTCGAGGAGGAGTTCGCGATCCTCGACCCGCGCACGCTCGAGCTCTCGCACTCCTACGAGGAGCTGCATGACGCGAGCCAGGACGACGCCGTCCTCGCCGACTCCGTCCGCGGCGAGCTGATCGACACGGAGATCGAGATTCGCTCGGGCCGCTCGGAGGGCTTCGGGGAGATGAGCGAGCGCCAGCGGGAGCGCCGTCGCCTGCTGTTCGAGCTCGCCGATTCCCGCGGCCTGGCGCTCGCCTCGACGGGCACCCACCCGTGGGCGGGCTACCTCGACCAGGCGATCATCGACACCCCCCATTACCGGCGCCTGCGGGAGGAGCTCGGGTGGGTCGCCCAGCGCAACAACACCTGGAGCCTCCACGTGCACGTCGGCATCCGGGGAGCCGACCGCGCGATCCGCGTCTGCGACGTCCTGCGCAACCACCTGCCGACCCTCCTCGCGCTCTCGGCGAACTCCCCGTTCCTCGACGGCCGCGACTCGGGCCTGCACTCCGTCCGCTCCCAGATCTTCACCCGCTCCTTCCCTCGTTGCGGGATCCACGAGCCCTTCGGGAGCTGGGCCTCATACGCCGAGTTCGTCGACCTGCTCGAGCGGACCCGCTCGATCGTCGAGTCGACCCAGCTCTGGTGGAGCGTCAGGCCCCATCACGCCTTCGGAACGGTCGAGGTACGGATCTGCGACGCCCAGAGCCGGGGCGAGGAGTCGCTGGCGCTGGCCGGGCTGCTCGTCGCCGCCGTCGCACAGGCGGCGATCGACGACGACGAGGGCGCCGCGGCGGCGCCCCGGCGGACGCGTGAGATCGAGGAGAACCTCTGGCGGGCCATCCGCTTCGGCAGGGCCGGGCGGATGGTCGACTGGGAAAGCGGGGAGGAGATCGAGACCGTGGAGGCGATCCAGCGCCTCGTCGAATGGACCGAGCCCGCCCGCCAGACGCTCGGCATCGATCCCCCGCCGGTCGCACCCAACGGCGCCGAGCGGGCTCGCACGGCGCTCGCCGGCGGGCGCTCGATCCGCGAGATCTACGGCGACGTCGTGCGGGAGACCCGGCAGACGTTCCTCGGCGAGACCGCGCAACGGTCGGTAGGGTCGGGCCGGTGAGCGACGAGCAGGGACAGCCGCAGCCGCCTCCGGGAGCGGGGCCCGAGGAGCAGCTCAGCCCCGAGCAGGAGCAAATGCTGCGCCAGATGGAGGAGGAGATGCGTCGCCTGCGCGTCCAGGACCTCCTCGCCCAGAGCGTCGTCAGCATCCTCAACCTCTCCTACCGGCGCATCGCCAAGGAGGACGAGCGCGACCTCGTCCAGGCCAGGCTTGGGATCGACGCCATCCGCGGCATCGTCGACCTGCTGGAGCCCGAGCCGCAGCGCGAGGTCAGAAACGCCCTCTCGCAGGTGCAGATGATCTACGCGCAGCACGTCGGCGAGACGGCGGCCGGGGACGCACCTCCGTCCGCCTCCGGTGGCGGGCCCGAGACGCAGACCGGCCCCGGCGCCGGTGAGGCCGGCGGCATCCACCAGCCGCCGCCCGGCCTCTGGACCCCCGGCTCGGGCTGAGCGCGAAGATCGCCCGGGCGCGAGGCCGCCCCGGCCCGCTCCGTCCGGCCGCTCCCGGTACACTGCGCCGGCTTTTGCAGCCGCTCCCGCCGGTTCCTGGGGGCGGCTTCCGTATGAATCCACCCGATCCACCGATGGAGGGAAACCAACCTTGACCGAGTTCCTAACCGACTACGGCGTCGTGATCGCGCTCGTCTGCGCCGGCGCCGGGGTGCTCTACGGGGCGGTCATCACCGGCCGCCTGCTGGCCCTCTCGCCCGGCAACGCGCGCATGCAGGAGATCTCGGGAGCCGTCCAGGAGGGGGCCAAGGCCTACCTGAATCGCCAGTACTCGATCATCGCCGTGGTCGCCGTGATCCTGGCCGTGGTCATCGCGCTGATCCAGGACATCCCGACCGCGATCGGCTTCGTCATCGGCGGCGTCCTCTCGGGTGCCGCAGGGTTCATCGGCATGAACGTCTCGGTGCGCTCGAACGCCCGTGTGGCGGAGGCGGCGCGCGGCGGCGTCCCGCCCGCGCTCGACGCCGCCTTCAAGGGCGGCTCCGTCACGGGCCTGCTCGTGGTCGGCCTCGCCCTGCTGGGCGTCGCCGGCTACTTCGGGATCCTGCTGCTGACCGGGGATGACGACAAGGACGCGATCGACGCCCTGATCGGCCTCGGCTTCGGCGGCTCGCTGATCTCCGTCTTCGCCCGGCTCGGCGGCGGCATCTTCACCAAGGCCGCTGACGTCGGCGCCGACCTCGTCGGCAAGGTCGAGGCCGGGATCCCCGAGGACGACCCCCGCAACCCCGCGGTGATCGCCGACAACGTCGGCGACAACGTCGGCGACTGCGCCGGCATGGCGGCCGACCTCTTCGAGACCTACGCGGTGACGACGGTGGCCGTGATGCTGCTCGGCGTGCTGTTCTTCGACGCCGGCTTCGCCCGCGAGGTCGCCCTCTACCCGCTCGTGCTCGGCGGCGTCGCAATCCTGGCGTCGATCGTCGGGGCGCTGTCGGTGCGCTCGAAGAGCGGCAACGTCGAGGGGGCCCTCTACAAGGGACTGATCGTCTCCGGGCTGCTCTCCGCGGCGGCCTTCTACCCGATCACCGAGTGGATGATGTCCGACCCGCTCAGCAACGGGCTGATCGAGGCGAGCGTCGACGCCGTCAGCGTCACCGACCTCTGGCTCTGCGCCTTGATCGGGATCGCCGTCACGGCCGGGCTGTTCGTGGTCACCGACTACTACACCTCGACCCGCTTCCGCCCCGTGAAGACGATCTCGCGGGCCTCGATCACCGGGCACGCGACCAACATCATCCAGGGCCTCGCGCAGGGCATGCAGGGCACCGCGATCCCGGCGCTGATCATCATCCTGGCGATCTTCGGCGCCAACCAGCTCGCCGGGATCTACGGGATCGCGATCGCCGTGATGGCGCAGCTCTCGCTGACCGGTCTGATCGTGGCGCTCGACGCCTTCGGGCCGATCACCGACAACGCGGGCGGCATCGCCGAGATGGCGGAGCTGCCCGAGGAGGTCCGGAACGTCACCGATCCGCTCGACGCCGTCGGCAACACGACGAAGGCGGTGACGAAGGGCTACGCGATCGGCTCGGCGGTCCTCGCGGCGCTCGTGCTGTTCAAGGCGTTCCAGATCGAGGCTGCCGACGAGGCGGACAAAGCGCTCTCCTTCGACCTCGGTGATCCGGCGGTCCTGATCGGGCTGCTGATCGGCGGCATGATGACCTACCTGTTCGCGGCGCTCGCGATCGAGGCGGTCGGCCGCGCCGGCGGGGAGGTCGTCACGCAGGTCCGCAAGCAGTTCAAGGAGCGTCCCGGGATCATGGAGGGCACCGAGAAGCCCGACTACGGCGGAACGGTGGCCATCGTCACCGCCGCGGCGCAGCGGGAGATGATCCTCCCGTCGCTGATCCCGATCGTGGTCCCCGTGATCGTCGGCGTGATCAGCGTCCAGGCCCTCGGCGGCCTGCTGATCGGCGTCATCGTGGTCGGGTTCTTCGCCGCGGTCTCGATGACCGTCGGCGGCGGCGCCTGGGACAACGCGAAGAAGCTGATCGAGGACGGGGCCTACGGCGGCAAGGGCTCGGAGGCCCACGCGGCCTCGGTGACCGGGGACACGGTCGGCGATCCCTACAAGGACACCGCCGGCCCGGCGATCAACCCGATGATCAAGGTCGCGAACATCGTCGCCATCCTGATCATCCCGATCATCTCGTTCTAGCGCGACAGCCGCCTCTTCGGCGGCTGCAGGAGACCTGACGCAGGGGCGGCCTCGGTCGCCCCTGTTGCGTCTCGGGGGCCCCATCGGGCCGGAGCCGCAAGTCCTGCCGCGGGCGATTGGCGACGCGCGGCCCCCCGGTGGGACCCTTCTCGCCAATCGCAGGGGTTGGGATCATCGGACGATCGAGCCCAAGCGTGAGCGCACCCTCTACGAGATCGCGAGCTCGTTCTTCGCGGTCGTGGTGATCCTCTTCGCGATCGCCGGGATGCTGGTCGCCGGGCTCGGGGAGGACGGCCCGGCCTCGGGCGCGTTCGCGATCTGCGCCGCCTTCCTCGCGCTGGGTCTGGGCCGCCTGTATCTGGGCTTGCGGCGCGGCAACGAGGGGGCCGCGCTTGAACCTGACTCAGACCAGGGAAGCCAGGAAGCCCAGATGAAGCAGGAGCCGAGCCAGAAGGCGACGCCCGCCCCCGAGCACAGCCGCTCCCGAGGCCGAGCCTCGATAGGGCGGCGGCGGCGCCGGCCGCGCCGCTGAGGTGGCGCCCGGGAGAGTCCCTGGCGCGACCCTTGCGACGGTCCAGGTCATGCCAGGCGTGGATGGAGATCTGCAC
>JAABUN010006871.1_pt1 | contig 12769 bp, 11 predicted proteins | sample 5559311 | NCBI WGS metagenome assembly JAABUN01 (sample SAMN10711877, study PRJNA513370) | rock metagenome | isolation source: Antarctica rocks | place: Antarctica: Victoria Land, Siegfried Peak sud | reverse complement strand
TGTCGGAGTAGCCCTCGCCATCGAGCTGCGAGCGGATCGAGCCGACCCGCCCGTCCATCATGTCGGAGGGAGCCACCGCGTCCGCCCCCGCCGCAGCCTGCGAGAGCGCGGTCTTGGCCAGCAGCTCGAGCGAGAGGTCGTTGTCGACGACCCCGTCCTCGCGCAGGTAGCCGCAGTGGCCGTGGGAGGTGTACTCGCACATGCACGTGTCGGCGATGACGACCAGATCGGGGTCGGCGTCCTTGAGGGCGCGGATCGCCATCTGCACGATGCCCTCGTCGTCGTAGGCGCCCGAGCCGACCTCGTCCTTGTCGGCGGGGATGCCGAACAGCAGGACCGTGCCGATGCCCGCCTCGCGAACGGCGGCGGCCTCCTCGAGGAGCCCGGAGATCGAGAGGCGCTGCACGCCCGGCATCGACGCAACCTCCTCACGGACTCCCTCGCCGGCGGTGACGAAGAGGGGCTGGACGAGGTGGGCGGCGGTGAGCTCGGTCTCGCGGGTGAGAGCCCGCAGGACGCCGGTGCGCCGCAGGCGCCGCATCCGCGTGGCGGGAAAGGCCATGGGCGGATTCTAGGAGGGGGACCCAGTGGCCCACATTGCCGCGCGCCCCCGTGGGCGGCGCCGGTCTCCGAAGTAGGCCCTGACGCTGCGGTGCCTCCCTCGTTGCATTCCCCAACACCTGAAAAGCACCCAACCGCCGCATCCCGCGGCGATGAGGAGGTAGGGAAGTTGAAGAGGATCATCACGATGTGCGTAGCGCTAGTGAGCGCGATGCTGATGCTCGCGTCCGTCGCGAGCGCCGAGAACGGCAGCTCGCACCCGACGCAGGCAAAGGACGCGGCGGCGAAGCAGTGCGCGGCCGAGAGGAAGGCCGACCGCGACGCGTTCGAGGCCGTCTTCGGCAAGCACGCGATGCGCACCTGCATCAAGGCCGAGACCGACGACTCCCAGGCGGAGGCCAGGAACGCCGCGCAGGAGTGCCGGGCTCAGCGGGCCGAGGACAACGATGCGTTCGTTGACACCTTCGGCACGAGGAACGGCAAGAACGCGTTCGGCAAGTGCGTCTCCTCGACCGTCAGGGCCGAGGATGACGAGGACGCCGATGAGTTCAAGAACGCCGCGAAGGAGTGCAAGGCGCAGCGCGCCGAGGACGGCGACGCGTTCAGGGACGCCTTCGGCTCCGAGCAGAGCAGGGGCAAGAACGCCTTCGGCAAGTGCGTCTCCTCGACGGTCAGGGCCGACAACGATGACGACGAGATGGACGACGACGACGAGATGGACGATGACGACGAGACGGACGATGACGACGAGATGGACGACGACACCACCGACGGTGAGGAGACCCCCACCGCGTAGTCGACGCTCCTCCCACGACGTCCGGTCTCCCGGACCGGCCCCGCAACGCCCGCCCCTCCCCGGGCGGGCGTTGCACTTTCGGGGCTCGGCTCAGGCACCGCCGAGCCAGCCCTTCAGGGGCTGCGACCTCAGGGCGGCTCCCCGAAGGGCCTGACGAACCGCGGGATCGCGCGTTGCATCGGCGAAGCGGCAACGACGCGAGGTCCGATGAGCGCTGCGACGAGTCCACCTACCCCCTGGGAACCGGGGCTGGAATCACCCATAATCGAAACTGATGTCGCGCCGCCGAACCGGCCCGCCGCAGCCTGCCGAGGTCGGCGTGGCGGGCCGCCTGCCCGCCGCCGTGCTCGCCCGCCGGGCCGCTCGCGGGGAGCGGCGAGCCTTCGAGCAGATCTACCGGCGCTTCAACCAAGAGCTCTACCGCTACTGCCTGGCGATCCTGCGCGATCCCCACGATGCCGAGGACGCGCTGCAGGCGACGATGGCGGCGGCGCTGCGGGCGCTGCCGGGGGAGCGACGCCACCTGGCGCTGCGGCCCTGGCTCTACCGGGTCGCCCACAACGAGTCGGTCTCGCTGCTGCGAGGCCGGGGGGCCCCGGGCCCCGTCGAGTCCGACGCGATCCTCGCGACCGAGCCCTCGGCGGAGGTGCACCTCGAGCGCCGGAGCCGGCTGCGGAGGCTCGTCGCCGACCTGCGCTCCCTGCCCGAGCGGCAACGCTCAGCGATCGTGATGCGCGAGCTCAGCGGCCTCTCCTACGAGGACATCGGCGGGGCGCTGCAGAGCTCGGAGGCCGCGGCGCGCCAGACGGTCTACGAGGCGCGGACCGCGCTGCGCGACCTCGAGGAGGGCCGCGAGATGGAATGTGAGGTCGTTCGGGAGGCGCTCTCGATGCGGGACGGGCGGCGGCTGCGCGGGCGCAAGCTGCGGGGGCACCTCGCCACCTGCGACGGCTGCCGCGGTTTCGGCGCGGCGATCGGCCAGCGCCGCGACGACCTGCAGGCCCTCTGCCCGCCGCTTCCCGCCCTTGCGGCCTCCGGGCTCCTGGCGTCGTTGGTGGGCGGCTCGGCGGCGGGAGGCGCGGGCGGAACGGTGGGAGCCACCGGTGTCGGGGCCGGGGCGGCCGGAATGCTCGGCGGCGGGCTGGCCGGCTCGGCGGCGGTCAAGGGAGCCTCCCTCGCGGCGGCCGTGGCCCTCGCGGCAGGCGCCGCCGATATCGGCGGCGTGATCAACCTGCCGAGCCCCATCTCCGCCGACGAGCGCACGGACCCCGATGGGGAGGCCCCCGGCGGCGCGGGGGCTGGAGGGACCTCGGGCGTCGGCGGGGGCAGGGGCGGGGCGCCGGAACCGGCGGCGGCCACATCTCGGCATCGCTTCGGGGCCGCTTCGCAGGCTGATGGGCAGGGGACGGCTTCGGGCACCTCGCACGGCACGCGCAACGCCCCGGCGGCGCAGGCGGCAGGCGGCGCGACGGGCCCATCCAACCCGCCGGCCGCCGGCGGCTCAGACGTAGTGGAGGCTCCCGCGGGCCCCGGCCGGGGCAAGCCCGCCGAGGAGGCGACGGCTCACGCTCGGCCCCGGGCAGACGACCCGAACGCTGCAGGCGCTCCCGGTTGGCCGGCGGCCGCGAGTCCCGGCGAGCCCGAGCGCCCGGAGCAGCCGCCCGCCGCCGAGCGGTCGGGGGGCGCCTCGGACCCTCCCTCCTCCTCAAACGCCCCCGCGGAGTCGCGGGGTGGAGCGGTGAGCTCCCGCCCTGACGGGTCCGAGCCCCGTCCCCCGGCCGAGGCGCGTGGCTCAGCCGGTAAGCGGGCGGCGCCGACGCCGGAGTAGGGCCTTACCTCTCGGCCTCAGCCGGCGTTACCCCTTCGAGTCGGCCCGCCCCGCGCTCATCGGGGTGGTCGTTGACCCACCGGGGCCGATGCCCCTCCTGGTCAAGAGCATTTCCCGGCAGGGAGCGCTGGGAACCTCCGACGCCCGCCCCGTTTTATGGGCGGGCGTCGGCCGTCCAGGACCGAACTGGACGGGTGGCCAAGTGGCCGCTGCGAACCTGGGTGGTGGCCCCTCCCCGCCGATAGGGGAGGGCCGGCGCAGGCCTGGCATCCCAAACCGAGGAGGAACTCTCTTGAAGAAGATCGTCATGGCATGCGTCGCGCTGGTGAGCTCACTGCTCCTCTGCGCCTCGTTCGCCTCAGCCAAGCAAGCCGACCACGCGAAGGGCGGCAAGAGCGCCGGCGCCAAGGCGTGCGTGACCGAGAAGAAGGCCGACAAGGCCGCCTTCAAGTCCACCTACGGCAAGCACGCGATGCGCAGCTGCATCAAGGGCGAGACCCAGGCGGGCGACGACGAGGCGCTCGCGAAGAACGCGGCGAAGGACTGCAAGGCGGAGCGGGCCCTCGATCGCGACGCGTTCGCGCTCCAGTACGGCACCAACCGCAACGGCAAGAACGCCTTCGGCAAGTGCGTCTCGGCGAACGCCAAGGCCGGCGCCGACGATGACGACGAGGGCGATGACGTCGACGATGACGACGAGGGCGATGACGTCGACACCGATGACGACTCCGACGACGGGACCGACGTCGACGACGGTGGCGAGGAGCTGCCCGTTTCCTGACCCATCCTCAAGACCTACCGGGACCCACGGCGGGACCCGGGTTCGCGAAGCCCGCGGGAGCCCTCCCGCGGGCTTCGCTCGTTCTAGGCGCTCGTTCTAGGCGAAGCGGCGGAGGGCGAGCCGCGCAAGGACCCCGTAGAGCGCGGCCAGCGCGGCGAGGTGGAGGATCGCAATCCCGATGCTCGGGCCCGCTTCATCGAGGGCTCCGGAGAGCGCTCGCAGGGCCGGATCGAAGGGGAAGAGCGCGGTGACGACCTCGATCACGTTGAAGAGGCCGTCGCCCACCGTGCCTGACGGGACCAGCGAGAGAAACGCCACCGGCAGGCTGACCATGAACGCGAGCAGCGACGCCGCCCGCACCTCCTTCGCCGCCCCGCCGATCGCAGCGCCGAAGGCGGCGAAGCCCGCCCCGCCGGCGATGATCGCGGGAATCCAGAGGAGGAACCGCCCCCAGTCGAGGTCGACGAAGAAGCTGAGGCCGGCGAGCATCAGCAGCGTCACGACGAGGGAGACGGCAATCCCGAGGAGCACCTTCTCGCCGAGGAGGGCGGACTTGCCGACCAGCCCGCGGGTGAGGCGCGCGAAGGCGTTCTCCTCCCGCTCGAGCGCCAGCGAGCCCGCGACGAGGAGCACGGTCACGAACATCAGCGTGATCGTCGCCGCGACGGCGATCGCGAAGGCGTCGAGGCCGGGGGCCCGCCCGCTGACCACCTCCTTGTCGACCCCGATCGGCTGGCTCACCGAGCCGAGCAGGTCGTCGGCGACATCGAGGTTCTCGGAGGCGAGATTCGAGAAGCGGATCACCTGATCGAGCTGGGCGGCGTCGGGGCTGCCCGGCGGCAGCTCCCTGCGAACCGCGCGGAGGATCTGCTCGGAGTTGCGCAGCCCGAGGATGTTCAGTCCCTGCCCGAAGATCGAGAAGTCGCCGCCGTCCAGCAGGATCTGGAGGTACCCGGCGGAGACCTCGGAGACCTTCTGGGAGATCCTCAGGTTCGCGTCGGCGAGGAGCGAGTTGATCCGGTCGTCGACGAGATTGCCCTTGACCGGGTCCTCCTCGTTGACCAGGACCTTGACCGTCGGCGACTCCGGCGTCAGCCCGCCGAGGGAGCGCAGCTTGTCGATCAGGTCCGCGGGCAGGATCAGCGCGCCGAGGACGTCACCGGACTCGACGAGATCGCGGGCCTCCTGCTCGTCGGCGACCTCGATGCACTCGATCCGGGCGCAGAGCTCCGAGCGGGCGCCGACCAGGTCGAAGCTCTCGCCGCCGATGTCGAAGGGGGTATCGGTGGGGACCTCGTTGAGGAAGGCGACCCGCGGCTTGTCGGGGCCGGCGCTGAGCGCGAAGCCGATCAGGACGGCGATCACGATCGGGTACGCGATCAGCAGGCCGGTCAGCAGCGGCGAGCGCCGCAGGATCTGGAGGTCCTTGAGCAGAAGCCAGCGCATCGCCCGCTCCCCTAGTGCCCCTGCTCGCCGAGGTAGCGGACGAAGGCGGATTCGAAGTCCACTCCGCTGCTCCCGCCCTCGTCCGGCGCGGCGGCGTGGAGCTCGGCCACTGTGCCGTCGAACAGGCGCTGGCCGTCGGCGAGGACGAGCAGGCGCTCGCCGTAACGCTCCGCCTCGGCGATGTTGTGAGTCGAGAAGATCACGGTTGTGCCGCGCCCGGCGAGGCCGAGGACGAACTCCCAGAGGCGCGCGCGCTGGCGCGGGTCGAGGCCGGTCGAGGGCTCGTCGAGGAGGAGGACGGCGGGCCGCGAGAGCAGGCCGATCGCGATGTTGATCCGCTGCTGGTTGCCCCCCGAGAGCGTCCCCGCCTGATCGTCGCGGCGCTCCTCCAGGGCGGTCTGGGCGAGCATCTCGGCGACCGCCGCCTCGACGTCGGCGACCTTCTCGAGGCGCGCGAAGAGGCGCAGGTTCTCCGCCACCGTCAGGCGCCGGTAGAGCGCCGCCTGCTGGGGGACGAAGCCCACCTCGCCCTGCGGCAGCTGGACGTCGCCGACGTCGGGAGGCTGGATCCCGGCGAGGATCGAGAGCAGGGTGGTCTTGCCGGCGCCGTTGGGGCCGATGATCGCCATCACCTCGCCGGGGGCGGCGGCGAAGGACACCTCGTGCAGGGCATGGCGGGCCCCGAAGGCCTTGCTGAGGCCGCGCGCCTCGATCGCCGCGGAGCTGCCCGGGGCGGTCGCGGCGAGATCGGATCGGGTGGGCGTCGCCTCCACCCCCCGAACGCTAGAGGGTCCCCTCGTCGGGGAAGTCGGTACGGGAGGGGTTATCTAGTGTGGGCGGCGTGCGGGTGCTCTTCATCGGCGACGTCGTCGGCGGGCCGGGGCGCCGTGGGCTCGCCACCGCCCTGCCGCGCCTGCGGGAGCGGTATGAGCCCGATCTCGTCATCGCCAACGGCGAGAACGCCGCCGGGGGGGTGGGGATCACCGAGCGCACTGCGGAGGATCTCTTCAGCGCCGGCGTCGAGCTGATCACGACCGGCAACCACGTCTACCGCCAGCGCGACGCCTACCGCTTCCTCGACGAGTGCGAGCGGATCGTGCGGCCCGCCAACTACCCGCGCGGCAACCCTGGGCGGGGCTCGCTGATCCGCGAGGTCTGCGGGCGCAGGGTCGGCCTGCTCAACCTCAGCGGAGAGCTCGGGCTGACCGTCGCCCGCTCCCCGTTCCCGGCCGCCGAGGTCGAGGTCGCCGAGCTCGAGCGGCGCGGCGCCGAGGTCGTGATCGTCGACTTCCACGCCGACGTGACGAGCGAGAAGATCGCGATGGGCTGGCACCTCGACGGCCGCGTCGCGGCGGTGCTCGGAACCCACACGCACGTCCCGACCGCCGACGCCAGGGTGCTACCGGGAGGGACCGCCTTCATCTGCGACGTCGGGATGACGGGCGCGCGCACGAGCGTCCTCGGGGTGAGGATCGAGGACGCGCTCGGCCGCTTCCAGACCCAGATGCCGGCGCGGTTCCGAACCGCCGAGGAGGACGTGTGGGTCAACGGGGTCGTCTTCGAGGTGGGCGCCGACGGGCGCGCGATGTCGATCGAGCAGGTGCTCGAGCCCGCGAGCTAGGAGCCCGCGGCGCCGGCCTCGGGCGCGGCGCTGGACTCGCGGTTTCGTGTGCCGCGGATCTGGTCGCGCTCGGCGAGGCGGTTCTCCCGCCGCAGCTCCGCCTCGCGCTCGCGCCGGCGCTCGTCCTCGGACTCCGTGATCAGCCTCGGCGCGGTCATGGGGTGGCCGTCCTCGAGCGCCACCATCGTCAGGTAGGCGGTCGAGGTGTGGCGAGCCTCACCGGTGAACGGGTTCTCCGCCTCGACTCGGACGCCGACCTCCATCGAGCTGCGCCAGACGGCGTTCACCGAGGACGAGCAGCGCAGCAGCTCGCCGACGAAGACGGGCGTGAGGAACGTCATCCGGTCCATTCCTGCGGTGACCACGCGGCGGCCGGAGTGCTTGATCGCGGCGAGCCCAGCCGCCTCGTCGACGAGGCGCATCACCGCGCCGCCGTGGACGAAGCCGGCCGAGTTGGCGTCGCCGATCGACATCCAGCGCACGAGCAGCGAGCTCGAGTGGGAGACGGCGCGGGCATCCTGCTCGCTCGAGCCGGTCTGCGGCTCGGGGCGCTCGGGGGGCTGGATCGCCTCGGCCATCCGCGCAGCCTAGATCCCGTCCCCGGAAAGCGAAGCGCCGCCCGAGGGCGGCGCTGGTTCCGGCCTTCGGAGCTCGAAGATCGGCGCTTGGGGCAGTCGGTCCTTGGACCTGCCGCCGTGGTGGTCGGGGCCTACGCCTTCGAGACGTTGACCGCCTGGGGGCCCTTCGCGCTGTCCTCAACGTCGAAGTTGACCCGGTCACCCTCGTCGATGCGAGCACCGCCGACGATGTTGCTGATGTGAACGAAGGCGTCCTTGTCGCCGCCCTCGTCCGGAGCGATGAAGCCGTAGCCCTTCTCGCCGTTGAACCACTTCACGGTTCCACTTGCCATTTCGCATTGCCTCCAATGCCGTTGATCCTGCGGCCCTTATCGGAAGCACCGCCAGTGGCAGTGGTCCTCAAGCACACATTCTTCGTTGTACGTCACGGTCCACGTTGGACCGCGGGGCGAATCGTAGTCGGCTTGGAAGGCCTGCGTGACGCCGGACGCTAGGTTGGCCGAATGACCGAGTTCAGGCCGCTGAGGGAGAGCGAGCTCGACCACCTCGGCGATCAGGCGCTCGTCGACTACATCGTCGCCGCGCGGGAGGCGGGGGAGGGTGCCGCCGAGCGCCGCGCCGTCGGAGTCCTCGCCTTCGCCTTCGAGGAGATCGTCAAGGCATGGGTGCGCAAGGACATGGGATCGGCTCCCCAGGACGTCGACGATGTCGTCATGGACGTCATGCAGTCGGCGATCCGCTCGAGCTTCGAGGGCAAGGTGATCGGCGAGTTCGGCTCCTTCCTGAAGACGATCGCCGCGCGGCGCGTCGTCGACTACTTCCGCCGCCGGGGGCGGCGGGCCCGGGAAGCCCCGCTTCCCGCCGAGCACGAGGGCGAGGGCGAGGATGGGATCTGGGGTGTGGGGCCCTCCCACGACGGCGGCGCCGGCGTCACCGAGCTGCGCGACGCGGTCGGGCGCGTGCTCGCGAGCCGCAGCCAGATGCATCGCAAGGTGATCCGCCTCTACGGTCCCAACGTGGCCGGCTTCATGGATCTTCCCGCCGCGGAGGTCAAGGCGCGGATCGACGCGGACGGGAGCGGCGACTCGGTCGGGGTCGACAACGTCGCGCAGATCTGGAGCCGCTTCAAGCGCGACCTCGAGGCGGAGCTCGATGGCTGACCCGGACCGGCTGGCGGCCGAGTTCGCGGCGGAGCTCGAGGCGGGGCGCTCACCCGATCCGAACGATTGGCTCGCGCGGGTCTCGGGCGAGGAGCGTCAGAAGCTGGAGGAGCTGATCGACCGTTATCTCATGACGGCACCACGTCGAGCGTGGGACCCGGTCGCCTACGAGAGCTCGCTGGCGAAGGTCGCCGTCGAGCGGGTCTACGAGTCCCTCGAGGGCGTCTCGGGCACGTGGCCGGAGCTCCTGCCGCGACTGCGCAACCGCGCGCGCGTCAAGCGGGCCGACCTCGTGCGGCGCCTGGCGGAGGCGCTCGGCGTGGGCACCGGCGAGGCGCAACTGGAGAAGGTCGCCGCCTACTACCACCGGATGGAGCATGGGCTGCTGGAGGCCGAGGGCGTCTCGGGGCGGGTGATCGAGGCGCTCGCCGGGATCGTCGACGCGAGCGCGGACGCGATCAGGGCTGCGGGCGCGCAAACTGACGCGGGCGGGGGCGGCGCGGGTCCGGTGGCCTTCGCCCGGGTCACCTCGCTGAATGCCGAGCTCCCCATCGCGGACGAAGGCGCCGCCGGCGCGGCGCCCGCGTCCTCCGGCCCGCCATCGCCCCGCGACGAGATCGACGAGCTCTTCACCGGCGGATAGAGGTTCGGCGGGGCTACCATCGCTCGCCGATGGAGGGGATCGAGCAACGCGCCGAGGAGCTGCTCGCATCGGTGCCGGGGTGGCTCTGGGACGGTGAGAGGCTCCCCGTACCGGTCGAGGACATCGCCGACAGCTGCTGCGGGCTGCTGGTCCGCGACGTCGACGAGATGGGCGCGGCTCCCGGGTGCCCCCCGCTTGCCGCCGGGCAATCGCTCTCGGGCCTGCTGCTGCCGAGCGTCGGGGAGATCTGGGTCAATGCCGATGAGGCGCGGCAGTGGCCGGCGCGCCGGCGCTTCACGATCGGCCACGAGCTCGGCCACTGGCTCCTCCACCAGCGCAATCAGGTCTCGCTCTTCTGCCGCCATGGCGCGGTCGAGGCGCCCGAGGAGCGGGGGGCGGAGGCGGAGGCCCGGCCGCCCCTCGACCCGATCGAGGAGGAGGCCAACCACTTCGCCGCGGCGCTGCTCATGCCGGCGCGCCTGATCCGCCGCCATTACGAGCGCACCGGCGGCGACTTCGAGGGGCTCTGCGCGACGTTCGGCTCCTCCGGGGCCGCGATGGGGCGCCGGCTGCACCAGGTGATCTAACAGCCCCCTCCGGCTACCGGATGCGCCCGCTTGGACAACGGTCTTGCGGGGCCCCTCCGATATGTCCCCCCTTCTATCGGGCAGACGTCGATTGCCGATACTTTTGAGGTGATTCCCCAGCCTTTCCCGCTGAATCTCAGAATCCGCAAGGGCGGCGGCTCCTCCGCGGGCGATCCCGGCAGGGCCGATGAGCGATCGGCGCGGGAGCGGAACGCGCTGCTGCGGGTCGCCGCCGCAGCTGCGGGGGCGAACGACATCGAGAGCGTGCTCGAGCTCGCGGCCGAGGAGGCGCTGCGAGCGATCGGCGGCGCATCGCTTTCGATCAGCCGCGTCGAGGGCGGCGGCGAGGGGCACTATCGGACGCTGATCAACGTCGGGCAGCTCGGGCCAGGGGAGGAGCGCTTCCCCGCCGAGGAGATCTACGAGATCGAGCGCTTTCCCATGCTCAAGAGGATGGTGCAGACCGGCAAGCCGTACTTCAACTCGCTCGACGATCCGGACTGCGACTCGGCCGCCGCGGCGATCCTGCGCAGCCTCGGCAAGTCCTCGGACCTGGGGGTGCCGATCGAGGTGGAGGGCGAGAACTGGGGTGAGGTCTGGGCGACGACGACCGCCGCCACGACTCCCTTCCGCTCCGAGGACGTCCGCTTCCTCGAGGCGATCGCGGGACAGCTCGCCGGAGCGATCGCGCGCGCCGAGCTCTTCTCGAAGGTCTCGCGCTTGGCGTACGAGGACCCGCTGACCGGGCTGGCGAACCGGCGGGCGCTCGATGAGCGGCTCGAGCGAGCGATGGCTCGCTTCCACACGGAGGGAACCTCACTGGCGCTGCTCCTCTGCGATCTCGACCGGCTCAAGGCGATCAACGACGCCGGGGGGCACGTCGCCGGGGACCACGCGCTGAAGGCCGTCGCCCAGAACCTCGTGGCCGCGGCGGCGGAGCTGCCGGGCGCGTTCGTCGCCCGCCTGGGCGGCGACGAGTTCTGCATCCTGCTCGAGAGTCGCGAGCCCGGAGCGCTCGAGCAGGTCGGCGCCACCGCGCAGCGGCTGCTGGCGGCCGGCGAGCTCGACGTCTCGCTCTCGTGCGGGGCCGCCACCGCCGGGCCCGGCGTGGCCTCCGCCACTCAGCTCCTGCGGGCGGCGGACGCGGCACAGTACGTGGCCAAGCGCCGCGGGGGCAACCGCGTCTGCACGGCCGCCCATGTCGCCGAGGAGCTCGACACAGCGGAGGCCCTCGCGATCCCGATCGGCCCCCTGGAGGAGCGGATCGCGACCGCGACCGAGGCGCTCGTCCGGCGCCTCGACGACGAGCTCGCCGACGCGCCGACGCTCGACCGCCTCGAGGCCGTCGCCACGACATACACCGAGGTCGCCGACTTCGCGCAGTGGGCGATCTCGCTCGCCGCCTCGGGGCGGACGTATCTGCGCGACATCTCGCTGGGCGAGAACCGCAGCCGCCACTCCTTCGGGGCTCGCGTCACCCAGGACCTCGAGGAGTACCGCCAGTACGAGCTGGACGACTTTCCCGCCACCGCCAGGATCGTCGCGGCCGGCAGCGGCTCCTTCGTGGCGAGGGTCGCCGAGGAGGGCGATGACCCCGCCGAGCGGGAGCTCCTCTTGCAGGAGGGGTTCGTCGGCCTCGTCGCCGCGGCGGTGGGGCACGCGGACGGCGTCTACCTGATCGAGCTGGTGGCCGACGATCCCCAGGCTCCATTCGCCCAAGTCGAGCCCGCGCTCAACATCGCCGTGCGCGTGGCGGTCCCGGCGCCTTCGCACCGGCGCTCCTCCCGACCCCTGAGCAGCGCTCACTCCCGGGCGCTGGAGCTGTCGCTCGCGCTCGCCGACGAGCTGGCGGAGGCGACGACGGAGGAGGGGGTCTGCGAGGCCGCGGCGGCGACGGTTCAGGCCGCCTTCGACTGCCCGGTCGTCCACCTCGTGGCTCTCTGCGACACCCACCTGGAGATGCGGGCCGAGAGGGCGCCGAGACCGACTCCGGCGAATTGGGCGCAGCGGGGCGACGCGGGGCTGATCGGCCGCTGCCTGCTCGAGGGCGAGCCGGTGCTCAGCGGGGAGGTCGGCCGCGAGCCGCAGTACCGCGCGACGGACGCCACCCGCGACGTCCGCTCCGAGCTCGCTGTGCCGATCTTCGTCGCGGGCTCGCCGTGGGGGGCGATCAACCTCGAGCACACCGAGGTGGAGGCCTTCACCGTCGACGACTCCCGCCTGCTCGAGGCCGTGGCGGCGCAGATCGGCGGGGCGCTGAACGCGATCGAGCTCTACGAGAGCCTCGACCGGGCCTACCTCGGGACCGCCGAGGCGCTGTCTGCGGCGCTCGAGGCGAAGGACTCCTACACCGCTGAGCACTCGCGCTCGATTGCCGCCCACGCCGTGGCCGTCGGCCGGAGGATGGGCATGGAGGCCGAGGAGCTGCGAATGCTCCGCTTCGCCGCCGCCTTCCACGACATCGGCAAGCTCGCCATCCCCCGCGAGATCCTCAACAAGCCGGGACCCCTGGAGGGCGAGGAGCGCGGGGAGATCGAGCATCACACGCTGATCGGCGAGCGGATCCTCGAGCCGATCGAGCTGCTCGAACCGATCCGGCCGATCGTCCGCAGCGCCCACGAGCGCTGGGACGGCAGCGGCTACCCCGACGGCCTTGCCGGCGAGGAGATCCCGCTCGGCGCCCGGATCCTCCTCGCCTGCGATGCCTACGACGCGATGACGACCGACCGGCCCTACCGGGCGGCGCTGCCGGAGTCGGCCGCGAAGGC
>JAABUN010006870.1_pt1 | contig 12769 bp, 13 predicted proteins | sample 5559311 | NCBI WGS metagenome assembly JAABUN01 (sample SAMN10711877, study PRJNA513370) | rock metagenome | isolation source: Antarctica rocks | place: Antarctica: Victoria Land, Siegfried Peak sud | reverse complement strand
TTGACGACGAAGGACCGCCGTCATCGACTTCAGTGCGTCCTCGCACTTGCGGTGGGGGCGGCGTGGTCTGGACGCGAGACGGCCTGCGAGCGTGAACTGGCTTGCTGACGGGCGACGCGCCACTAGGTCGAACAGTCATATGTGTTCTCCTCGACATGGACTTCGCCGTTTGCGGCGTGTATGACGGATGTTCCCGTGCAAGTTTGTCCGTCATACAGGATCGAGAATGAGGAGTTATCGTTGGTGACCTGTGCCGTTTCACCAAGCGCGAGACCCTGGGACCTCATCTCATAACTATATGAGAATACTAGCGTCCCATATACGGACTCCGTTGTGATCAAGTGCATCTTTACGTTGTAGAAGCTGTTACCGGACGGGGTTGTAACGGACTGAATGTGACCCTTGAGGGTAGCGCAATACTCAGTTACTCCGGGCTGGTAGCAGTAGTGGTCGTTGATGATTTGTGCCCTATTCGAAGCGGAGGCAGAAAGCATCGGCGCCAGAATCAAGGTCGACGTGAGGCCGACTACGCTCGCCAGTCGTTTAATTGAGTTGCGACGTTCTCGCGGCATCGGGGGCTCCTAATTTTGAGTGGTGAGAGCGGACATGCGTCCAGCCGAGTTCATGGCGCGAAGGCTGTGCGGATGTCGGTGGTCTTCCCGTTGACCCGTTGACCCGTTGACCCGTTGACCCGTTGACCCGTTGACCCGTGTAGACGCCCGCCGGGTCCTCGGTGAACACGGTGCGGCCGGCGATTGGCGTGGTGGACGAGGGCGTCAGGCCCGCCCCACTTAGGTCGGTGGAGAACAGCACGAGGAGGAGATTGCCGGTTAAACTCGTAGGTGCTGATGCCGTCGGCGTCGGTGATGATGCGGGTGCGGCCACTCGTGCCGGCGCCGTCACGAAATCACCCGTCTCGAGGTTAGTGATGACCACGCTCTGCGCGGCCCCCGTCGTGAGGACCACTGTGTTGCGGTCCCGGTCCTGGTGATCCTCGAGCTGTCGTCGCCGATGTCGAGTCAGACGTCGAAGTCGGGGCACGCCTCCTCGGCTTGGGAGGTGGATGGTCTGGGCCGCCGGCGGGGTGGTGATGGCGACTAGGCAGGCGACAGCGGCAACCGCGATGCCGGACGACGTGCTCGCCCTGCGCGTCAGACAGGCGGCGGTGAGGGAGCGTGAGGCCGCAGGGGGCTTCCCGGCGGCGGGCGGCGTGCCTTGCGAGTGTGACCTCTGTGTCCTTGGTCACGCTTCTCCTGGTGCGCCGGGAAGTCAAGGCCTTGCAATGCACCACCGTGTGTTGCACCGCTGCGCGGGAGTATCGCGCGGCACAGCAGCTGGGGTCGTTCGCTATTGGCCTGCCCTACGGGGCGCGGCGGTGTCCGGCGATCACTGACTGCCGACGGCCGTTGTCGGCTGTGGGTGCTGCGCGTGCCATGGCTGCCTCGCGGGGGGCGGGTTCCTGACGCCGTGCCTGAGCAGTGCCCCGGCGCCTCCGTTTGGTAAGAAACCTGTAGGTCAGGGCTGGTACGCCCAACGGTCTTGAAAACCGTTGGGCGGGTCACCACCCGTCTCGTGGGTTCGAATCCCACGCCCTCCGCTGACTGGGGTAACAGGCCCTTGACCTGCAGGAACGCCCTGACCTGCGGGGATGCGCCTGTCGGCGGACGTCGACGGTCTGGAGAGCCGTGGGACGGGGTCCGGCTGTCAACGACGGCCAGCGGCCGTCGTCGGTTCTGCGGGCCAAATCGGGTGCGCGTGCCTGAGCAGTGCCTGAGAATCAGCCCGTCTGAGGAGCCTCGCCGGTCGGGATGCGGCGTCCCGGACGGGCGCCGCGCTCGTCGACGAACTCACCACAGTTGAGCGCGACGGAGGAGCCGCCGTCTCCCCGACGGACGTACCGGCGGGTCGCCCCGGGTCGCTCGACGCCCACCCGTACACCACTGACGACAATGCCGTCACCCATTCGTGCAGCAGACCCCTTGTCGGTGGGCGCCCTTTGGCCCATCGGTCCTTCGTCGCTGGCGACCACCCGCTCTGCCGGTCGACGCGCTCTGCCACCGCGCGGCGTACACGTCGGAGCGGGCACCGAACAATGACCACCACAACGCGAGCTTGTCTGCCGGGGAGTCGAGGACGCGTCCGCGTTGATCTGCCCGGCCTTCTCCGAGAGCAACACCGTGCGGGTGCCGGTGCCGGTGCGGTCATCTGGGCGTGTCCGTTTCCGGCACGGTCGTCCAGCCCGAGCGGACCGCGTAGTCGATGGTTCTCGGCCCGCAGCGCCGCTACCTCGGCCAGGAGGTCCTCGATGCCGGGCCCGGCTCTATCGGCGCCAGAACTCATCGGCGGCGTTCGGTCACAGCCGGTCGGCCCAGGTGGACCAGTGCTTCGCAAGCGCGTCGTCCGGGACCACCCCGAGCCTTTCAACGAGGTCCAACACGCCTGACGCCTGCTCGGGAGGTGCCTCGTCACCGGCGTAGGCCAGCACCGTGCCCATCTCTGGTTCGCGGACCCGGTGCAGCCCGGCGGTGATCCCCACCGCCACGCTCGTCGCGGCCGCGTCAACGCCGAGCGCCGCCCGTCGCTGTAGATCTCCCGGAACGGCCGGATCGCCTCCTCGAGGAGTTCCAACGCCGCATCCGTCTCGTCTACGTAGCCACGACCTCGCACCCGACCGGCACGGGCGACGAAGGCGTCCTCAGGGATGCCGACCAACGCGGACTCCACCTCGGACGCGACCTGCTCGACCGACACCGACAACAGCAGAGCACCCGCTACCCGCTCGGCCTCGCCTCCGGCTCGGGGTGTGCGCTGAGGAACGCCTTTAGCACCTCACCGCGCTCGACCGAGTCAACGACCCGACCACCGACGATCATTGCTTCGAGCGCTTTGGTCCCGATCGTCGCTCCATCGGTACAACCCTATGTGGACCGGAAGTCGCAACCAGGAGCACTGAAGCGCAGCCTGGGATCTTGCACCGGCCACCCGGTAGGGGCGGGCCCCGTCCGGAATCGGGGTCGTTCGTCAGACGAGGTTCGACGTTCTACGGGGGTCGCTGCACATCGCGATGACAACTTAGCCAGCTGGTGCTCACCCGACCCACCACGGCAACAAGATCACCCGATGCTCGCGTTCCCACCCGTGCGGCGACGGCCTCACGATGGTGATCCCGGCGTGCTCAGGTCCGGGTGGGGGCGGCTCACCGAGGTTCCTTCGCGTTGGCGTGGTGGTCGAGGTACTCCGCCAGCGCGGTGCGCATCAGGGCCGAGTAGTCGTGCGCTCCTCCGGCCTCGATGAAAGCCAGCCCGCGCCGATCCAGCTCCTCCGGCAGGGTGGCCTGCCGTTTGGGGGAGCGTCCCGCTGGGCGGTGGCGACCTAAGGTCCTGCGCCCGCGCAGCGCGCGCTCGACCTCCTCCGTGCCGCCCAGCGCGTCCTCTAGCAGAGATCGGCCGTGCGTTGCGGCCGCCTCCCCGCGCAGCGCGGTGGCTGAACGGTCCGGCAGGGTCATCTCCTGCTCGGCCCAGCGCGCGGCGAGTTGGTCGCGCTCGGCCGCCGTCGTGGTAGTCGTGGTCTCGCTCATGGTTTCTCCTTCATCCTGGCCAGGTGTTTCGCCCGTGCGGGCATCACGTGGAAGACGTGGACGTCACGAGGCGGGGTCGCCTCGACCATGACCTCCAAGAGCGGAGCACGCGCGTCGCGTTGCGGGCCGAGGTAGAGGGTCGGGCGGATCGTCGCCGGAGGGCGCGGGTCGTCGAAGGCCGTCTCGACGTAGAGCGCGTGCACCATCGCGTGCAGCGCGTCCTCGTGGGTGACGCCGTGCTTGTCTGCGGTTGCCGACCACGTCACCCCCACCGCGAATAAGGTACGCCCCAATGTAAGTCACGTCCAGCGTCGCCCCGGGCCCGGACCGCGGGAAGAGACCTAGCCACGTTGCTACCCCTCCGTCCCCGAGGCCGAGGAGTGGGCCCAGCTGGGTGCGGCTCCCCAGCTCACCGCCTGCCAGGTCCCGTCGGAGCTGGAGCGTGAAGAGTCGGTTGGGGGCCTCTGCGTTGTTGCGCTCGTGAGCTGCCACCGGCCACAGGGGAGGGCTGAGACGGCAGAACCATCCGGACCGTCGTGACCAGTCGTGGCCCTACGTCCCGCTCGAATTCGGCTGCGGCGTCTGCACCGTCGTCGCCCACGGACCGGGTCGGTAGGGCTCCTCGCGCACCGCGTGGGCCAGGACGAGCTTGACCGCCAGCAGGGGGCCGAACCACTGCAGCCCGTCCGGCGGTGCCAGCAGCGGCGCGAGGACCAGGAGCAGCGCGACGACCGCGAAGGCGACGGCCCGTCGCACGTACGCCGGGGCGGCGACCACGACGGCGGTACCGCCCAGGCAGCCGAGGTACCAGGCGAAGCCCCATTCCCACGTCGCTTCGGGTAGCAGGGCTGCAAGGACGACGGGGTGAAGGTGCAGGACGCTGAAGCCGAGGGGGTGGCGCACGAGGCGGTCCAGCGGGTGTGCCCCCGGCGGCGGCGCTGAGTGGTAGAGGCGCTTGGCCGTGGACAAGGCGTTCGCCGGCGCCCCGCCGAACAGGTCGACTGCGACCAGCAGCACCAGCAGCCACTGCCACCACCGCCAGGAGACCCCGGAGTGGAGGGCCACCCCGGTCACCGCGGCGGTACCTGCTGCGGCACACGCCCACACCGCCACCCGTTCGAGCCGGGTCGCACCGGTGCCGACCAGCCAGTCCGTCGGACCGTCCGGGACGGTCCAGTCGATGGGCGGCGCCTGCCAGGGTGTCGTCGGCATGGCTGCAAGTTAGTCAGGTGAATAATGCTGTCAACGGGAGCCTCCTACCAGCACCCGCCGGCACGTACGGTGCTCCCGTGCCCACCTCGGACACCCACTCGGACACCCACTCGCCCGCCCTCGGGGTTGGGCGCTGACGCCGCGACCTCGCAGACACCTGAGACCACGGTGACACCTGAGACCCCGGAGACGCCGGGGACCCCTGCCGTGTCCGGGCAGAGCAGGCGGGGCCGGCGCCGGCGCGAGGAGCTCGGCGCGGCCGGGGTGCAGCTGCTCGGGGAGAGCGGGTGGGCCTCGCTCACCACGCGCGCCGTCGCCAAGCGAAGCGGCGCCAATCCCGGCCTGGTCCACTACTACTGGGGCGGGCTGCCGGGGTTCCGGGCGGAGGTGGCGCAGCGGGCCGTGGCGGACGCGTTCGACCCGGCCCTGGACCTCTTGACCTCGGCGCGCAGCTGGCCGCAGGGGCTGGCTGCGGTTGTCCGCGCGGGCAACGACCTCAGCCCCGCGGAGGCGAACATCGGCGCCGAGCTGATAGCCGCGTCCCTGCGCGACCCCGTGGTCGCCGAGCTCGTGCGAACCGCCCTGTCGGACGCCAGGATCACGCTCAGCAGCTGGCTGGCCGACTCTGGAGTCGCCGACCCGGAGGGCATCGCGATCCTGCTGCTTGCCACGCTCGACGGGCTGCTGCTCCACCGGCTCGTCGACCCCGGCCTACCCGTCGCGCCCGTGGCCTCGGCCGCCGCGCGCCTGCGCGCCCCCTCCTCAGGAGCCTGAGCCGCGTCACGGTACTTCGATCAGATGCGCGGCCGATCGCAACAGGCAGCGTTACGACGGCCGCAGCCGAGGCGTCGCAGCCGCTGCGCTGTGGCCGCGGACCGGGCAGGCGCGGCAAGCGCGAGGCGGGGACCCAGAGCCGTGCCTAAGCAGTGCCCCAGACCCTCTGGGACTCGGGAGGAAGTGCTGGTCAGGGCTGGTACACCTGACGGTCTTGAAAACCGTTAAGCGTTTAACCACGTTTCGTGGGTTCGAATCCCACGCCCTCCGCTGAAAACGACCATGCCGTCCCGCCTCGGAGTCGTCAACGCGCCGGGCGCCGTTGTCCACAGGCGAGAGGATGCGAGGCGTCGTGCTTGGCGGTGGGGCTCGAGCGCACGTCCGGGCTCGGGCGTAGCCGATGCGGAGCTCCGTGTGTGCGGCGACAAAACATGGATCGCTCGGTCGGCCGGGTGGTCCCGACGATCGTGTCTCGGATAGCCCCGATGACCGGGCTTTCTGGCGGACGGGTCCTGCGGGACATCCGGTCTGGGCCGCTGGGGCAGCGGCGGGAACTGCAGCGGTTGGCGCAGGAGGTGTCCCGGTGGAGGTTCGGATGTGGGACGGCCGCCTGGCCGCCCGTGAGATCGCCGAGGCGCCGGGATTCGGGCGCTGGGGCTGCCGTCCCCGGGGTCTGTACCGGCTCGGGGTTCTAGGTGCGGGGCGCGAGACCGGTGACGTGTTGGTCGAGGACGTGCTCGAGCAGGTCTGGGGGCCAGTCCAGGTGCGGGTGGGCGATGAGTAGCGAGGCGACGCCGTGCAGGGCGGTCAAGAGGATGATGGCGACTTGCGTGGGGTCGCGGTCGGCCATCTGGCCTTGGGTCCGGGCCTGGGACAGATCGCCGACCAGAGCCCGGAAACCGACCGAGGACATCAGCACGGCCAGGCTGTCGTGGGACGGGGCGCCGGTAGGCGGGGTCATGAACAGCAGCCGGTAGGGCACCGGGTGCTGCACCGCGAACTCGACGAAGGCGTGGGCCCGGCGGCGCAGCCTGGTGTCCAGGTCCACGGTCAGGGCCAGCTCCTGGCCGACCTGGGTCGCCATGTCGTCCAGCCCCCGGATCGCGGCCGCGACGAGCAGGTCGGTCTTGCTGTCGAAGTGCTGGTAGAGGGCCGGCACCGTCTTGCCGACCTCATCGGCGATCGTGCGGACCGAGATGTCCTGCGGCTCGTCACCAGCGGCCATCCGCCGGACGGCGGCGTCCAGGATCGCCTCCCGCAGCAGGTGCCCCTGCCCCCGAGGGGCGCGCGCAGCGCTGGCGGTCACCACGGGGGCAGCGTACGTTGACAGCGATAGGTTATCACCGATAACTCAGGCCGAGACCATGAGGAGCGGACATGAACGCAGACCACGCCGACGGCACCAACCGGCGCTTCCACCACACCGAGACCAGTGCCGGCACACCGGCCGCGGTCTGGGCGCTGTGGACCGACGTCGGGTCCTGGCACCGCTGGGACCAAGGCTTGAAAGGGGCCTCGCTGGACGGCGCGCCTGCGGTCGGGGCCAAGGGCGCCCTGGTCCCCAGGAGCGGACCGAGGACCACCTTTGAGATCACCGAGCTGCGGCACGGCCTGGGCTACACCTTCGTCACCCGGTTACCCGGAGCCAGGCTGCACGTGCGACGAGAGCTGCTCGACGGCCCGGTGACGACGTTCTGCCACACGGTCTGGTTCCAGGGCCCCCTCAGCGGGGTGTGGGCTCGCCTGAGCGGACCCGGGTTTCGCCGCCAGCTGCCGCCCACGATGCGACGCCTCGCGGAGCTCGCGGCGCAGCCCGCCGCGTGAACAGCCCGACGAGCGTCACGCTCACCATCGCCGGACAGCCGGTCGGGCTGCACGCGATCCAGACCGGCACGATCGCCGTCAAGACGAGCCATCACACCGGCTGCCTGCCCGAGCGCAGCCCGCTCGCCCTGCGGATGGCAGCGATCCTGGCCGACCGGAGCTTCGCCGCGCCGATGCCGATCTGGACCTTCGCCATCGAGCACCCCGACGGCGTCTACGTCATCGATGCCGGCGCCACGCCAGAGTTCAACGACGACGGCTCATGGGAGCGCGACCGCCGCGGCGCACGGCTGGTCCGCAGTTTCCTGCGCATCGCTGTCGAGCCCAGCCAGACCCTGCCCGCCCAGCTGAGCGCCCTGGGTCTGGACCCCGCCCAGGTACGCGCCGTCATCCTCACCCATCAGCACATCGACCACACCGGCGCCATCCCCGACCTGACCGGCGCCACCGTCTGGACGACCCAGGCCGAAGACAACGCCGCCGACCGCATAGGGGCGTTCTCCTGGCGCTGGCGCGACGACCACACAGCAGTGCGCCACCTCGACCGCGAAGGCACCACCGAGCCCGGCGACCCGCCCGCCTTCCGCGCCGGCGTCACCCTCACCCACGACCAAGCCCTCAGGGCCTTTCACACCCCTGGACACACCCCCGGATCGGTGACCGCGCGACTGACCACCGACCAGGGGCACGTCTGGTTCACCGGCGACACCTCCTTCACCGCCGAGCACCTGCACCCCACCGCACCCACCGCCGGCATCCACACCGACCCCCAGGCCGTCCGAGCCCTCCACCACGCCCTCGCCGGCCAGCCCCTGCTGCTGCCCTCCCACGACCCCGACAACCCGACCCGGATACGGCAAGCAGGCCAATCACCACAGGCCACCCCGAGCACACCAGGACCCAGCCCCGCATGACGATCGTCAGCTAGGGATCGGGCAACGGGGCGACCGGGGCGAGCAGGTTCCGGTTGAGGACCGTCTGCGAGTAGGTAGTGACGCAGGCGCAGTCAGGCGTTCAGGACGGGGGCGAGGGCCTCGAGCAGCTCGTCCAGCCCGGCGCTGGCGGGACCCTCGTACTCTCCGATCTCAACGCCGACCAGGTTTCCGGCGACGGCTGCGGCGCACTCGTTCAGGTCCGCCAGGCTCAACCCGTTCGGGACGGTGTAGTCGGTGCGGACGATCCCCGGCTCCAGGACATCGCAGTCCAGATGGAAGTAGACCGGGCGCCCGTGGACGGCGTCGGCGACCCGCGCACCGAGGTCCGGGCCAGGCATCACCAGCACCACCCGCTGATCACGCACGTGCTCGGCCTCGGCGGGATCCAGGTCGCGTGCACCGACCAAGATCGCACCGGCGACGGCCGGCCCGGCGAAGCCGGTATCCCACCAGCCCAGCGGCCCCGATAGGGCCATCCCGCCCAGGTAGCCGGTCTGGGTGTCGGTCGGACCGTTAAGGTCTCCGTGCGCGTCCAGCCACACCACGACCGCGTCGGGGTGGTGAGCGGCCAGGCGCGGCTGGGTCGCCAACGCCACCGCGCACCTGGTGATCGCTGTCACCGGCACGAGACCGGCAGTGAACACGTCGTCGAGGCGTGCGGCTAGCGATGCCAGAGCGGGCCTGGCGCGCTCCAGCTCGACCTCCCAGCCCTGCGGGTCGCACGGCAGCGGCTGTCCCACCGTGAGCGCCGGCACGGCCAGCCTGGCCGCCAGCGCAGCCCCGAGTTCAGTCACCGCGGTCATCGCCCGGTCGTTGTGGTCACCCGCCGGCCCCCGATAGACCGTCAGTCGTGACTCGAGCTGCATATCGGCTTGCTGCCACGCCTTCGGACCACGATCGGTCCGTCGTATCGCGGACGCAACGGTCTCTACGCCCGGGGGAGTCCCGGAGGCGCAGCACGTCCCTACCCGTCCCGATCGACGATCGTCTGGCGGGCGTGAAGCAGCCGATCGTCGCCGCCGGTGCTGCGCCGATGCCTCGGGAGAATCCTCGCGCGGCACAGCAGCGGGGTCATTCGTCCGTGGCTCCCGGCCACGGAGCGTGTCGGTGTCCGGCGGTCACCGACTGCCGACGGCCGTTGTCGGCTGTCGCTGCTGCGCGGGCCATAACTGCTCGGCAAGACGTGGCTTCCTGACGCCGTGCCTGAGCGGTGCCCCGGCTCCTCCCATGCGTGGGAAAACCGTAGGTCAGAGCCGGTACGGCCAACGGTCTTGAAAACCGTTGGGCGGGTCACCACCCGTCTCGTGGGTTCGAATCCCACGCCCTCCGCTAAGAACGACTATGCCGCCCATACTAGGAGGCGTCAACGCGCTGCACACTGCTATCCACAGGCGTCCGTACCGGGGCGGTTTCGACGCACAGGAAGATCTTGTCAAGGCAGTTGCTCTGCTTCGTTCCGTGTGTGTGGGGACCCGACTCCGTGGCGGATCGGTCGAAGGTCCGCCGCGGAGGACGTCCTGCAGTGTGTGGGGTGCACTGGACGATCTCGGACCCCACCCGCCGGCACTGGTCGATGAATGTCCGCAAGTCCGCTGCTCAGAGTGCCTGGCACCGCGTCGCCGCCGAGTGGTGTCAGTTCCGAGCCTCCACCGGACCCGGGGCGAGACATCGTGAAGCCGGCAGTCCGGCAGCGCTGCACGACAGGCTCGAACTTGTCGGCTTGGAGGCCGGGGACGTAAGCGCCAGTCGAACCCATCCGTCGGCGACTACGCCTGTCCCGTCATCGTGACCCCAGGATCCCCCAGCGCGCCGCCCTCGGAGTCGACCCGACCTTCTTGAAGACACGCACTCGGGGGCTCGGCGCCGCACACCGGGCGCGACACGCCCGGGATAGTCCAGGTTCTCGCACTGACGGCCGATGGGCACCCATGAGACTGACGGGGCGATCCCCCTCACGGAACCACCGCCTGACCGCCGTCGTCGCGCTCAGCGTCATGACCGTCGCCGTTGTAGTGGCCGCGGCACCCGCCTCCTCTGCGGTCCCGGCGCCCGCGCCCGCGACCACGACCGTCGAGCTCGGCACGGCCAAGGCCTTCGCCGTCCTGGCCGGTTCTGCGGTCACCGACGTGCCCGTGTCCGACATCGCCGGAGACGTCGGGCTGTCGCCCGCCACTGGCGCCAACATCACCGGACTGACCTGTGAGGAGGTCGATGGCAGCATCTACACCGTCGACGACTCAGGTCCCGGCTGCCGGGAGATCGACCCCGGGCTGCTGACGACCGCTCGCGCCGACCAGACCATTGCCTACGGGGACGCTTCAGGTCGTCCGCCGAGCACCACCTACCCCGACGGCGACAACCAGTTGGGCGGGGACCAGACCCTGGTCGCCGGGGTCTACCGCTTCGGGAGTGCCCCGACGGCGAACCTGATTGGCAACCTGACGCTGGACGGCAACGAGAGCTCGGTTTGGATCTTCCAGGCCACGTCCGACCTGGTGTTCGCCAGCGGTAGCAGCGTCACCCTCACCGGCGGCGCACAGGCCTGCAACGTCTTCTGGCAAGTGGGCACCTCAGCGACGCTAGGCGCGGACTCCGACCTGGTGGGCACCTTCATGGCGGGGGCCAGCATCGCCGCTCAGACACGGGCCCGCATCGAGGGCAGGCTGCTCGCCGACGCCGCCGTCACCCTGGACATGAACACCATCACCCGGCCCGGTTGTAGACCCGCGGACACCCCGACCGACGAGCCCTCGGACACCCCGAGCGACACCCCCTCCGACACCCCCTCCGACACCCCCACCGGCACCCCCACGAGCACCCCGTCCCCCTCCGACACCCCCACCGGCACCCCCACCAGCACCCCGTCCCCCTCCGACACCCCCACCGGCACCCCCACGAGCACCCCGTCCCCCTCCGACACCCCCACCGGGACACCCACCGCGGACAACCCGGACTCCCCCCCGGGTTCCGGTAGCGGGTCCGGCGGGTCCGGCGGGTCCGGCTCTGGCTCTGGCTCCGGCTCCGGCTCTGGGTCGAACTCCGGCTCTGGGTCGGGCTCGGGTTCGGGCAACGGCTCCGAGAGCTCCTCCCAGGTGCGCCAGGTCCCCAGTGGCGCCGTGGGCGCGGGTGACGGCAGCACCGCCGCCGCGGGCAGCAGCACAATGGCCACCGCACCGCCCCTGACCGGCCTGCTCGCGCTGCTGGTGGCGGGGACCATCGTCGCGGTCCGAGCAAACCGACGGGCCTGACCGTGACCGGGCGCGGGTCGCCCCGGCGGCGTGCGGCCCGCCCGGTCGGCAGACGGCGACGCGTGGTGCTCATCGTGGCCGCGGCAGCCCTACTCGTCGGAGCAACGGTGGTGCTGTCAGCGTCGTTGCTGCCCTCGGAGCAGGGCGGGGCTCCTGCGGTAGCGGCCACCCCGGCGGCCGTCCCATCCGCCGCGCCGGTTCCCACACCCTCGCCCTCGTCGGCCCTGCCCTCGTCGGCCCTGCCCTCGTCTGCCCTGCCCTCGTTCGCTCCCGTCCTGGGCACCGGGCTCGCTCCCTCGGCGCCGGTCCGGCTGCAGGTCGCTTCGATCGGCATCGACTCCGGCCTCGTCGACCTCGGGTTGGCCTCCGACGGCGCCGTCGAAGTGCCCGAGGACGGCTTCCCTGCCGGTTGGTACACCGGGGCACCCACCCCCGGGGAGACCGGACCGGCGGTGCTCATCGGTCACGTGGACTGGGACGGGAAACCCGGGGTGTTCTACCGCGTGCGCGACCTGCGAGGAGGCGACGAGGTATCGATCACGCGCGCCGACGGCACCGTCGCCGTCTTCGCCGTCAGCCGGGTCGAGCAGTTCGCCAAGGACACATTCCCCACCGAGGACGTGTATGGCAACATCGACCACGCCGGGCTCCGCCTCATCACCTGCGGCGGGTCGTTCGACAACGTGTCCGGGCACTACGTCGACAACCTCGTCGCCTACGCCGAGCTCGTCCGGGTTACAAAAACTTGACCACGTCCCGCCCGGACGCCGCCGCTCCCCGACGGCCTCGACGGCCCTCACGCCGACCGTCAGGGGCGGGCCGGTCACTGGACGGCCTCACGCCCGTCGATCGAACCGTTCGCCGGCCTCGCGGACCCGTGCCTCGTGGTCCAGGTCACGCAGATCGACCAGGTCACCCGGGTCGGCCAGCGTTTCGCGCGCGCCCGGAGCAGCCGCAGCGACGGCGGCAGCGTCACGGCTCAGGTCGACCCCCTCACGACTACCCAGGTCCACGGCCCACCGCTCGGCCGACCACGGCGCGTTCAGGTCGGGGACGTGGCTGTGCAAGATGCGTGTCCGGGAACCGACCGCTTGAGGGGGCCCCGGGAGGGGATACGTGGGTCGCGGAGAAGTCGTTCCAGCGAGGTGCTTCGTGCCTCCTTGCCGAGAGCGCTGGGTTCTTCGTCGCCCTCGGTGTGA
>JAABUN010006868.1_pt1 | contig 12776 bp, 21 predicted proteins | sample 5559311 | NCBI WGS metagenome assembly JAABUN01 (sample SAMN10711877, study PRJNA513370) | rock metagenome | isolation source: Antarctica rocks | place: Antarctica: Victoria Land, Siegfried Peak sud | reverse complement strand
CGAGCGCAGCAAAGCCGAAGCGCTTGCCGCCCTTCACCGTCTTGGACACCCGGTTGATGTGGACCAGCTTCTCGATCAGCTCCTCGCCGCCGTCGTCGCCGCCCCGATTGCCGCGCCGGTCGTCGCGGCGCCCGCCACGGCCGCCGCGATTGTCTCGGCCGCCGCCGCCGCCGCTGCGTCCGCCACGGTCGTTGCGAGGCCCGCGCGCCGGTCGCTCGTCGACGCCCGGCTGGGTGAGCCCTTGGTTGGTCGCGTCGGGCGACAGGATCATCTCGGGCTGATTGCCCGCGCCGGTCGTGCCCGGGTTGGCCGCGCCGCCCTCGTTCTGGTTGCCTCCGTCCGCCATGTTCAGAACTCCAATCCGCCCTCACGGGCAGCATCGGCCAGCGCCTTGACGCGGCCATGATAGATAAAGCCGCCGCGGTCGAAAACCACCGGGCCGACGCCCGCCGCCTTGGCTCGCTCGGCGACCGACTTGCCGACGGACGCGGCCGCGTCACAGGTCGCGCCCGCCTTGCCAGCCGAGCCCGCCTCCAGCGTCGAGGCGGCCGCGAGCGTCGTGCCCGCCACGTCGTCGATCACCTGGGCGTAGATATGACGGCCGGTGCGATGCACCGACAGGCGCGGCTTGGCCGAGCCCTTCATGCGGAGCGCCGTGCGAACACGCTGGCGGCGCTTGTCGAACGGAGTGAGATGGCGTGCCATTACTTCTTCTTCCCTTCTTTGCGGAAGATGTACTCGCCGCGATATTTGATGCCCTTGCCCTTGTAGGGTTCGGGCTTGCGCCAGCGCCGGATCTCGGCCGCGACCTGGCCGACCTGCTGCTTGTCGATGCCGCTGATCTCGACCGTGGTCGCGTCCGGCGTCTTGATCTCGATGCCGTCGGGAATCGCGAAATCGACGTCGTGGCTGTAGCCGAGCTGCAACTTCAGCGTCTTGCCCTGGGACGCGGCGCGATAGCCGACGCCGGTGATCTCCAGCACCCTGGAGAAGCCCTCGGTCACCCCCGTCACCAGGTTCTGCACCAGCGTCCGCTGCATCCCCCAGGCCGAGCGCGCACGCTTGGTGCCGTTCGCCGGCGTGATGGTCACCCCGCCGCCGCCCACATCAATCGCGACCTCGGCGTGGCGATCCAGCGTCAGCGTGCCCTTCGGCCCCTTCATCGACAGCGTGTCGCCGTTTAGATTTGCGGTCACGCCCGCCGGAATGGTTACCGGCCTCTTACCAATGCGGCTCATCAGAACACCTCCGCCAGCACTTCGCCGCCGACGTTGCGCTCGCGCGCCTCGGCGTCCGACAACACGCCCTGCGGCGTCGAGACGATGGTGATGCCAAGGCCGCCGCGCACGCGCGGCAGGTCCTGGCTGCCCGAGTACACGCGGCGACCGGGCTTTGAGACCCGCTGCAGATGCTTGATCGCGGGCTCGCCCTCGAAATACTTGAGCTCGATGCGGATGCCCGCGTGCTTGCCCAGAGCCTCGTCCGAGTGACCGCGAATATAACCCTCGCGCTCGAGCACCTCCAGCACATGGGTGCGCAGCTTTGACGCCGGCGTCATCACGGAGTCCTTGCGCGCCTGCTGGCCGTTGCGGATGCGGGTGAGCATATCGCCCAGTGGATCGGTCAATGCCATGTCAGTTCGTCCTCACCAGCTCGACTTGACGACGCCGGGGATCAGGCCCTTGTTGGCCAAATCGCGCAGCTGGATGCGGCAGAGCCGGAACTTGCGGTAGTACGCGCGCGGACGGCCGGTCAGCTCGCAGCGGTTGCGCACGCGCGTCGGATTGCCGTTGCGCGGGATCTCCGCCATCTTCAGGCGCGCGATCAGACGCTCTCCCTCGTCGAGCGAGCGGTCGTTCGCGATCGTCTTCAGGCGCGCATAACGGCCCGAATACTTCTTCACGAGCTTCTTGCGATACTCGTTTTTGTTGATGGAACTCAGTTTTGCCATGACTTAAGTTCTCGTCCTTTCTGGGATCAGGCGGCTGCGGCTTGCGCCGGCTCATCCTTGGGGAAGGGGAAGTTGAAGAGGCGCAGCAGCTCGCGCGCCTCGTCGTCGGTCTTTGCGGTCGTCGTCACGATCACGTCCATGCCGCGCACCTTGTCGATGCGATCGTACGCGATCTCCGGAAACACGATCTGCTCCTTCAGGCCGAGCGCAAAATTGCCACGCCCGTCAAAGCTCGTCGGCTTCAGTCCGCGAAAGTCGCGCACACGGGGCAGGGCCACGGTGATCAGACGGTCGAGGAACTCGTACATCTTCGCGCGGCGCAGCGTGACCTTCGTGCCGACGGCCATGCCTTCGCGCAGCTTGAACGCCGCGATCGACTGTTTCGCGCGCGTGATAACGGGCTTTTGCCCGGCGATCAGCGCCAGCTCTTCGGCGGCCGTCGTGACCGTCTTCTTGTCCTGGGTGCCCTCGCCGACACCCATGTTGATGACGATCTTCTCGATCTTCGGCACCGCCATGCGGTTCTTATAGCCGAAATGCTCCGTCATCGCCGGCACGACGACCTCGTCATAATGCTGCCTGAGGCGCGGGGTGTAACCGTCAGTCATCGATGCGCTCTCCCGATTTGACCGCGACACGGACCGTCTTGCCGTCATGCTTCTCAAAGCGGACCCGCGTGGGCTTGCCCGGGTTCTTGGGATCCTCGAGCCCGACCTTGCACAAGGCCAGCGGTGCCGCCCGCCGGTCGATGCCGCCCTGCGGATTCATCTGGCTCGGCTTGCGGTGGCGCGCCTGCACGTTCAGCCCGTCGACGAGCACCTTGCCCTCCTTGGGCATGACCTGAAGCACGTCGCCGGTGCGTCCCTTGTCCTTGCCGGACAGGACAACCACCGAATCGCCTTTCTTGATGCGAGCGGTCGCCATCACAGCACCTCCGGCGCGAGGCTGATGATCTTCATGTGCTTCTTCGCGCGCAGTTCGCGCACGACCGGGCCAAAGATGCGAGTTCCGATCGGCTCCTCGTTCTTGTTGACCAGCACGGCGGCGTTGGAGTCGAAGCGGATCACCGACCCGTCGGCGCGGCGCACGTCCTTGGCGGTCCGCACGATGACGGCGCGGTGAACATCGCCCTTCTTCACGCGACCGCGCGGCTGGGCCTCCTTGACCGACACCACGATGGTGTCGCCCACGCCGGCCACGCGGCGCTTGGAGCCGCCCAGCACCTTGATGCACTGCACGCGCTTGGCCCCGCTGTTGTCCGCGACCTCCAGGTTCGATTGCATTTGGATCATCGATCCGTCCTTCTCTTGGGCTTACCGGGACCAGAGTCGGCCCGGCAGTTCCATGTTCGTTCGTTCAGGCGCCGGCGGTGTCGCGCACCGGCTCGCCGGTGTTGCCGGCGGCCTCGGTGAGGGACGACACGGCATCGGGCACCGCGATGTCCTTGTCCACGTCGCCCAGACCCTTAGGCTTCATGTGCGTGTTCAGCCGGTCGAGCACCGTCCACGTCTTCAGCTTGGAGATGGGGGCGGTCTCTTCGATCCGCACCATCTCGCCAACGTGATATTCGTTCGCCTCGTCATGGGCATGGTACTTCTTCGACCGCCGCATGATCTTGCCGTAGAGCGGGTGCTTCACCTTGCGCTCCACAAGGACAACGATCGTCTTGTCGGACTTGTCGGACACCACGGCCCCGGTCAACACGCGCTTGGGCATAGCTCAAGCCTCCTTGGTGGCGTCAGCGGTGCGAGCCGTCTGAAGCGTTTTGATGCGCGCGATGGTCCGGCGGACCTCCTTCACGCGACTGGATTTCTCCAGCTGATTGGTTGCGGCCTGAAAGCGCAAGTTGAACGCCTCGCGCTTCAACTCGCCCAGCTGGCCCGACAGCTCGTCGTCCGACTTGGGCGTCAAATCCGTGATCTTCATGTCCGACACCCTCAGTGCAGCTGCTCGCCCAGACGGGCGACCACCTTCGTCTTGATCGGCAGCTTGGCGGCCGCGCGCTCGAAGGCGACCCGCGCCAGCGGACCGGGCACGCCGTCGAGCTCGAAGATGATCCGCCCGGGTTTAACCCGAGCCGCCCAATATTCGACCGCGCCCTTGCCCTTGCCCTGACGGACCTCGGCCGGCTTCTTTGACACCGGCACGTCCGGGAAGATGCGGATCCACAGCCGCCCCTGACGCTTGATGTGGCGCGTCACGGCCCGACGCGCCGCCTCGATCTGACGCGCCGTGATGCGCTCGGGCTCCATCGCCTTCAGCCCGAACGAGCCGAAGTTGAGCTCGGTGCCACCCTTGGCGTCACCCTTGATCCGGCCCTTGAAGGCCTTGCGGTATTTGGTTTTCTTCGGTTGCAACATAGTTCTGTCCTCAGCGAGCCGGGCGGACGCCGGAGGTCTGGGCCTCCACCATCAATCGATCGGTCGCGGTCGGGTCGTGGCCAAGAATCTCGCCTTTGAAGACCCACACCTTGACGCCGCAGATGCCATAGGCCGTCTTGGCCTGCGCCTCGGCGTAATCTACATTGGCGCGCAGCGTGTGAAGCGGCACCCGGCCCTCGCGATACCATTCCGTCCGCGCGATTTCAGCACCGCCCAGACGACCGCCGCAGTTGATGCGGATGCCCTCGGCACCCAACCGCATTGCCGACTGCACCGCGCGCTTCATGGCGCGGCGGAAGGCGATCCGGCGTTCGAGCTGGTCGGCAATCGACTGCGCCACCAGGCGGGCGTCGACCTCAGGCTTGCGGATCTCGACGATGTTCAGGCTGACCTCGGACGAGGTCATGCGCGCCAGCGTCTTGCGCAGCTTGTCGATGTCCGCGCCCTTCTTGCCGATGATCACGCCGGGGCGCGCGGCATAGACGGAAATGCGGCACAGCTTCGCGGGCCGTTCGATCACCACCTTGGAGATCGCAGCCTGCGGCATCGTGTCCATGATGTGCGTGCGGATCTTCAGATCCTCGAGCAGCAACCGACCATAATCGTGCCCTTCGGCGTACCAGCGGCTGTCCCAGGTCCGGTTGATCTGCAGACGCAGACCGATCGGGTTCGATTTGTGACCCATATCAGGCCTCCTCCTGCTCGCGCACGACGATGCGCAGCTTGCTGAACGGCTTCAGAATTTGCGTCGACTTGCCGCGACCGCGCGTGTGAAAGCGCTTCATCGTGATCGCCTTGCCGACGCTTGCCTCCGCCACGACGAGCGCGTCGACATCGAGATTGTGGTTGTTCTCTGCGTTGGCCACCGCCGACGCGAGCACCTTGCGCACATCGACAGCCATGCCCTTGGGCGAGAACAAGAGAAGATTCAGCGCGTCCTCGGCCTTCTTGCCGCGGATCTGTGCCGCGACCAGATTCAGCTTCTGCGCGGACCCGCGGATCTGGCCACCAACGGCCAGAGCCTCGTTGTCGCCCACGCGACGCGGTGCGGACGGCTTGCCCATCAGCGCTTGCCCTTCTTGTCGGCGGCGTGGCCGGGGAAGAAGCGCGTCGGCGCGAACTCGCCCAGCTTCATGCCGACCATGTCCTCGTTGACGGAGACGGGCACGTGCTTGCGCCCGTTGTACACGGAAAAGGTGAGGCCGACGAACTGCGGCAGGATCGTGGAGCGCCGCGACCACGTCTTGATCGGCGTGCGGCTGCCCGCCTCCTGAGCGGTCTCGGCCTTCTTGAGCAGATGAAGGTCCACGAACGGACCCTTCCAGACTGAGCGCGCCATGGCCTACCTCTTCTTCTTCGCGTGCCGCGAACGGATGATGTACTTGTCGGTCGACTTGTTGGACCGCGTGCGCGCGCCCTTGGTGGGCTTGCCCCACGGCGTCACCGGATGACGACCTCCCGACGTTCGGCCCTCGCCACCACCGTGCGGGTGATCGACCGGGTTCTTGGCGACGCCGCGCGTGAGCGGCCGTCGGCCCATCCAGCGCGTGCGCCCGGCCTTGGCGAGCGTTTGGTTCGCGTTGTCAGGGTTCGACACCGCGCCCACGGTCCCCATGCAGTCGCCGCGCAGATACCGCTGCTCGCCGGAGTTCAGCCGCACGATGACCATGTCGCGGTCGCGGCCGACCATCTGCGCATAGGTGCCCGCCGACCGCGCGATCTGCGCGCCCTTGCCAGGCTTCATCTCCAACGCGTGCACGATCGTGCCGACCGGCATGGAGGCCAGCTCCATCGCATTGCCCGGCTTTACGTCCACTCGCTTGCCGGCCGTAATCGTGTCGCCGATGGCGAGCCGCTGCGGTGCGATGATGTAGGCCTGCGTGTCGTCGGCATAGCGGACGAGCGCGATGAACGCCGTGCGGTTGGGGTCATACTCCAGCCGCTCGACGGTCGCGTCGATGTCCCACTTGCGCCGCTTGAAGTCGACGATGCGGTACTTCTGCTTGTGACCGCCGCCGATGCCGCGCGAGGTCACATGACCCTTGTTATTGCGCCCACCGGACTTCGTCAGGCCATAGGTCAGCGCCTTGACCGGCTTGCCCTTGTGCAGCTGCGACTTGTCAACCAGCACCAGGCCACGACGAGCCGGCGAGGTCGGGTTGTGTTGCTTCAGTGCCATCGCGTCAGATCCCGCTCGTCACGTCGATCGACTGGCCCGCGGCCAGCGTCACGATCGCCTTCTTGATGGTCGAGCGCGTGTAGGGGCGGCCCTTCCATTTCTTCGTTTTGCCCTTCTGGTTCAACGTGTTGACGTTGAGCACGCTCACATCGAACAGCGCCTCGACCGCCGCCTTGATGGCGGGCTTGGTCGCCTCCGTGCGCACCTTGAACACGACCGCGTTGTGCTCGGAGAGCAGCGTCGCCTTCTCGGTGATGTGCGGAGCGACCAGCACATCGTAATGACGGCTGTCGATCTCCGCCTTCTTCGCCTTAGCCATTGAACCGCGCCTCCAACTTTTCCACGCCTGCGCGGGTGAGCACCAGCGTCTCGGCGCGCAGGATGTCGTACACATTGGCACCGCGCGCCGGCAGCACATCGAGGTGCGGCACATTGGCGGCGGCACGCGCGAAGCTTGTCTCCACCTGCTCGCCATCGATCACCAGTGCCGACTTCGTGTTCATCGCCGCGAACTGCGGGACGAGCGCCTTCGTCTTGCCGTCCTCGACCGCGATCGAGTCCACCACCACGAGGCGACCCTCCTTGGCCTTGGCTGAGAGCGCCATCTTGAGACCGAGCGCACGGATCTTCTTGTTGAGCGAGCTCTCGAACACCCGGGCGCGTGGCCCGTGCGCCTTGCCGCCACCGATGAAGATCGGGGCCGCGCGGTCGCCGTGACGAGCCGTGCCGCCGCCCTTCTGATTGCCAAACTTCTTGCCCGTCCGCGCCACCTCCGACCGCTCACGCGCGGCGCGCGCCGGGGCGCGGCGGTTGTGCAGCTGCCAGACGACGACCCGGTGCAGGATGTCGGCGCGCGGCTCCAGGCCGAACACCTCGTCATTGAGCTCAATCTCGCCGGCGGCGGTGTCGCTGCCCAGCGTGGAGACTTGCAACTTCATGGTCCTCAAGCCTCCTGCGTTTCGATGTCGACTGGCTGAGCTTCAGCCTTCTGCGCCGTGGGATAGGGCCGGTCGGGGTGCGGCTTCAGCTTGACCGCATCGGTCACGCGGACCCAGCCACCCTTCGATCCGGGGATCGAGCCCTTGATGAAGATCAGGCCCCGATCGGCGTCCGTGCGCACGATCTGCAGGTTCTGCTGAGTGCGATTGCGCGCGCCCATGTGGCCCGCCATCTTCTTGTTCTTGAACACCTTGCCCGGATCCTGGCGCTGGCCGGTGGAGCCGTGGGCACGGTGGCTGACCGACACGCCGTGGGTGGCGCGCATGCCGCCGAAGTTCCAGCGCTTCATCGCGCCCGCGAAACCCTTGCCCTGGGTCACGCCCTGCACGTCGACCATTTGGCCGGTGGCGAAGTGATCGGCGGAGATTTCGGTGCCGGCGTCGAGGACCGCGTCGTCCGCCACGCGGAACTCGCCGACCTTGGCTTTCAAGCCGACCTCGTTCTTGCCGTGGTGACCGCGCTGCGGCTTCGAAACATTCTTGGCCTTGGCCTCGCCCGCGCCGAGCTGCACGGCGACATAGCCGTCGGCTGCTTCGGTCTTCACCGAGACCACCTGACAGCCCTCCAGGCTGAGCACGGTGACAGGGACGTGGCGTCCGTCGTCCTCGAACAGACGGGTCATGCCCATCTTCTTTGCAATCACGCCGGTCCGCATGGACAAGCTCCCAAACAGCGCAGAGGCCCGTCGGGAACCGTTCCCGGCGGGCGTGCCACAACCTCGTGTCTGTCGTCTCATCGCCCCGTCCGGGCTGCGTCCGGGCCTAGACCCGGTGAACGGGGGACGCGGCCCGGACGCACTCTCGGAAGAGCGATCCGGCGGTATCCCGAAAGCGGCCCTAGCGGACCCGCTCCCTCATGGCCACCCCACGGGGCAGCGTTACGCCAGTTTGATCTCCACGCTCACGCCGGCGGCCAGATCGAGCTTCATCAGCGCGTCCACCGTGTTGGCAGTCGGCTGGATGATGTCGAGCAACCGCTTGTGCGTCCGCACTTCGAACTGCTCGCGCGACTTCTTGTCGATGTGCGGGCCACGGTTGACCGTGAACTTGTCGATGTGAGTCGGCAGCGGGATCGGACCACGGATGAGCGCACCCGTGCGAGTCGCCGTGTCGGCGATGTCGCGCGTGGCCTGATCGAGCACTCGAAAGTCGAACGCCTTCAGGCGGATGCGAATATTCTGCGTTTCCATGGTTCATCCCGTCGATGCGAAAGAGCGCAGGGCGCGTCGGCCCCGAACAACAGACATCGCCCAACCCCCCGGTCTGAAAGCCCGGGGGATCGGACGATGTGAAAGGCCTTATCAGGCGGTGATGGAGGCCACAACCCCGGCACCGACGGTCCGGCCGCCCTCACGGATGGCGAAGCGCAGGCCCGGGTCCATCGCGATCGGAGCGATCAGCTTGACGCCGATGTTCACATTGTCGCCCGGCATCACCATCTCCGTGCCCTCCGGCAGCACCACCTCGCCGGTCACATCGGTCGTACGGAAGTAGAACTGCGGCCGGTAGTTGGCAAAGAACGGCGTGTGACGGCCGCCTTCGTCCTTCGACAGGACATAGACCTCGGCCGTGAACTCCGTGTGCGGCTTGATCGAGCCGGGCTTGCAGAGAACCTGCCCGCGCTCGACCTCCTCACGGCCAACACCACGGATCAGCGCGCCGATGTTGTCGCCGGCCTGGCCCTGATCGAGCAGCTTGCGGAACATCTCGACGCCGGTGACGGTCGTCTTGCGCGTGTCCTTGATGCCGACGATCTCAACCTCCTCGCCAACCTTGACGATGCCGGTCTCGACCCGGCCGGTGACCACCGTGCCGCGACCCGAGATCGAGAACACGTCCTCGATCGGCATCAGGAACGGCAGATTGACCGGACGCTCGGGCTGCGGAATGTAGTCGTCTACCGCCTTCATCAGCTCGTTGATCGAGTTCTTGCCCATCTCATCGTCCCGGCCCTCAAGAGCAGCCAGCGCAGAACCCTTGATGATCGGAATGTCGTCGCCCGGAAAGTCGTACTTGGACAGGAGCTCGCGCACCTCCAGTTCAACCAGCTCAAGCAGCTCCTCATCATCCACCTGATCGGTTTTGTTCATGTAGACGACCATCGCGGGCACGCCGACCTGCTTGGCGAGCAGGATGTGCTCGCGGGTCTGCGGCATCGGGCCGTCGGCGGCCGACACGACCAGGATCGCGCCGTCCATCTGGGCGGCACCGGTGATCATGTTCTTCACATAGTCGGCGTGGCCGGGGCAGTCGACATGCGCGTAGTGACGCGCGCCCGTCTCATACTCGACATGGCTGGTCGAGATGGTGATGCCGCGCTCGCGCTCTTCGGGCGCCTTGTCGATGTTGGCGTAGTCGGTGAACGTCGCCCCGCCCGTCTCGGCCAGCACCTTGGTGATGGCGGCGGTCAGCGTGGTCTTGCCGTGGTCGACGTGACCAATGGTCCCGATGTTGCAGTGCGGCTTGTTCCGCTCGAATTTTGCCTTGGCCATTGTCTTACCTTCTCATGTGTTCGCCGGTCGGGTGAGCGCGTGCCCGCCCCGTCGGCCAGTGGTTGTTCCGGCGATTAAGCGAGCTTCGCCTTGACCTCGTCCGCGACATTCTGCGGAACCTCGTCATAGTGCGAGAACTGCATGGTGTACTGCGCTCGGCCTTGACTGAACGAGCGCAGCTCATTAACGTAGCCGAACATATTGGCAAGGGGCACGACCGCCTCGACGACCTGCGCGTTGCCGCGGCTGTCCGTCCCTTGGATCTGCCCGCGCCGCGAGTTCAGGTCGCCGATCACGTCGCCCAGATAATCCTCGGGCGTCACGACCTCGACCTTCATGATCGGCTCAAGCAACTTGATGCCCGACTTCTGCGCCGCCTCGCGCATCGCACCGCGACCCGTGATCTCGAACGCCAACGCCGAGGAGTCGACGTCGTGATAGGCGCCGTCGGTCAGCACGATGTCGAAGTCGATGATCGGAAAGCCGATCAGCGAACCCGTCTCGGCGGTCTCGCGCATCCCCTTCTCGACCGACGGGATGTACTCGCGCGGGATGTTGCCGCCCTTGACCTCATCGATGAAGTTGATGCCCTGCCCGCGCTCGCCCGGACGCAGCGACACCTTGACGCGGCCGAACTGGCCGGAGCCGCCCGACTGCTTCTTGTGGGTGTAGTCGATGTCGACGGCCTTCGCGAGCGACTCGCGATAGGCGACCTGCGGCGCGCCAACATTGGCCTCGACCTTGTACTCGCGCTTCATGCGGTCGACCAGGATCTCGAGGTGGAGCTCGCCCATCCCCTTGATGATGGTCTGACCGGACTCGAAGTCCGACGTCACGCGGAACGACGGGTCTTCGGCGGCCAGGCGGTTGAGCGCCACGCCCATCTTCTCCTGATCGGCCTTGGTCTTCGGCTCCACCGCAACCTCGATCACCGGGTCGGGGAACTCCATCCGCTCCAAAATGATCGGCTTGCCCGCGTCGCACAGCGTGTCGCCGGTCGTCGTCTCCTTCAGGCCGGCGAGCGCCACGATGTCGCCGGCGAACGCCTCGTCGATGTCCTCGCGGCTGTTGGCGTGCATCAGCAGCATCCGGCCGATCTTCTCCTTCTTGTCCTTCACCGAATTGGTGACGGTGCTCTTGGCGAGCGAGCCGGAGTAGATGCGCGCAAAGGTCAACGTGCCCACGAACGGGTCGTTCATGATCTTGAACGCCAGCGCGGAGAAAGGCGCGTCGTCGCTCGCGTCGCGCGACGCCTGCGTCTCACCGTCCAGCAGCACGCCCTCGACCGACGGCACGTCGAGCGGACTCGGCAGGAAGTCGACCACGGCGTCGAGCAGCGGCTGCACGCCCTTGTTCTTGAACGCGGAGCCGCACACAATCGGCACGAACGCCTGGGCCAGCGTGCCCTTGCGGATCAGACCCTTGAGCGTGTCGATGTCGGGCTCGGTGCCCTCCAGATACCGCTCCATGATGTCGTCGTCCTGCTCGACGGCCATCTCGATCATCTCGGCGCGCGCGATCGCCGCCTCGTCCGCCATGTCGGCGGGAATGTCCTCGTAGAAGAACTCGGCACCCAGCGCCTCGTCCTTCCAGATGATGGCGCGGTTCGACACCAGATCGACCAGACCCCGCAGGTCCTTTTCGATCCCGATCGGCAGATACATGACCAGCGGACGCGCGCCCAGCCGATCCTTGATCATGTCGACGCACATGCGGAAATTGGCCCCCGTGCGGTCGAGCTTGTTGATGAAGCACATGCGCGGAACCTTGTACTTGTCCGCCTGCCGCCACACCGTCTCCGACTGCGGCTCGACGCCCGCAACGCCGTCGAACACCGCGACCGCGCCGTCGAGCACGCGCAGCGACCGCTCGACCTCGATGGTGAAGTCGACGTGACCCGGCGTGTCGATGATGTTGATGCGGTGGTCGTTCCAGAAGCAGGTGGTCGCGGCCGACGTGATCGTGATCCCGCGCTCCTGCTCCTGCTCCATCCAGTCCATCGTCGCGGCCCCATCATGGACCTCGCCGATCTTGTACGACTTGCCGGTGTAATACAGGATGCGCTCGGTCGTGGTCGTCTTACCGGCATCGATGTGGGCCATGATGCCGATGTTGCGATACATGCTGAGAGGATGGCTGCGAGCCATGAGGGTCGTCCTTCAGATCGATTGGGCTGAGCGGATCAGCCGTTGGAGGCGACCCGCGATCGGTCGCGCATATAGAGAGCGCGGCCGGCCTGCGCCAGCCCCGCCCGAGAGTGGCGCCGACTTACCAGCGGTAGTGAGAGAAGGCGCGGTTCGCCTCGGCCATGCGGTGCGCGTCCTCGCGCTTCTTCACCGCGTTGCCCCGGTTGTTGGCCGCGTCCATCAGTTCGGCGGACAGCCGACCGGACATCGTCTTCTCGCTGCGGTTGCGCGCGGCCGCGATCAGCCAGCGGATGGCCAGCGCCTGAGAGCGCTCCGGCCGCACCTCGACCGGCACCTGATAGGTGGCACCGCCGACCCGGCGCGACCGCACCTCGACACCCGGCTTCACGTTGTTGAGCGCATCGTGGAACAGGCCGAGCGGCTCGGCCTTCGATCGCGCCTCGACCTGATCGAGCGCGCCGTAGACGATCGATTCGGCATTCGACTTCTTTCCGTCGAGCATGATGACGTTCATGAACTTGGACAGGATCTGATCACCGAACTTGGGATCCGGCAGGATTTCCCGCTTCTCGGGACGACGACGACGTGACATATATGCTTCCTTGTTCCTGGATCCCGGATCGGTCGG
>JAABUN010006867.1_pt1 | contig 12777 bp, 9 predicted proteins | sample 5559311 | NCBI WGS metagenome assembly JAABUN01 (sample SAMN10711877, study PRJNA513370) | rock metagenome | isolation source: Antarctica rocks | place: Antarctica: Victoria Land, Siegfried Peak sud | reverse complement strand
AAAAGATAAAATATGATTGGCTGTCGTGGGAAGCGTATAGCTCCTACAAAAACTTATGCGAAGAACTCGATAAAATTCTCTCGCAAATTGGTTCAAAATACCTGATAACTTTTTCTTAGGTGCTTATCGTCCCGATTACACGGTAAAGAGCGGCGAGAAAATCGAATCTTCCGCCATCTCGAAAGACGATTTTTCGGTCGGCGTTCCGCAGTTTTTAAATCCGATTCGCTGGTGGCTCGACGATTCCGAAGATTTCAAACAATCGGAAGCAGCGCGAATGAAACGGCTCGGTTTCGACACCGGCAAAGCCGAAGAAGGCTGGTATAAACTGACGATTGACGCCGACAAATTGCCGAAAGACAAGCGCGTATTTATCGAATTCGACGGCGTGGCGATGAAATCGAAAGTCTTTTTGAACGGCGCGGAACTCGGAAATCACACCGGAATGTTCAGCCGTTTTGCTTACGATTTAACCGCGAGTTTGAAAGTCGGAAAAAACCTGCTCGCCGTCTGGGTTTCGATGGAAAAAATTCCGGTTTCGACCGTTTCTCTGGGAACGGCGGTGACGGTAAATTTGACGGCTTCAAAAGTTTTGAGTTTGAGCAAAGGAATGTTCGGACCGCTGACGCCGGTTGACGATAATCGCGCTTATGATTTGCACGGCATCTGGCAGCCGGTTCGCCTTTCAATTCACGGCGCGGCGAAATTAACGGACGTTTATTTTGTGCCGACTCTGACGGGCGCGAAAGTCAATGTCGAAGCCGAATCGTTTGGCGGAAATCAAACGGCGAACGTCAAAGCGAAATGGATTGACGTTAAAACAAACAAAGTTTTCGCCGAAACGAAGCCGCAAACGATTCAATTAAATTCGGATAAATCAACGGCGACGCTCGAAATCGACAATCTGAAACCGAATCTTTGGACGCCGGCTGACCCGAATCTTTATAAATTGGAAGTTACGCTCGAAGGCAGCAAAGGAAAAGTCTTTGATAAATTCGAGCAAAACATCGGCTTTCGCACATTTGAAGCAAAGGGAAATAAACTGTTTTTGAACGGCAAACCGTATTGGCTGCGCGGCGTCAATCATTTACCGTATGGGAAAAATCCGTCGGATACGAATTTAGCGCGAAAACTGATTCAAGCGATGCACGACAATAACGAGCGCGTTACAAGAACGCACGCGACGCCGTGGAATGAAGCGTGGCTCGACGCGGCGGACAAAATCGGTCTGGGCGTCAGCATCGAAGGCATTCGCCCGTGGGCGTTTGTCGGCAAAATCGGCGCGACGCCGCCCGCGCTTTTCGAGCATTGGCTGATGGAAAACGCCGATGTCATAAAACGAATCCGCAATCATCCGAGCGTTTTAATCTGGACAATCGGCAACGAAATGCTGCTCCGCGACAACGAAAACCCGGAAAAATGGAAACAGCTTTCGGATGTGGTAAAACAAACGCGCCGCCTTGACCCGACGCGCCCGACCGTCGTTTCGTCATCGTATCAACGCGAGCCGGAGCTTTTTTCAAAAGTCATCCAGCCGAACAGTTTCGATGACGGCGACATTGATGACATTCACAGTTACAAAGGCTGGTATGCCGACTCGCCGTTTGTAACCGATTCAAATTTCGACAAGGAACTCGAAAAATCGAAATGGAATCGCCCGTTTATCGGTCAGGAGATGTCAACCGGCTATCCCGATTTAGACACCGGACTTCCGGTTTATACTTACACGAAAAATCAGCGCTCTCCCCAGGCTTGGGTCGGAGTTCATTCGTATCCGGGCAGCAATCCGGCGATTTTTCTCGAACACCAGCGCGCCGTAACGAAACGCTGGGCGGAACAATTGCGTTTCCAGCGCGGCGACAAAACCGCCGGTTTTATTCTGTTCGCCAACGAATGCTGGTTTGAAGGCAGTTTCAACGCGGCGAAAGCAAAACCGTATCCGGTTGTCGATGCGGTGAAATACGCTTACGCGCCCGTCGGTCTGGCTTTGGAAACCGCGCAGCGCAGATTTTATACGAATGATTCAATAAAAACCGCAGTTTTTGTAACGAATGACGACGAACGGTTTCGTGATTTTCAAAACTTGAGCGTCGAATTTTCATTCACTGACCGAAACGGAAAACAAATCGCGTCGAATAAATCGGGAAACCTGCCGGATTTGAAATATTACGCGACGGCGAAAGTTGCAAGCGCAATAAGAGTTCCCGACAATATAAATACGCGCACAAAATTAAATTTAGTTACGCGGCTTCTTCAGGGAAATACGGAAATCAGCCGCACGGTTGATTTCGTCGAAGTTTTTCCGAAACCGGCGGCGAATAAACTTCAAACAAATGCCGTAAATATTTCGCTCGGCGCGGAGATGACGAAACTCGCGGGCGAAAAATTTCAAAAAGTCGAACAAAATATATTAAATAATTCCGTCGTTTTAGTCGGCAAAAACGCGCCGCTCGACGATTTTAAAAGCGGCGGAAAATTATTGAAAGCGGCAAACGACGGCGCGACGGTGATAGTTTTTTCGCCGGGCGTGAAATTGCAGGAAATTTTTCCCGATGATGTCGCAAGCGTCCGCAAAGTTTCGGGCGAATATGCCGATTGGACGCCGGCGACGGGAACGAAAATCGCCAAAAATCTCGACCCGATGGATTTGAAATGGTGGGCGCGTTCAAATGATTGGCGCGTGATGGTGGCGAGCGAAGCGCATCGCTTAAATCCTAACGGCAAGGCGCGTGAATTGATTCGTTTTATTCCGTCGCACGGCTACATCGCGCTCGACCGCGTTCCCGAATTTATGGCGACCACCTTGTTTGAAATTCCCGTCGGCAAAGGGCGCGTTTGGGTTTGCGATTTCGATTTGGAAGAATCAATTGCCGTTGACCCGGCGGCGCGAATCTTTGCGGAAAATCTTTTGACGGCGGCGGCTGACCCGAATTCGACGCGCAATTTAATTAAAATGCCGACGCACGAAGAAATGCTTGCCGGAAAGAAAGTCGCGGCGAAATGACGACTTTTTATAAAATCGAAAATGATTCGTCTTTGCGTTTTATCAATTCTGTTTCTTTTTATGACGACGTTTGCCGCCGCGCAGGAATTCGTTCCGCTTTGGGAAAAGGGGAAAATGCCGAACTCGAAGGGAATGGAGTTGAAAGACGACATTCGCGGCGAGCGCGTTTATCAGGTCGGAACGCCGGGATTTTACGCATTTTTTCCTTCGGTTCAGGAAAACAAAGGCGCGGCGGTTCTGATTTGTCCGGGCGGCGGTTACGAGCGTTTGGCGTATCAAATTTCGGGAATGCAGTTGGCGAAATGGTTTAATACTATGGGCGTCGCGGCGTTTGTTTTAAATTATCGTTTGCCGAATTCGCCCGACTTAAAACAGAGAGAAACCGCTCCATTGCAGGACGCGCAAAAAGCGATGCGCGTGATTCGGGCGAACGCCGAAAAGTGGCAAATCAAGCCGGACAAAATCGGCGTGTTGGGAACTTCGGCGGGCGGACATCTGGCGGCAAATCTGGGAACGGCGACCGAAGACGCGGCGAAAACGGGCAATGATTCGGACAAATTATCCTTCGCGCCGAATTTTATGATTTTGATTTCGCCCGTAATTTCGATGGGCGAATATGCGCACGCGACCACGAAGAAAAATCTTTTGGGGGCGAATCCGTCAAAGGAATTAACCGAAAAATATTCGCTTCAAATGCAAGTAACCGCAATGACTCCGCCGGCGTTTATCGTTCACGCGGCGGACGATAAAGCGGTCAATCCGCGCAACAGTCTGCTGTTTTACAACGCGCTTTTAGACAAAAATATCCGGGCGAGCCTGCACATTTTCCCGAACGGCGGACATAATATCGCCGTCCGAAACAATCCGGGTTCGACTGCCGAATGGACGAATCTGTGCGAAATGTGGCTCGTCGAAACCGGCATTATTCCGCAGATTAAAAAGTAATTAAATGCGCATCGGAAACGCTTTGATAAAATGAAAAAGACAATCGTCGTTTTGTATATTCTGCTGGCGAGCGGCGGCATTTTCGCGCAGACCAAACCGCAGACTTTCTGCAATCCGCTTAATCTGAATTATAGTTTCACTTCGGTCGGAGGAACGAATCACCGGACGGCTGCCGACCCATTGATTACGCTTTACAAGAACGATTATTACCTGTTTGCGTCGGCTTCGGGCGGCTACTGGTTCTCCGACGATATGCGCGATTGGACGTTTGTCGAGCCGAAAGGTCTGCCGCTCGAAAAACCCGCGCCCGCGATTTTTATTGTCGGCGATAAAATGTATTATACCGCGCACCGCTTGAAAGAAGTTTACGAAACCGACGACCCGAAAAAAGGCGTCTGGCGCAAAGTTGCCGATATTGACGAATACGCCGACCCCGCGTTCTTATTGGACGACGACTGGCGGCTTTATATGTATTTCGGCTCGTCGCTCGACGGCGGCATTTCGGTTGTCGAACTCGACCCGAAACAAAATTTCAGGGAAATTTCCGCGCGCGCGCAATTGATGAAAGCCAATTCAAACGAACACGGCTGGGAAGGTTCGGGCGAAGACAATTTGGGCTTTATCAGAAACGGCGTCAACCGCGTCGAGCCGTATATCGAAGGCGCGTGGATGACGAAACATAACGGCACGTATTATTTACAGTATTCCGCGCCCGGCACGATTTGGAAAACTTACGCCGACGGCGTTTATACGTCAAAATCGCCGAACAAAGATTTTGTTTATCAACCTTACAGCCCGTTTTCCTACAAACCCGGCGGATTCATCGGCAGCGCCGGACACGCCGGAACTTTTCGTGATAAGCGGGGAAATTACTGGCGCGTCGCAACAATGGTGATTTCCGTCGCGCACAAATTTGAACGCCGTCTGGGGATTTTTCCCGCCGGATTCGATGCCGACGGCGTGATGCGGACAAACACATATTTAGGCGATTACCCGCAGTTTTTGCCCGGAACGATTAAAAATCCGCTCGATAAAAATCTGGCGGGCTGGATGCTTTTGTCTTTCGGCAAAAAAGTGACGGCTTCTTCGACGCTCGAAAATCGTCCGGTCGAAAACGCCTTTGACGAAGACGTTCGGACTGTTTGGAGTGCCGAATCAAGCGCGAAAGGCGAATGGCTGCAAGTTGATTTGGGCGGAATTGTGGGAATTAATGCCGTGCAAATCAATTTTGCCGAACAGGACGCAAAGGCTTTCGGACGTGCGGAAAAGTTGTTTCAGCAATACACAATCGAGATTTCCGACAACGGCAGAAATTGGAAAATGCTCGTCGATAAAAGCCAAAATCAAAAAGACGCGCCGCACGATTACATCGAGTTTTCAAAGGCGGCAAAGGCGCGATTTCTCAAATTAACCAACTTCCGCGCCGCGAGCGGAAAATTCGCCGTCCGCGATTTGCGCGTTTTCGGAAAGGCTTCGCAAGCGAAACCCGCCGAAGTCAAAAATTTTACCGTTCGGCGCAATCCGAACGACGGAAGAAAAGCGGTTTTAAATTGGCAATTGTCGCCAAACGCCGACGGTTACACGATTCGATTCGGCATTTCGCCGAAAAAACTTTACGGCAGCTATCAAGTCAACAAAGGAAATTCGCTCTCTATGAACGGGCTAAACAAAAACGTCGAATATTATTTCGCCATCGAAGCGTTTAACGCGGGCGGCGTAACCGAAAGCCGCCGGGTAATCGGCGCGGGAAAATAGTCGGATTCGGCGAACACCTATAATGTTGAAACGTCTCTCCTAAGTAAAATAAAAAACGCTGGAAAGCGTCGGGTTAAGATAAAGCGCGCCGTTTCGATTACGGAGATTACGACTTCAAGGATGAACATTTTTAACAAAAATCTGTCGGGAAATTACAGTTGGGATTTGGTCTCGCTTGGCGAAGTGCTTTTGCGGTTCGACCCGGAAAATGAACGCATTCAAACGGCGCGGAATTTTCGCGTGTTCGACGGCGGCGCCGAATACAACGTCGCCCGCAATCTGGCGAAAGTTTTCAGACAGAAAACAGCAATCGTTACGGCTTTGGCGGATAACGCGCTCGGACGACTTGCCGAAGATTTTATTTTGCAAGGCGGCGTTGACGCTTCCGAAATCCTCTGGCGCGAACACGACGGTAAAGGCGAAAACACGCGCAACGGAATTTATTTTATCGAACGCGGATTCGGTCTGCGCTCCCCGAATTCGTGTTTCGACCGGGCAAACACGGCAATTTCTCAACTAAAGACGGGCGACGTTGACTGGCGAAGAATCTTTACTGAAAAAGGCGCGCGGTGGTTTCACACCGGCGGAGTTTTCACCGGGCTGTCAGAAACAACGCCCGACGCTGCAAACGAAGCGATGCGGATTGCCAAAGATAGCGGCGCGATTGTTTCATACGATTTGAATTATCGAGATTCGCTCTGGAAAACGCGCGGCGGCAAAGAGCAAGCCAACAAACTCAACCGAAAACTTCTGCCGTTCGCCGACATCGTTTTCGGCGCGTTTGATTTCGACTCGAAACTATCGAATTATGATGAACGCGAATTTCGCCGCGCATCCGAAAAAATGTTCGCCGATTTTCCAAATTTGAAAGCGGTTGTCTCGACCCTGCGCGCGGTTCACTCGGCGAGCCGCCACGATTTGAGCGCGGTTTGTTTCTGCGATAATCAAATTTATAAAGCCCGTGATTACAACGATATTGAAGTTTTCGACCGAATCGGCAGCGGCGACGCTTTTGCCGCCGGTTTTATTTACGGCTGTCTGGCGAGGCGCGATTTGGGTTATTCAATCGAGTGCGGTGCGGCGCTCGGCGCGCTTTCGATGACGACGCCGGGTGACAACTCGACGGCGACTCTGCGGGAAGTGGAAAGTTTAATCGGCGGCGGCAGTGCCGTCGTCCGGCGGTGAACTGCGAATGAAAAAAAAACAAGTTGTCGAGACAATCAGGAAAACAAAAATTATTCCCGTTATTCGCACCCGTTCGGCTGATAAGGCGCGAACGATAATCGAAGCGCTCGTCAAAGGCGGCATCGATGTTTTAGAAGTAACGATGACCGTTCCGGGCGCGATTCGATTGATTGCCGAATTAGCCAATCAGTATAAAGACGCGGCGATTATCGGCGCGGGAACGGTTTTAGATAAAGACACGGCGCAAAAATGTATCAAAGCCGGCGCGGAATTTATCGTTAGCCCGATTTTGAATTTAGAAACCGTTTCCTTCTGCAATCAAAATGAAATAACCGTGATGGCGGGCGCTTTAACGCCGACTGAAATTTACACCGCTAACAAAGCCGGAGCCGACCTGGTAAAGGTTTTCCCCGTCAGCGCAATGGGCGGCGACTCTTACATAAAAGCGGTCAAAACGGTTTTCCCGCACGTCGAAATCGTCCCGACCGGCGGCGTAAAATTAGAAAACGCGGTTGATTATATCGAAGCCGGAGCTTTAGCCATCGGAATGGGCGGCGAATTAACCAATGAAAAAGAATCGATTATCACAAACTGCGCGCGCAATCTCCTGAATCAAATCAAACAGAAATATCAATGAAACACCTCTTTTTCCGTTGTCGGTTTTTTAGCGGAGAGTTTATTTAGTTACCTCAATGGAATTGATATTTTATTTATTTACAGTCTTTCTTAATTAATTTAGAATCCGAAAATGAAAAAACTTTTCGTCCTGTCGTTAATGTTGGCTGCGGCGGTTAATTCATACGCTCTGTCATTAATTTTCAAAACGCCGAGAGAAATTAAACAAGGAGAATCGGCAATAATCGGTTTATCCGCCGATTTAGAGAAAATCAAACGGTTTAACTTAATCGACGAAAACTTTGAAAAGTCCTTAAACCATTCAAAAATATTCGCTTTCCAGGCGGGAATTTATATTCCCGCCGGCAGTCGTCATCAAGGTTTGAGCCGCTTCGACGTACTGCCCTTTACCGACCGGCGACGCGGCGACCCCGACCGTTACCGCGCCGTCAATCCGAATTACGTCAAAAAGGAAAACGGCAATTATTATTTTGTTTTAAGCGTCAAACCCGATACGCATTATTTTGACGAAAATCTCGGCGACAAAGGAGTTTTGCCCGCCGGAAGCGTCGAGATTGATTTAACCAAGACGAAGACGGCGAAGACGGGCGATGATAAAACCCGAAAATATATTTACGTCAAAGATAAAGGCTATGTGCCGTCGGACGCGCTCACGTCGAAGCCGGGCGAAATCAAAGACGGACGCTGGTTTCGGTTTCCGGTTAAAAACGGCGAACATCAGCTTTACGACGGCACGGGAATCGCGCGCGGCAAGCTCGCCGCCGATTCGGTCAAACTCAATTACGGACAGGTCAAAGAAATCAACCGGGAAACTTACTATTACGCTTTTTCCACGAAAATTATTGCGAACGACAGCAAGGAAACCATCGGCGCTTCCGGCTGGATAAAAGCGTCGGCAATCGCAGCGGGAAACGCGCCGCAATACGATTCGGCATTCGTCAAAAAAATGCAGATGCCGACCAAAGCGGGCGACACTTTTACTAGATACGAAATTACGGGCGGCAATCCGCAGGAAATAATCGGCAAGGACGAAAACGGCAAAACGAAATATAAATTCGGCTACGCGGACGAGAAAAACGGCGAGTTCGTCGCTTATAAAGTTCTGCCGAAAGTTCCGCTCGACGGAAAACAAAGCATCGCCTCGACCGATTACCTAAAACGCGGAGATGACGTGATTAATCTCGGCTTTAACGTCGCCGGCGTCAGCAACGACACGTTCAGAATCAAGGGCGCGAATCGCCCACTCGTCTTTTACCGCTCGGCGGACAAAGAGGCGACCGCCTCAATCGACCTTTTCTATCCGCGCTCAGCGATTCACGACGGAGAAAAAATCGCCGGGAAAATAATTTTCGTTTACGGCTACGTCGATATTACGTCGGGAAAACGCTGGGGCTGGATACCGCTCGACGCACTGAAACTGAAATCGTAAAAAATATTAGACAACAATTCTTCCAAAAATAAGTATTCATCTGCTGAATTTAGAAGAATGAGCCTGTTTGAAAAATATAAGACGAATAAGCCTATACAAAAATACAATTATAACTGGCACGATTTTGGCACGATTTACTTTCTTTTTAATGGTTTATTGTTCTTTATTCTTCCTTTAGGTTTATGGTTTATGTCTGCCTAAATATCTTATTTTCCTATTGTTTAGCTCATTTAGCGAATTAGTGTTTTACCTCAAGTATCGCGTTCGCAATGCAGAGGTCAGGAGTTCGACCCTCCTCTACTCCACCAATGTTTTCAACAACTTAGGCAAGCCCAGCGGCTTGCCTTTTCTCATCTGGGACAAATTTGGGACAATCTTCGCTCGCCGTCTCTAAACTGTCGATTGCATTTCGTTTCGATTTACTCGTCGAATGCGTGTAACGCTTTGTCATCCGTAAATCGCTGTGTCCCAAAATCTCGGCAATCGTAAAAGCGTCGATGCCGTTTTCCGCCAATCTCGTCGCCGTCGTATGCCGCAAATCGTGAAAGCGAAAGTTTTCAATCCCAGCGTTTTCCCGCGCGGTTTTGAAACCCTTCTTGACATCGGTTAGCGGCGGGTCAGTTTTCGGACTCGGAAAAACGAATTCGTTTTCTTCGGTAATAATTTGGTAAACCGTTTCGCGTTTGAAATCAGCCGATTTGACGGCGAAAGGTAAAATGGAAATTATCCATATTGCCAAAAACAAAGATGCGGTTTTGCTGAAAAAAAATTCATTGAAAATCTCCTTACAGTCTTATTTCTTTCCACAACTTTTTATTGCGGGAGAATTGAATCGTAAATTGGAAAGTTCTTTCTGAAAGTTCTGGAAACAGGAAGAAAAAACAACGAAATAATCGGATGTGCGGAAAATTATATCGGCTGCCGGAGAGCAAGGCAAGGACTTTGTAGGGAAAGACAACAAACTTTCTAATTCAAACTAAACTGCGAACGCTTTAAACCGGAAGGACACAATCGAAGGGACAAAGTTTATTTTAACGACTTTCGGGTTTGGCGAAAAAGTTCGCCGCCGCTATTGAAAAAAAATGGGAAAGAGTTTATCAATAGCTTTGTTGGTTTTTACAACAAACTTTCGGTTTGAAAAACTGCAATTAAAAATACTGATAAATTAAACGCTGATGAAAAAAATTTACCTGCACAAGGCAAAAAACCAAATCGCGCGACCGAACACCATCCGCGACATAAATAAACAGATTGTTTTAAGTTATGTGCGCGACCGCGCGCCGATTTCGCGCGCCGAGATTTCGCGCGAGACGGCGCTTCAGCGTTCGACTATTTCGGCAATCGTCGAAGATTTGCAGCTCGACGGTTTAGTCGAAGAGACGGGAACGGGCGATTCGACAGGCGGCAGAAAACCGACTTTGCTGCGATTGAAAACCGGAACTCCGGCGGCAATCGGAGTCGATTTGACGCCGCGTAAAACCACCGTCGCGCTGGCTGATTTAGCCGGACAGATTCTGCACCGGGAAACTTTTCCGACTTCGGCGGACGCCGCGTTTATGTCGGCGCAAATCGTCAAGCGAGTCGAAAAACACGCCGCCGAAAATAAAAAATTTAATTTGGAAGTCGGCATCAGCGTGCCGGGCATCGCCGACCAGACGAGCGGAAATGTTCTTTATGTTCCGTTTTTCGATTGGAGCAACTGGGATATTTGCGGACAGATTACCAGGCGGACAAATCTTCGCGCCACGGTCGATAATGACGCCAATGCGGTCGCGCTCGCCGAGTTATGGTTCGGCGAGGAAAGCAACCGACGAGACAGAAATTTTATAACCGTTCTGGTCGCCGAAGGAATCGGGACGGGCATTATTTTCGACGGGCAGGTTTATCGCGGCGACCGCGGCGCGGCGGGCGAATTCGGACATATGATTGTCGGCGAAAATGCTCCCGTAGAATGTTCGTGCGGCGGTCGCACCTGCTGGGAAGCCCACGCATCGGAGAAATCCATCCGTTTCCGCTATAAAAAAAAGCTGAAAAAACAATCGTCCGAAAACGGCGATTACCACATCGAGCAGTTGATAAAATTGGCAAAAGAAGGCGATGCCGAAGCGGTCGAAGTTTTCAAGGAATCAGCGCGGTTTCTCGGCATCGGCATCTCGAATTTAATCGTCGGCTTCAGCCCGCAGGCAATCATCGTCAGCGGCAGAATCGTCAAAGTCTGGGATTTAATCAAGGACGAGATAGGACATCTGGCGGGCAGAAGCGTTCGTCAGGAGCTGCCGAAAACGATTATCAGAGCTTCATCGCTCGGCGATTCGCCGACTTTAACAGGCGCGCTCAGTCTGGTGCTGGCAAGAAAATTTGCTTCAGCAAACTGACGAGTTAAAGATTTACGAAAATTTCATTGCAAAGTATTGACAACCGAGTTACCGATATGTTAAAACTTTGTTTGTTTCCACAACAAACTAGACTTTTCCGGCTGACTTATCTGTAAAATTGAATGTCATATAATAGAGTTAGATTTCTTGGCAGCAAGGTTACAAATGTATTAAAATTTTATTCAGTCGCGCAGCAGAGAGAAACATTTTTATAAATCGGCGATACATTTTCATTGATTTTTTTTCGATACGGGACGAATCCATTCATTTTCAAATTCAGAAAGTTTTAATATTGACATCGCCTGTAAGTTCAATCGAAAAGTGTTCGGCGAAAAACGATTTTGTGCAAATCGGCACGACGGTTAGCCTCTAAAATTTTTGAGGTCTTTCATACATAAATACAGCAAAAATATATTCTTATAGTTAAAAGGAGTCAGTATGACTATTATCAAAATAAAAGAGAGCCAATCGCGTATCTTATTACAAAGCTGCGTATTGCTTTTGGTTTTGGCTGCTTCGGCAACGTTCGCCTTTGGTCAAAGTAACAAAGGCAGCATCGTCGGAACGGTTCTCGACCCGAACGGAGCGATTGTCGGCGGCGCAAAGGTAACGGTTACCAACAATGCGACTAAAGAAGCACGCGAAATCACGGCGGGTGAGAACGGCGATTTTGCCGTTACCAATCTTGAGCCGGGCGTTTATTCGGTGCAGGTTGAAGCGAGTGGTTTTAAGACTTTGCTGTTTTCGACCGTTACGGTCGAAACCAATGCGCGTGTTCCGGTTGACACGAAATTTACGGAGGTGGGCGGAACAGGCAGCAACGTCGTTAACGTCACGGCTGAAAGCGCGCCGGTTGTCGAAAGCGAAACGAGTGTGCGCGGCGATGTTATTTCCGGTCGTGAAGTAACTGACTTACCGATTCCGCAGCGCAACTTTACGCTTCTTGCCGCTCTCTCGCCCGGCGTTACCCGTCCATCTGGAACATCGGTCGGCGTTCTCGGCGGCGGCAACTTCGCCAACGGCGGACCGGGAAGCTCGACCGAATCAACCCGTTTCCGCGAATCCGGCGGTTCGGTTATCTCGTCAAACGGCGCGCGCGTAACGCAGAATAATTTCTCGCTCGACGGCGTTGACAATAACGAATCGCAATTCGGGCAAATCGCAATTTATCCGAACCCGGACGCGATTGCCGAATTCAAAATCGAAACCAGCGTACCGCCCGCAGAATCGGGACGCGGCGGCGGCGCGATTATTTCGACGACATTCAAGTCGGGCGGAAATCAAGTTCACGGCACAGTTTTTGAAAATTATCAGGGACGTTTTCTAAGAAGCTGTTTGAAAACTCAAAAAGGTTTAAGGCGAAGCAGCATCAGACGCATCATGGCTATTTGGATGAAGGCTTCGCTCGTTTCCGGCAACCTTTCGTAATCTTTGCTTAATCTTCGATA
>JAABUN010006865.1_pt1 | contig 12779 bp, 12 predicted proteins | sample 5559311 | NCBI WGS metagenome assembly JAABUN01 (sample SAMN10711877, study PRJNA513370) | rock metagenome | isolation source: Antarctica rocks | place: Antarctica: Victoria Land, Siegfried Peak sud | reverse complement strand
CGGATTATCTCCGGCGCAACGACGAGGTGATCAACCTGGGGTTCAACGTGGCGGGCGTCAGCAACGACACGTATCGGGTCGGCAGCAGCGCCAAACGTCCGCTCACGTTTTTTCGTTCGGCGGACAAAGAGGCGACCGCCGTCATTGACCTGTTCTATCCCAAAGACGCCACGCACGACGGCTTGCAGCCTGTGGGCAAGATGATCTTCGTGTACGGGTATGTGGATGAGATCGGCGGGAAACGCTGGGGATGGATTCCGCTGCGCGCACTGCAACCAAAAGCCCACTGTAGCTTACAAACATAATTTTGCTGTGAGGATTACCATGTGGCAGTAAGGCCATCGGCAGGCTATCGTGTGGTCGCTCAAGACTTCACGAAAGGCCCTGCTGATGACCCCGCCCTATTGTTATCCAAGAGATCCAACAGCAACTCAACACGCTTCCACTGCCCAACCCCAAGTTCCTGGCGGATTTTCTGGTCGCGCTCATCACCTGCCAGAAGGTCTCTCTCAAAAAGGATGGTGCGGGAGGGAACGAAGATACTTTCGTTCCTTTGCGCTCCCGATCCTTATTCGGCCCAAGTTCACGCCTCGTGATCCCGGCACGTTGTCTCGCCTGGTCGCTTGGGGAACGTCGAGAACCTATGTGCCCGTGATGAGATCACGGACTTGGACAACAAAGGAGGCGGCCGGTTGGCATCCGAGAGTGACCCGGTACGACGCGAACTTTTGGGCAGAGCGGTCAAGGCAGCGGGAGCCACGGGCCTCGCCCTGGGCGGAAGCGCCACTGCGTTCGGCGCACCCGGCACTGCTGCGCCGGATGTAACAGCACCGGGAACGTACGACGTGCGCTTATTTGGCGCCAAGGGCGACGGCAAGGCCGATGATACCCGAAGTGCCCAGGCCGCTATCAACGCCGCGCTCCAGGCAAGGGGCGGACACATCCATTTTCCCGCCGGGCGGTACCGCATCACGCGCAGCCTGCGCTTCGCGAGCATGGAGCGGGTGGACGTCACGGGCGAAGGGGGCAGTTCCACTCTGCTGCACGAGAACGACGAACCGCTCCTGCTGTGGCCCGAAGGCGTTTCCTGTCGCGAAGTATCCGTCCGGCACTTGCGCGTTCAGTCCACGACGAGGGACAAATCGCCGGAGGCGGCCGTCATTGCGTGCCGCGGCGGCGTCGAGCGCTCCCTGTTTCACCACCTGCTCTTTTTTGCCGACAGCGTCCGCTCCGGGAGCGGCATCCTGACCCAAGAGGTCGCCGACACGACCACGCTGGAAAGTTGCGTGATGTGGCGCATCGGGGGAACGGGGCTGCGCGTCGCCCGCGGCTCGGAGGTGCGCGTGATCGGCGGACGGATCACCGGCGACGGCAGCCTGCGCAAGGAAAACGTGGGCATCCACCTGGTCGGCAACAACGGCGGCGTTCATGTGGTGACGACCGACCTGATCGGCCTGCACACCTGCATGAAAATAGGCGAGCCGGGCAACACCAGCAATCGCGAAATCTTTATTACGCACGCCACCTTCGACAGTTCGGTGCACGGCCTGTGGCAAACCGATCACGCCTACACCAGCATCGCTGGTTGCTGGGCCGCTTCCTGCGATGAGGAACAGATTCTGGTGGACAAGGACGCCGCGGGGGCGATCCTGTCCGTGGCTGGCGGCACGATCTTCAACGCCGGTGCCTACGAGCGACCCGGCGCGCATCATGGGATCGTCGTCCGCGCCGGGCGTTTCACCCTGACGGGCGTAAGCGTGCGCCACAACAAGGGCACGGGCATTTTGCTGGACGGCCCGGCCGTGCGTGATTACGCCATCACGGGCTGCCGTATCCATAACAACGGCACCGGAGCCACGTTGAGCGGCGACAACTATGTCGTGAGCAACAACCTGTTCACCGACAACGGGGAGCACCTGGTGGACCGCGGCGGCAAGAACAAGCAGATGCAAGGCAACGTGTTTTCCGGCGTGCGGCCCACCCCCTGACACCGCTAACGCACGCTTCGGAAAACCAGGAAACACGCAATCTCATGCAAACCCGAATCGGAACGTCCAACACACCAAGCGGCCTGCGCGAACTGTGGACGATTTTCCACGATGGCCTTCCGCCCGCCGAGCAGGTACTCGCCCAAACGCTTCAGGGGCTTGTCGGCAAGCAGCGGCCGAAGATTTGGCTGCGCTCGAAAAGCATGTACGCCGTGGTCGAGGACCAACTCCGGCGCGAAGGCGTGGCGCTGCGGCCGGCGGCCTCGGTTTGGGAGTTGTTAGGGCAGTTTAAGGCAAACGTCAACGGAGCGATCATTTATCGTTTGGGCACGCCGAGTTTGAACGTGGCAACCTCCCTGTGCGGGCCGTTGGGCGGTGTCGCCATAGACGAATCACTGCGGGAACGGGCGCAGGAGCACGGCCTGAAGATATTGGCCGATGTTCGCGCGATGGACGAGCAGCAAGCGTGGGCGAAGTACAGGCCGCTGTTCGCGCGCGGCGTCGCCGTCGAACAATCGGTCACCAAGCCCGGCCACCTGCGCGACTTCGCCGTTTCTCAGAACGCCTTTACGTTTTTCACCCAGGATCCCGCATTCCGCACCGAAGTGCTCCGGGCGCTCGGCCCCAACGCGATCGTGTACGGCTGGGGACCGGACGAATACGGCTGGGTGCAGGGCCTGAGCCGGGCGGGCGCGACCGGCGGGCCCGCCGACTGGGCGATCAACCTTTCCGCGCTCCAGCATCTGCCCGCGGGGAAACTGAAGCGGCCCGCGCGGCCTGCTTTGACGGCGGAGGACGGGGTCCGCTACGTCGCCTTTGTTATGAGCGACGGGGACAACATCCAATGGCTTTGCGGCAACTTCGTGGGAAACGCGAACTACTGGGACAGCCCGCTGCGGGGCAAGTTCCCGATGACGTGGGAAGTTTCGCCGCTTCTGGCCCGGGTTGGCCCGCGCGTCCTCCAGCACCTTTACGCGACGGCCCGCGACACCGACGGTTTTGTGACCGGGCCAGGCGTGCCGGGATACACGTTTTTACACCTTCAGCCCGACCGCGCCGCGCTGGCACGGCAGGCCGCGCCGCTGCTGCGGCAAAGCGACCTGCCGGTTGTAAGTACGCTCAACGCCAATGAGGGAAATCTGCGACAAACGATCCCGCTGCTCGAACTGCCCGAAGTGCAGGGGATGATCTACAAGGATTACTCGCCCTACCATCGCCAGGGCGGCGAAATCTTCTGGCACAACGGCAAGCCCTGTGTCTCGTACAAGTTCCTGCTCTGGGAGCGGCTGATGGAGCCGGAAGATCTGGCGCGGGCCGTGAGCAACATGCCTCCCGCCCCACGCGCGGACGAGGCGAGTTACGCCCTGGTCAACGTCCACGCTTGGTCGTACGGCAACACGGGCGGCCCGATGGAGGCCGTTCGGCGCGCCATCAGCCTTCTTCCCGCCAACACGCGCGTCGTTACCGCCGATCAGATCATCAGTCTGTTGCGTGCCAACTTCGCCCAAAAGCACATAGCCTGACGACGGGCTTGATGACCGCGCGCCGCCTTATTGGCCCGGTTCAGCCCGTGAGGCAAGGTGCTGCTGAATCAGGCCGAAAAAGGTGTACGGGTCCACCACCTCGACGCGCGCGGCCGGGTACTTTTCCTGCAACAGTCGGGACATACGCGCGTACCACGAAGGTGATTTCAGGACGCTGCGTCGCCACTGGAACACCGGGCGCTCATCACTGCCCTGCGCGTCACGCGCGACCTGCTCGGCCGCTTTTTCCACGTCATCGGGCAGATCGCGCTCCGGACAGGCCGGCATTCCGTGGTGCACCGCGGGACCGCGCTCGAAGTGGGTGCCAACACCGTGCGGGCTGAACGTTTTGTACGCCGCCCATTCCGTTTCCCCTGACGCTCCGGCCGTGCCGTCCAGAACAAAGCCGGTGATGCTCATATCCCAGCGGGCATAATACTTCTGGCAGTAGCGGGTCCACACTTCCAGGCCGGAGGGCAAACCGGAATCGGGCCGCACGCTCAGGGCGCGCGGGTTCAGATACCCGGCACCGGAGTCGCCCGCTATAAAAAAGTCGCCAGGCGTCGCGTTTCGGTAGGCGTAGACAAAGGCTTGCGGAGCACGGTCGCTGAGGTTAGGGTCGAATGCCCACCCGAGCGGCACCTGGCCGCGCTCCTTGTCGGCGAAAAAGGCGGGCACGGCCTTGTAAAGCCACGAGGGCGCGTCGTAGTCGCCGACGTAGTGCGCCACAAAGCAGCGGTTCGCGACCTTGCTGGGGCTGTCGCGGCTGACGTAGCCTTTGTCCTGCCAGTCCTTCAGCGTCGGTCGTGGGTTGGGCTGACGATAACGACTCGCGAGGGGATAGTGCCGATAAAACGACGCGTTCGTCATGGCGCCCACATTTGCCGCGTCGGCCTCATGGTACGCGTTGAACTGCGAGATGAGCCGCGTAAACTCCCATTCCGTGGGAACCCCTTCGTGCTTGCCGCCCACCGTGGTTGTGTACTTGAACGGCCAGGGCGGAAAGCCGCCGATCTTGACGATGGCGCCCTTTGAACCATCGTACAGCCCGCGCAGCACCTGAAGGAGCGTTTTGCGATCCAGACCCAGAGATTGATTTTGATCATCCATGGGCCGCTCATCGCCCCATGGCGACAGGTCGAAAAAGAACGCCCGCCGCGCGATGAAGTAGTCATGGTTCGACAGGGTGTGCATGTCCGGCGCGCCGTTGCGCGGACGCTGGAGCCAATCGGCGTCAACGTAATAGGCGGCAAAGCGCGGATCGCAGCGGCGCGTCTGTAGGTACCGGGCGATCGCCCAGCGGTACGCATCCACCTTGGCGCTGCCGCTGGACGGCTGGTTGATGTCGGGAACCGTTCCGTAGCCGGTGAACTTCGACGCACCATCCGGGTTGACCAGCCAGTTGCGTACCGGAATGCGGAGATGTTGGGTCAGTCGCGTGAAAAGCGAATCGGGAGCGGCGTCAAAGCGAACCGGCAAAAGCCCGTCGCAGCCGGCGACCGTGGACGCGACGTTCGAGGTTGCGGGAATCTTCGGGTCGTAAACGACCAGCCCCTTGTAAACGCTCCGGAAGGTTGTGAGGGCTTGCTCCACGTCGGCGAGTGTACGCACCGTGGATGACTTGAGCCATCCGTCCTCGCCGCGCAGCCAGTCAAACCAAAACTGGTCGGTATCGGTGCCGAACTCGGCGCAGTAAAACAGATACAGGCGGGGTGAGGGGCGGTTAGCCAGTCCCTGCAGCGCGGCAAGCAGGTGCAGGGTATCCCAAACCCGGGTTGCGTTCTTCGGGTCGCGCAGGTCTAAACGGCGCAGTGGGCGGGCATCGTACGTGTAGATCAACTGGGGAGCCTCGGGCGTGGCGGCTGACGCGCGCGCGTGCAAAGACGATGGGCTGAGGACCAGCAGCAGCACTTGTCGGGGGCTTGCAAGGGTGCGTCGCACCTTCGCTTTCGATAGCGAGTGCCACGCCTCCTGCCCAGCGGTGAAGTAAGCGGGCAGGCTCCGGCATGCAGCGCCGTCACTGCCGGAGATATACCTGGCCAAACCCGTCAACCCGCTGGAGATTCGGGGTTCTTCAATCGGCTGCGCACGAGCACGTCATGCGAGCAGAACAGGAGATCACGCGCCCGAACCAGACGTTGCACCGAACGGCTAGCCTTTCCATACCACCACAAAGGGTCCCTTTCGGTGGTGCTGAAGGAGCGCCACCCAACGCTGAAACCGATTGCGCCCAAGTCCTGCGATCGTCAAGCCTGGCATTTCCCTGCGCGACTCACGGCCATGACAGTGTCTCGAGGACTTCGATGCCGCTGATCTTTGTGTTGTTGCGAACGGGCGTGAAGTGCAGATGGATGTTGCCGCGCGCGTTGGCGGCCACGAAGAACTCACGAACGATTGCCCGATGATCGCCGCCGGCAGCAGCGAAGATGTCGAAGTGCGCGAGCATCGTTTGGCCGCTGATCGCCACCCAGTAAAACTCGGCAAAGTGCAGGCGTACTTTATACACACGGTTCGGCTTCAGGCCCGATGTGGTGTGCCAAAAGGCGCGTGTGCTCCGCTCACTCTGGTAAACCGCGGGCGGCGCCGCGGCGACGACATTCCCGGTATGGATCGCCTCGTTGCCGCCGAACAAGTTGCCGCCGCTAAAGCCACTGTCGGGCTGAAAATCGCCGGCAGCCGCCAGGCTGCCGGCGTTGATGGCCAGAACACGCTTCGACGTGCCGCGCACCGTCCAACGCACGCGCGCCGTCGGCCCGGCGTTTTGCAGCAGGAACGTGATCGCCACCCGGCCGTTCCAGCCCGGCGGCGCGTACGCAAGCGGCTCTATGAGGAAGTGTGCCAGATTCGGCACGCGCACGGCCTGATCGGCCTGACGTTTCGTGCCAAATGGCAGCGGAGCAGAGCGGCGCGCATCATAAAGATCCCGGTCAACGCCGTTCCACGGGCCGTGGAACAAAACCCCTTTGCGATAGCCGCGCCTTGTGTCATAGTCCAGGCGCACACACAGCAGGCTGTTCACGTCCTGACGCGCCAGTCGGCCGTCGAGCGTACCGCGCATCTCCAGAACGTGAGGCAGCGCGTCGGCGGTAACGCCGACTTGCTGATCGGCAAAGCGCTCGCCGTTCATTCCTTGCCGCACGATCCAGGTTCGCGCGTCGAAATCGGAATACGAGCGTGTGCCGCGCGCCGGGTAGAAGCGGTTGACGCGGATGATCCTGGCCACCGCATGTGGCGGCGAATCGCTCGCACCGCTGCCGTCGTCGGCTTCGATGTACAGCGTGGTTGACCTTTCCCACTTTTGGCGGACAGCAAGTTAAGCAGAGGGCGACGATAAGGTTGCTGGGCCGGTTGCCCCGGCCCGTGCCTTTTGCTCGAACTCGGCGGGGCTGACATAGCCCAGGCTCGAATGGCGGCGCTGCCGATTGTACCAAACCTCGATGTACTCAAAAACCTCCTGACGAGCCACTTCCCGCGTGGCGAACCGGCAACGATTCACCAACTCCTGCTTGAGCGTGCCGAAGAAACTCTCCACCACGTTCACGCTCGCGTGAACCGGTGCATTGTCCCAGCAGTTCCCGCGACGACTCATGCTGCAAAAGATGCCCTGGCTCTCTAACCTTGCCTGGAAGTCCGCGCTGGCATACTGACTTCCCCGGTCGCTGTGGTGAATCAGCCCTGCCTCCGGGCGACGATGGCCGAGCGCCGATTCCAAAGCGTTCAGAACGAGAGACCGGTTGAGGGGGGTCTGCATAGACGCGGTTGCGCAGGCGCAACGGAGCCCACGACCCGGCGCGAGAACAGGTCCAGTACCACGGCCAGATACAGCCAGCCCCGGCCTGTCCTCAGATACGTGATGTCACTGGCCCACTTTCGGTTCGCCGCCCCGGCGGTGAAATCTCGGTTCAGCCGGTTTTCGGCTACCGGCAGCGCGTGCTTGGAGTCGGTCGTCACGCGGAAGCGCGCAGCGACCACTGCCCGCAGACCCGCCGCTCGCATCAGCCGGGCCACCCGGTGCTTACCGCATGCGAAGCCCGCTTCCTTCAGATCGCGCAGAATGCGCGGGCTGCCGTACGTTTGCTTGCTGCGCTCGAAGAACGTGCGGATGTGCCCCAGCAGCGTCTGGTTCTGCTTCTGGCGCTCACTCGGCTCACGCTTCCGCCAGGCGTAGTAGCCGCTGCCGGTGACGCGCATCGCCCGGCAAAGCGCCGCGACAGAAAACTGGCCCAAGTGCCGCTGGATGAACTGGTATCTCACGCCGGGCGGCTCGTGAAGATACCGACAGCCTTTTTTAGGATCTGGTTCTCCTCTTTGACACGGGCAAGTTCGCGCTGGAGTTTTACTAATTCCTCATCCCGTGGGTTGCCGTTGCCGGGAAAAGGTCGACTGCTCGAACCCGGTTGCTGCTGCGCTTCTTGCTGGACTTGGCGCTTCCAGCGGTTGAGCACGCTCTCGTGAATGCCCAGGTCCCGGGCGACGGCTGAGATGTTGCCCCGCTCGATAGCGAGGTGGACCGCCTCGCGCTTGAACTCGTCGGTGAAGGAGCGGCGTGGTTGTGGTTGCCCTTCGATTTCTGTCATTTTGACACCTCGTGTTCCGCAGATATGTTCTGCTTAACCGAGTGTCCACCATCCACGGGGAAGATCACTTCATGTTTCGCAGATAAATTCTGCTGAATCCGATGTTCGCCATGCACGGGGCGCAGGTCGCCCTCAACGTGTCGCACGACCTGATCCAGCCCGAAGCCGCCCTGCTCGGCAGCGAATACTTCCGCTTCAACGAAATGCCGGTGAACCTCGCGCTTCTGCAAAATAACTGCGGCTACCTCGGGCAGATCATCACGCACCGCTCAATATGGGGCGGGATTCCAGGAAGAGATCCCACGGGGTGCTGTACCCGCTCAAAGCGACGCCAGGCGTACCTCCCAGGCAGCCAGAGCGTGCGAGGGCATAGGCACGTACGGTGTTGCGCCGGAGCGCCCGCAGCCGCGACCGTTCACCCGCACGCTCACCGCCACGGGCTTATCCCGCGTGTTGATCAGCAGGATCTGCTTGTCTGAGGCCAACGCCTCGACACCAGACAAGTGGTCGGGGGAAGAGCCAGTAGTGGCCGCATAGAGCCTTGTTCCGGGCCCGAAGTGGTCGTGGAATGCCTTGAACACGCGGTAGTACGGCAAAGGACGAGCGCCCCCCACTCGGCGCGTGTCGCTGACAAGAGCGTGGCTGACCTCGCCGGTATCTATCCCGTTCCAAAGCAAGGCAACGGACGAGCCGCCAAGCAGCATGTGCCGCAGGATACACGCGTGCAGAGCGGCGTTGAACTGCGGATCACCGTCTTTGTCGCTGCCGCCCCCGCCGTAATACTCGGACCACCAGATCGGCAGATTCGTCTTTTGGCGCACCTGCCGGGCGACGCGGCCGAAATGCTGCGTGAGGGCGATCTGCTCAGCGGGCGTGTAGGTGTTGTGATCCTGGAAGGTGCGAATAGCCCGGTCCAGGCAGATAAAGTCCGCCCCGCGCTTGTTCTTGAGCCAGTAGCTGATTACGTCCCATTGCCGCGCGCGGATTGGTGCCTCGGTTGCCCAGGTGGCGTCCTTGCCTGACCCGGTCCCTTCGATCACCAGATACAGGCCGCCCATCTGTATCTGGGGGTTGACCTTCTTCAGGGCGTCGTAGCACCGATTGTAGAGCCGGGTGTAGTTCTCATAGTCCCAGTTGTTGGTTGATGGCTTCCACAAGCCCTTCATCTCGTTCCACACCTGGAAGTGCTTGACGTGCGGGTAGCGCCGGGCGACAGTCGCGGCCAGATCGGCGAAGTCCTGGTAGTGCTCGGGCCGGGGAGCGACCTCGATCCGGCTCCAGTCGGTCTTACCTGACTCGCCGCCCTTCATCCAGTCCGGGGCGGCGCACAAGGTGAACACGGGAACGGCGCCTGGGATCGAGCGGACCATGTCCAGGCGGCGGTCGAGGGACTCCCAGTCGTAAACGCCGGGCGCGGGGTTGGGGTTCATCGTGCCCCAGCCCATGAGGTGAACGTTGTGGTACCGGGTGGCGGCGGCGAGCAGTCGCTTGGCGCGCTCGACGGCTCTTGGATCGCCGGCGACATCCAGGCCGTGCTGGGTGTGGGTGATGCCAACCTCCAAGCGGCTGGTGCCGATCGGGCGGGCCATGTCAACGCTCAGCGTGATCGTGGTGGCGGGCTCAGGACTGCTACGGGAGCGCGGTGGCAGCGGCGGTATGTCACCGGCGGCCGGGTTGTTGTTGCCGGCACCAATTGCGGCAGCGCTGCCCGCGGCACGTAGCAGAAATTCCTTGCGGTTCATTTCGTGTCCACGGCCGGGGCCGCGGCGAGGCTCAGGCGGACCGTCACATCGGCACGTCCCAGCACGCTACGCAACGTCTCCTCCAGTTTGTCCTTGTGGCGCTTTTCGATCCACTCGCGGGTGGAAGCATGCGGAGCGAGCAGCAGGGCTTCGCCCGCCTCGGACACGGAGGCGAGGCGCAGGGGCCGTAGGTGCGCCTCGTAGGTGGGCTTGTTGACCTGCGAGGCGAGCAGTTTTAGTGCTTCCTGCCAGGCGGCAGCGCAGGGATCGAGCGTCTCCTCTCTCTCCCCCTTTGGGGGAACGCATGTATGCGAGGGGGCCGGCGCAGGCGTAAGAGATTCTTTAGTAAAAGACCCCGAAGGTAAGAACTCTTCCTTATGCCGTTCAGAATTGGGACTCATATCCCCCATATGCGTCCGATATCTGGACTCATAGGTAGCCTTTTCCGGACTCATAGGCACCCTATGCGTTCCATTTTGGGACTCATAAGCCCTCGGTGCTTCCTCCTCGCGGGAGACCCGGAACTTTGCCCGTGCCTCCTTTGCCAGCCGCTCGGCTCCCCGTTGCTCCAGGAGTAGCCGGTAGGCCACTTCGTCGTCCGGGTGGATTGGGTCGGTCATGCAGACCCGGAAGGCGTTCACGTCGCGGTGCGGCCGGTCACCCTTGATCTTGATCTGTGCCTGCCGCTCGACGAACTTGCCCAGTGCCCAGTTGTCCTTGAAGAGCGCAAAGAGTTTCGTGCGGGACAGGTTGCAGCGGCGGGCAAGTTCCGCCATGGACATCTCGCACTCGTCTCGGAGCGCACGCTTGGCCGGGTTATAGTACAGTTCGTTTCGAAGCACCTTGACCACGATGCAGGCGTCGTTGCCCAGGTCCGGCAGCCAGCGGGTTGTCAGATACCAGTCGAAGCGGTTCGGGTGGACGATCACGCCGTACGCTTCCGGGTCGTACGTCTCGAAGGTGGCAGGTGGCCGGGACGCCAACTCCTGCTTCTGTTTGCCGCCGGTCGGCGTGCTCCCGCCCCCGCGGTTCATTGGTGCCGCCCTTCCTGCTCCATGTGGGCGATGTAGAGCTTCAACGCGTCAGTCAGAACCTGCTGCTTGGGCTTCTTCGCCAGATGCTGCACGATGAGGTCGAGCCGGTCGGACACCTCCTGCGGCACCCGGCCGGCCACGAGAACCGTCGGCTCCTTGCCGCCCTCGGCATCGGGGTACGGAAGGGCAAGTTTGTCGAGCACGACCCGAACGAGCGGGTCCATTGGCCTGTTAGTTCGTTTGCGTACTTGCTGATTAGACGGCTGGCTAACAGATTGATCCATTTGTTCATTAGTTAACTTGTTAACATCTTTGTTGTGCGCGTAATTTGTTAACAAGTTATCTTGTTCATCAGGTAACTCATTATCTTGGTGCTCGACTATCGGGCCACTCGGCGGGGCTTCTTCAGCATGTGCCGACTCCTCGGCCGCGCGCTGGTGGCGCGCGAGCGTTCGATCCAGGGCGTCTTCGGGGCGCCGGATCGAGCCTTCCTGGATGAACTTCCTACCCGCTGCCATGGAGCACCTCCTGGGCCAGGGCCAGGTATTCCTGAGCCGCCGCGTCCTTGGGTTTGTAGATGGTTACCGGGGCACGGGCCGCCTGCGCCTCGCCGATCCGCACGGACTTACGAATCGTCGTTTGGAAGAAGTCGTTGCCGAACTCGCGCTTGAGTTCGTCCTGGACCTCGTTCGCCAGGTTCGTGGCCTCGATGCGATTTCCGAGCGCCCGTACCCGGCGCAGCTCGGTGTTTTCCGCCCGAACCTCGCTGATCGTGTCGAGCAGGCTGCTCACCCCATCCAAGGCAAACGCCCCCATGTCCACGGGGACGATCACCTCGGTGGCGGCGGTCAGGGCGTTGAGCGTCAGAAGCCCGAGCGCAGGGGGGCAGTCTATAAGGATGAAATCGTAGTGCTCGAGCACCGGGGCGAGCGCCCGCCGCAGCCGGGTGTCACGCGCAACCGCCCCGGCCAGTTTGTAGTCCGCGGCAGCCAACTCCAGGGTTGTTCCCACCAGCCGCAAGTTGGGCTGGCTGATGTCCGGCTGGAGAACCGCCGATTCAATTGGGGTGCGCTCCACGAGAACGGAGTAGAGGGTGTGTTTGAGCGCGGAGGGAGGCACCCCGAGCGCTCGGGTCAGGTTACCCTGCGGGTCGCAGTCCACCGCAAGAACTCGCACCGTGCGGGCGAGCGCGGCTGCCAGGTTGGCGCAGGTGGTGGTTTTGCCCACGCCGCCCTTCTGGTTGGCGATGGCGATAATTCGACACGCGGGCAGGGCCGGCTCCTCGGTCGGCTGCGGATCGAAGAGACGCTGAATGTCGGCTAGGCGGAAGCGGATCTCGCTGCCTTTGCGGACCGGGACGAGGTCGCCTTTCTGCACGCGGCGCCGGATGGTAATCTCCGACACGCCTGCGCGGGCGGCAGCTTCCTGGTAGGAGAGCAGTGTCAATGGTGGTACCCCTTGATAGTCACTGGTTGGGAAGTATAACGCGGACTATCACTGGGCGTCAACCCATCCAATGGTGGTCTGCGAGAATTATTTCATTTGGAGCATGCGGCCTGACTGGACAAGCGGGCGGCAACGCGAGGACCAGGCCGGCTCTTGCCCGCAGGTTCGGCACCGGCCGCGAAACCCCTTATCACTCCTGAATATGCCCCGCCGCTTGCGGCGCGGGAACCGGTTATCGGGGAGTCCAGAGGGCTGCCCTCTGGCTAAGGGCGGGGTTCATGCCCCGCCCGCAGGGTCGGCGTGCGTAGCGGTGAAGTTGCGAAGCAACGGAGTCGCAAGCCGCCGTTGACTATCTCAGGACAGGGCATTGAATTTTAGCGCGTTGCGATTGTAAGTTGTAGTCATGACTGCTCAAACGTGTCCGCATTGCAAGAGCGCTCGCTGCAAACGCTTCGGCACCAACCGCAGT
>JAABUN010006864.1_pt1 | contig 12785 bp, 11 predicted proteins | sample 5559311 | NCBI WGS metagenome assembly JAABUN01 (sample SAMN10711877, study PRJNA513370) | rock metagenome | isolation source: Antarctica rocks | place: Antarctica: Victoria Land, Siegfried Peak sud | reverse complement strand
CGACGATACACCGTTCGGGGCGCGCCTCCGCGGACTCGTCCGCCAGCTCACGCCGGACGGCCTGGTCGTGCTGGGCTCCGGGGCCGTTCCCCTCGCGACCGCGTCGGATCGGCTCGCGTTCGTGCGCACGGCCGCGCAGTCGACCCCGCGTGCGCTGGCCAACAATGGCTACTCCGCCGACGTCGTCGCGATCTCTCGTGCGACCGAGGTCCTCGCCGAGTTGCCAGATCTCCCGACCGACAACGCCCTGCCGCGCTGGCTTGCCGAGGCGGCCGGCATCACGGTGGACGATCTGCGCCGTCGATGGCGCCTCGCGCTCGACATCGACGGTCCGCTGGAACTCGTGCTCCTCGGTGGACGATGGGCGGGCGTACTGGCCGAGGCCGACCGCGAGATCGTCGTCGCAGCCGTGGCGGCGGTCCGGGCGGTGGCCGCCGACCCCCGGGCGGAACTCCTCGTCGCGGGCCGCACGTCGGTCGCGTCCCTCACCTGGCTGGAACGCGCGACCGCCGCCCGCACGCGAGCGCTCGTGGAGGAGCGCGGCCTGCGCACCAGTCTCCCCGGCCAGCGCCCACCCGCCGCCGTGCTGGGCCTCCTGCTGGAGCGCGACGGACCCGCTGCCCTGGGTCGCCACCTGGTTCGCCTGGGCGACGCCGCAGTCATCGACACGCGGGTCCTCCTGGCCCATCGCCTCGGGCCGGACGAACGCGCCTGGCCGTCAGCCGACGACCGCTTCGCGTCCGACCTGCTCCTGCCCGGGCGCATCGCGGATCCGTGGCTGCGCGAACTGACCGCGGCCGCCCTGGATGCGCCGATCCCCGTGCTGCTGGGCGGGCACACGCTGGTCGGGCCAGGGCTCCGGCTCGCCCTCGGCTCGCGGTCGTGAGCTGATGGAACCGGAGATCGGTCTCCGGCGGGAGACCGGTCCGGATCTCGAGGCGATCGGCAGCGATCCGGGCCTTGAGGCGCAGATCCGCGCGGAGATACGGCGCGACGGACCGATGCCGTTCGCGCGGTTCATGGAGCTCGCCCTGTACGACCCGGACGGCGGCTACTACCGCAGCTCTGTGGCGCGCCCGGGCCGTGGGGGCGACTTCCTCACGGCGCCCGAACTCCATCCGATCTTCGGACAGACCCTGGCGACCGCGGTCGACGAGATCCGGATCGCGCTCGACGACCCGCGGCCCTTCACCATCCGGGAACACGGCGCGGGCACGGGTGCGCTGGCCCGGCCGCTGCTCGCTGAACTCCGCACCCGGGCGCCGGATGCGCACCTCCGCTACCAGCCGATCGAAGTCGACCACCGACGACTGGACGACCTCGCCAGCACCCTCGCCGACGCGGGACTCAAGGATCTGCTCGAGCCGGCGTCGACCGATCCGATCCACGGCGTCGTCCTGGCCAACGAGGTCCTCGACGCGCTGCCGGTCCACCGCGTCCGAGCTCGTGCGGGCACGTTGCGCGAACTCGCCGTGACGAGCGACGCCCACGGCGCGTTCAACGAGATCGAGATCGAGCCGTCCACACCGGCCCTCGCCGCTCGGCTCGACGCCGAGGGGATCCGGCTTGTCGATGGTCAGACGGCGGAGATCTGCCTCGACCTCGACCATTGGATCGCAACCGCGGCGGCTGGCCTCCGGCGCGGTGTCCTGCTGTTGATCGACTACGGCGCCCCGGCCGCCGAACTGTACGACTCGCATCGTCGACCCGATGGCACGCTGATGAGCTATCTGCGGCATCGCGTCGGTGCCGATCCGTACGGGCACGTCGGCCGCCAGGATCTGACCGCGCACGTCGATCTGACCGCTGTCGAGCGCGCGGCGCACACGGCCGGCCTGACGACGCTCGGGATCACGACCCAGGCGGAGGCGCTCATGGGCCTGGGGATCGAGGAGCGACTGCGCGCGGTCCAGGCGGATCCCGGCACGACCGCCGAGGCGTACCTGCTGCTTCGCGCGGCGCTCATGCGGCTGCTGGATCCGAGCGCCATGGGACGCTTCCGCGTGATGGCGTTCGGGCGGGACTGGCCCCAGGAGGGGGCTCCGCTCGGCCTCCTCGGCTATCGACTGCCGGACCGCACCCGACCGGCCCGGACCCCGCCGAAGTAGGGCAGACACCCTATTGCGGACGCGTGGCCCGGACGCCGAACCTGTGCCAAGGTCGCCCCAGCGACCGGCCCCTCGGGAAGCGGGCTGCGAACCCTGCACGCGCGCTCGGCGCAGCCCGCTTCCCGACCCTCGCCGACCTTCGCCGACCGCGCACCTGGACACCGGAGGGCGGCCCCTTCCGAGGTGCCGGTCCGGCGAGGCGTCGCCTTCCCCCGCGCAGGACCGGCTAAGCGGATCTCGCGCTAGAATGCCGTAGGTGCCAACGCGCTCCCAACGCGCGCGCTGCCCAGCTCATTCCAACGGTCTCATCCGGGTCCGGCCACGCCACCCCGGGTGCGCCCGCTCGAAGGGAGTCCCTTGACCGGCATCTGGTACATCATCGGGTTCGGGATCGCCGGGGTCTCGTTCGTCTTCCTGACGATCGGTGCAGCCTGGCTCATCTCGCACCGGAACCGCGGCGACGTGCACAAGGGCCTGCCCTATGAGTCGGGGGTCGACACGTTCGGCGACACCCACGGCCGGTTCGGGCTGTCGTTCTACATCTACGCCCTGCTGTTCGTGGCCTTCGATATCGAGGTCATCTTCATCTACCTCTGGGCGATCGCCTTCCAGGACCTGTTGCTGGGCGGCCTGATCAGCATGCTGATCTTCGTGGCGATCCTGCTCCTCGGCCTGGCCTACGCGTGGCGGAAGGGAGCACTCACATGGCGCTGACCCCCGACTCCGCGGACGATCTCGGCACAGGCCCGGCCGACGCCACCCAGATGTCCTCGGATCAGCCAAGCCAGCCGAACCTGCCGGCCCTTCGCAGCTCGGATGCGCTGGCGCCCTCGATCTCCGTCCCGAACGAGCTCTGGCAGGCGGCCGACCCGGCGGCGTACGAAGGCGGACGCCCCACCGACATCACCCACCTCCGCGAATACGAGCTGAGTGGCGCCGGTCGCCGCGACGACGCCCGCTGGGGTGCCCTCGAGGCGATCCCCACGAAGGCGGACTACGTCCTGGACCTGATCCGGATGAACAGCCTCTGGCCGCTCCTGTCCGGCCTCGCCTGCTGCGCCATCGAGATGATGTCCGCCGCGACCTCCAAGAACGACATGGACCGCTGGGGCATGTTCCCGTTCCGGGCCAGCCCGCGCCAGGCGGACGTGCTGATCGTCGCGGGCACTCTGACCACGAAGATGGCCGCGCCGCTCGTCCGCCTGTGGGAGCAGATGCCGGAACCCAAGTGGTGCGTCGCGATGGGCGATTGCACCTGCTCCGGCGGCCGCTACAAGCGGAGCTACTCCACGGTCGAGGGGATCGATCGGGTGATGCCGGTGGACGTCTACATCCCGGGCTGCCCCCCGCGCCCCGAAGGCCTGATCTACGGGATGATGAAGCTCCAGCAGCTGATCAAGGATCGCCGCGGCCACTGGCCGGACCGGGCGATCGGCCCGACCGTCCCGGAGGACGTCTGACCGTGGATCGAGCCCTGCGGGCCAGACTCGAGACGCGCTTCGCGGACACGATGACGGGACCCATCCGGCAGCGTCACGACGAGACCGAGCTGCGCATCGGAGCCGGGTCCGTCATCCAGGTCCTGACCGCGCTGCATGACGAGTCGGACTTCGACTTCCGGTTCCTGGCCGACCTCGCCGGGGTCGATACGGGCGAGGCGATGCAGGTCGTCTACCACCTGTGGAGCGCGACGACGCCGGACTGGCTGCGGGTCATCGCCGGCGACCTGTCTCGTGACGACCCACGCGTCCCCTCGGTCACGTTCCTGTGGAAGGGCGCCGAGTGGATGGAACGCGAGGCCTACGACATGTTCGGGATCACGTTCGAGGGCAACCGCGACCTGCGCCGGATCTACATGCCGCCCGAGTACCAGAGCTTCCCGTTGCGCAAGGACTTCTTCCTGCCCGACGATGCGGCCCGTTCACCCGGTGCCGGGGTCCGTCCGATGGAGCGCACACATCCGCCCATCAGCGCCCCGGACGATGCGACCGTGCGCCGGCTCGGGGCCAAGAGCTCGAGCCCGCAGCCATGACCGCCACGACCCCCCGGCCGGATCAGGGCGGAGGCGGCCGCGCCTCGACCGACGATCCACGGGTCACCCTGGATCGGGACCTCGGCGTCTTCGAACCCGTCCCGCCGTATCCGCCCCGGACGGAGCGCGAGGCCGAGTTCTACACGCTCGGCGACGGCGAGATGTTCATCAACATGGGCCCGCAGCATCCGTCCACCCACGGTGTCCTGCGCGTCGTGCTCAAGCTCGATGGCGAGAAGGTCGTGGACCTGGACCCGGTGCTCGGCTACCTCCACCGCGGCGTCGAGAAGCTGTGCGAGAACGCGGACTACCACCACGTCATCAGCCAGGTGGATCCGCTCGAGTACGTGAGCTCGCTGTTCTGTGAGTGGGCCCCCGTCCTCGCCTTCGAGAAGCTCATGGACGTCCAGGTGCCACGTCGCGCCGAATACATCCGGGTCCTCACCGGGGAGCTCAACCGGATCGCCAGCCATGCCCTGTTCCTGGGCTGGATGGCGCTCGACCTTGGCGGTCTGACGCCGGTCCTGTGGTCGTTCATCGAGCGGGACGAGATCGTCGAGATGCTGGCGGCGGTGACCGGCGCGCGGATGCTCTTCAATTACTTCCGGATCGGTGGCGTCAACGGCGACCTGAACCACGACTTCATGAGCCGCCTGGGCGACTGGATGGGCCATGCCACGAAGCAGATCGTGTCCGGCCAGGCGCTCCTCAACGAGAACGAGATCTTTGTACGCCGGATGCGCGACCTCGGCACGATCGACTCGACGACGGCCCTCCGGATGTGCTTCACCGGCCCGAACCTGCGGGCGACGGGCGTGCCCTTCGACGTCCGCCGGGCGCATCCCTACAGCGTCTACCCCGAACTCGAATTCGACATCCCGACCCGAACGGAGGGCGACTGCCTCGCGCGCTACCTGCTGCGCATGGACGAGGTCAGGCAGAGCCTGCGGATCATCGACCAGTGCCTGCATCAGATGCCGGACGGGCCGATCATGGCCAAGATGCCCCGCCTGATCCGGCCACGGCCCGGGCGCGCCTACGCCGCGGTGGAGGGTCCGCGCGGCCAGTACGCCACCTACGCTATGAGCGACGGCACGCACCAGCCGTTCCGGATGCGCATCCACGATCCCTCGTTCGTCCACCTCCAGGCGGTCGGGATCATGACCCCCGGACACCTGATCGCGGACACGATGGCCGTGATGGCCTCGCTCGATCCGATCATGGGCGGCGTGGACAAGTGACCGAGGTGCGCGCATGACCGTCATCTCCCGGGGCTGGGGTCGGCTGACCCTGCCCGGCAAGATCGTATTCACGGTCGTGCCGGTGCTGCTCGCCCTGACCGTCGGACTGGTCGCGGCCATCGTCGCCTTCGGCGGGCCGGTCCTCGGGATCCTGGCGGCCAATCTGCCGATCGTGCGCTTCGTCGTCGCGGTGACGATCGTGTTGCTCATGACGGTGCCGACCGCCTTCCTGATCATCTACATGGAGATGAAGATCATCGCCCTGATGAACCTTCGGATCGGGCCGGACCGGGTGGGTCCGTTCGGCTCGCTGCTGTCCGTGGTCCACGGGCTCAAGGTCCTGATGAAGGAGGACTTCACCCCCACGGGCGTGGATCCGCTCGTCTTCACCTGGGCCCCGGTCGTGGTCTACCTATCGAGCGTGATGACCCTGCTCGTCATCCCGTTCGCGCCGGGCCTGTTCGGGCAGGACCTCAATCTCGGACTGCTCTACTTCTTCGCCATCGGCGGCCTGTCCGTGGTCGGCCTGCTGATGGCCGGCTGGTCCAGCTACAACAAGTACTCGCTGCTGGGCGGTCTCCGGGCGGCGGCCCAGGTCATCAGCTACGAGATCCCGCTGACCCTGTCCGTGGTCGGCCTGCTGCTCCTGGCGGGCACCATGAGCCTGAACCAGATCGTGCTGAACCAGTCCGGCTGGTTCGCCAACTGGTACGTCTTCCAGCAGCCACTCGGGGCGCTCATCTTCTTCATCGCGGCGACGGCCGAGGCCAACCGCACGCCGTTCGACCTGACCGAGGCGGACTCCGAGATCGTGGCCGGCTTCGCGACCGAGTACTCGGGCATGCGCTTCGGGTTCTTCTTCTTCGCCGAATACGTCAACGTGTTCATCATCTCGGCCCTGACCGTGACCCTCTTCTTCGGCGGCTGGAACGCGCCGTTCGCCTGGCCATGGCCGGTCACCCTTTCGCTGGACCCGGCGTCGCTCGGTATCGGGCTGCTGCTGCTGGTCGCGATCGTGCCGGTCGTCCTGACGGTAGTCTTCGCCATCCCGTTCTGGCTCGCCAGCTCGCGGATCAAGGGCTGGCAGGCTCTCGTCATCGGCTTCGTCCTGGCCAACCTGTTCATCGTCGCGATCCTTGGCGCCTGGGCTTACATCGGTCTCGACTGGGTGGCCGGTATCCTCTGGTTCATGGCCAAGACCTACACGTTCGTGTTCATCTTCGTGTGGATGCGCGGGACGTTGCCCCGGGTGCGCATCGACCAGTTGATGGACTTCGCCTGGAAGTGGCTGCTGCCGGCATCGCTCCTGAACCTGTTCGTGACCGCCTCGGCGATCGTCGTCGTCCGTGAGCTGACGAGGGCCGTCCCGTGAGCCTCGTCCCGGGCCTCGGCATCGTGAAGGGCATGGGCCTGACCCTGCTCCGGTTCTTCCAGCCCAAGGTCACGGTCATGTACCCGGAGGTGACCCCCGAGGTCGCGCCGAAGTTCCGCGGCCGCCTGCAGCTGCTGTACGACGAGTGGGGCACGCTCAAGTGCGAGACCTGCTTCCAGTGCGCCCAGGCCTGCCCGATCGAGTGCATCGACATGGGCGGCATGGACACCCGCGGCCGATATCACGTCCACTGGGGGGCACCCGAGCAGTACGGCGAACGCCGCGAGGAATCGGCCCTTCGCCGGTCCGGCCGCCCCGTACCGGACCCGGCCTTCCGGCACTTCGAGCCCGTGGACATGGGCGCGCTTGACGCGATCCTGATCGACTTCGACCACGACCCGGCCCGGATGCTGGAGATCCTCGACGCGACGCAGGCGGCCTACGGCTACCTGCCGGTCGCCGCGCTCAAGCGGATCAGCCACGCAACGGGCGCCTGGTACGCGACGATCTACGGCGCGGCGAGCTTCTACCGCCACCTTCGCTTCGAGCCTGCGACCGCCACGGTCCAGGCGGCAGCGGTCGCCGAGCACCGCCCGGGGGAGGGCCACTACCTGACCGCGCTGGACACGGCTTTGAGCGGCGGCGGGCGTCCCGGGTCAGCGGCTCGGGCATAGGATGACGGACCTCCTTCGCACCCCGGCCGGCTGGCCGTCGATCCTCCTCGCCCGAAATGACGGCACGGCACCGGCCGTCCCGACGGATCTCGATGCCGCCTTCGCCGCCGGGGCATTCGAGGGCCTCCGCCGCGCCATCCGCGACCTCGGCCCGATCGCGACGATCGCGCTGATCGACGCGTCCGGACTTCGCGGCCGCGGCGGTGCAGGGTTTCCGGCGGGCCGCAAGTGGCGGACGGCAGCGGCCACGGAAGCGCCGCGACGCTACGTCGTGGCCAACGGTTACGGCGCGGATCCCGCCTCGCACACGGATCGGGCGCTGTTGATGCACAACCCCTGGGCCGTACTGGAGGGGATCGCCATCGCGGCCATCGCGATCGATGCGTCGGAGGCGTTCCTCGCCGTGCGTGCCGAGGACAGCGAGCTCCTCGCGCGGGTCTCCGCAGCCGTGGGTTCGGCGACGGAAGCGGGCTTCCTCGGCCCGGATGTCCTCGGTTCCGGACGGGGCGTCCTGCTGACCGTCCGCCCGGTCCAGGGTGCCTACATGCTCGGCGAGGAGACCGTCCTGCTCAAGGCCCTCGAGGGCAAGCGCGGCCAGCCCGAACAGCGGCCGCCACATCCCGCCGAGCGCGGCCTGGACGGCATGCCGACCCTCGTCCATAACGTCCAGACCCTGGCCGCCGTCCCGTGGATCGTCCGGGAAGGCGCCGAGGCGTTCCGGGCCACCGGCAGCGCGGACAGCCCGGGCACGGTCCTCGTCCAGGTCCGCACCTCGACCGGTCAGGGCATCGCCGAGGTCCCGCTCGGGACCCCCTTGCGCGACGTCCTCGCGCTCGGCGACGGGTCGAGCGCGGATCGACCGCTCAAGGCCGTGCTCGTGGGCGGTCCGTCCGGCGGGCTGCTGCCTCCGGACGCGCTGGACACGGCCTACGACTTCGCCAGCCTGCGGGCCGCCGGTGCCCACCTCGGCTCCGGCTCCCTCGTGGCCGTGGAAGATGGCACGGACCTCGTCGAACTCGTCGGCGTGCTGACCCGCTTCTGCTCGACCGAGGCGTGCGGCAAGACGATCCCATGTCGGATCGGCACGAAGCGGCTGGCCGAGCTCGTCGGACGACGCGAGGCCGGCCTGTCGACGCCCATGGACCCCCAGCTGGCCACGGACCTGGCCGCGGACATCGTCGGGTCAGCCCTGTGCGATCACGAGCGCCTGGCGACACTCCCGCTGACGAGCGGGATGCGATACTTCGCCTCCGAGTTCGACCCTGCCAGCCGATCCCAGCCGGCGGCGTCCGAGGCCCCCCGATGACCGACACCCTGGCTCGTCCCGAGACTCCCGCCCCTCCGTCCGGCACCACGCGCAGCGATTCGCTGGCCGATCGCCTGATCGAGACGCAGGCACCGCAGCGCCCGCTGTCCACGGCGCGCATCCGGATCGAGGTCGACGGGAAGGTCGTCGAGGGCTTCGAGGGCCAGACGATCCTGGAGGTCTGCCGCGACAACGGGATCGAGATCCCGACCCTGTGCTACGAGCCCAAGCTGCCGGGCTTCGGGGCCTGCCGGATGTGCGTCGTCGAGGTCGAAGGCGAGGCGCATCCGCCGATCTCGTGCTCGCGCACGTGCGAGCCGGACATGAAGGTCCAGACCCAGACCGAGGAGATCCGACGCCTGCGCCGGACGAACCTCGAACTGATCTTCAGCGACCACAACGCGTACTGCCTGCCGCCCTGCCAGAACAAGTGCCCGAGCCACATCGATATCCCGGGCTTCCTCAAGGCCAACGCGGAGGCGGACTGGCGCGAAAGCACGCGCATCTTCAAGCGCACGATCCCGTTCCCGTCCGTCCTCGGTCGGGTCTGCCCGGCGCCGTGTGAGGAGCACTGCCGGCGCGACGAGGTGGACGAGGCGATCGCCATCCGCGACTCGCACCGCTACGCCGGCGACCAGGTCCTGAAGTCGATGCTGGACGAGAACGTGGACCCGCCGGTCCCGTTCGAGCAGCAGGTGCGTTCGGGTCGGACGGCGGCCGTCATCGGCTCGGGGCCGGCCGGCATGAGCGCGGCCTACTATCTGCTCCTGGCGGGCCACGACGTGACCGTCTTCGAGCGCGACCCGGCGCCCGGCGGGATGCTCCGCTACGGCATCCCGCAGTACCGCCTGCCCAAGGTGGAGGTGCTCGAGGCGGAATACGAGTCGGTCACGAGGCTCGGCGGCAAGATGGTCGTCAACGCCGGCCTCGGCCGCGACTTCACGCTGGACGACCTGACCAACCAGGGGTTCGATACCGTCGTGGTCGCGATCGGCTGCTACGACACGAACAAGCTGGGCATCCCGAACGAGGACGCGGCGGAGGTGCTCGACGGCCTCGAATACCTGCGCACCGCGACCCTCGGCCTGCCCTACCCGGACCACGTCGGCAAGCGGGTCGTGGTCATCGGCGGCGGGTTCACCTCCATGGACTGCTCCCGCACGTCCGTCCGCCAGGGGGCCAGTGAGGTCACCCTGGTCTACCGCCGCGACATGAAGGACATGCCCGCCGCGGGCGAGGTCCACGAAGCGATCGAGGAAGGCGTCACGGCCATCTTCCAGGCGGGCCCGACGCGGGTCGTCGTCGACGATGGCGGCAACGTGACCGGCGTCGAATTCATCCGGATGGCGCTCGGCGCCCCCGATGCCTCCGGTCGCCGGCGGCCGGAACCGGCTCCCGGCACCGAGTTCGTCATCCCGTGCGATCGGGTGCTGCTGGCGATCGGCCAGGGACCGGAGCTCGACTGGCTGGCCGAGCCCGGCAACGAGGGCCCGGCGGTCACGAAGCAGCAACGGCTCAAGGCCGACGCCGTCACGTTCCTCACCGATCGCCCCGGCGTGTTCGGGACCGGTGACGTGCGCATCGGCGCGGCGACCGTCGTCCAGGCCGTGGCCGAAGGCCGGCGCGCGGCGTACGCCGTGGACGCCTATCTCAAGGGCATGGACCTGGCCGCCATCCGGACCCGCCAGACGCTCGCCGAGCCGCAGCCCGAGTTCCTGTCCATCGTGCCCTTCACGGGCGAGGTCAAGGAACCGCGCTACCGGATGACCGCGCTCGAGGCCGAGGAGCGCAACCACAGCTACATCGAGTACGAGCTCCCGTACACCCGCGAGGATGCCGTCGCCGAATCCACCCGCTGCCTCCAGTGCACGTGCGAGGCGATCGGCTTCTGCGACCTGCGCCGCCTGGGCATCGAATACGGCACGACCCTCCAGACCCTGGAGCCCCAGTACCACCAGGGCGCGGGTTACCGGAGCGTCACCGAGAACCGGTTCACCGGCGTCAACCACGACTACATCCGCGACGACAGCCACGCCTTCATCCTGCGCGAGCCATCCCGCTGCATCGACTGCGGCCGCTGCGCGACCGTGTGCGCCGAGGTCGTCGGGGCGGCCTGTTACGACTTCATGCGGATCGGCTTCGACACGCTCGTCACGACGCCCCTGGACATGAGCCTCAACGACACGCCGTGCGTCTCGTGCGGCCGATGTGCGGAGACGTGTCCCACCGGCGCGCTCATGCCCAAGCCGCGCATCCTCCAGAAGTACGAGGTCGATGAGAGCCGCTGCATCCTGTGCGGCATCTGCGTGGACGCGTGCCCATACGACGCGCTACGCGACGGCGCTGACATCGAGCTCGCCGACACGAGCCGCGCGAACCCGATGATCGATCTGATGGCCATCGCGGCGATCGACCGCGAGACTGAAGTCACCTACATCCGGCGCGAGCGCGATTGGGCGACGCGGGCCGCGGCCGAGGGTCGCCTGGTGGACCCCAGCCGGATGCTGCCGGTCCTGCCGGCGGGCGTCGTCGGGGTGGCCGGCAACGGCAACGGCAACGGGCATGACGGCCACGGGCACGGCGCGATGGCCGACCACGGGAACGGGCACGGCGCCGTCGCCGCCCTTGGCCCGGGCGGGCACGAGTAGCCTCGCCGCCGATGCGTCAGCGGATCCTCCCCGTCATCCTCGCCCTGGCGGTCATGGGCGCGGTGCTCGGCATCGCCGGGCTGATGCTCGTGTTCCTTGGCCAGGACTGGGCCGATGCGCTGTTCTGGATCCTGGCCTCGATCATGATCGGGGCTGGCCTGCTCGTCGTCGCGATGCGCGACATCATCCGCTGCGGCCTGGCCATGATCGTGTGCTTCGGGGCGCTCGCCGGGATCTACGTGCTGATCGGCGCGCCGCTCATCGGTGCGGCCCAGGTCATCATCTACATCGGGGCGATCAGCGTGCTGATCCTGTTCGCGATCATGCTGACCCAGACGAAGGACGCCCCGAGCCGGCTCGTCTTCCAGACCCAGGCCGCGCCCGCGGCGATCGCGTCCGTGGTGATCGCGGTGGTCATCGCGCTGGCCATCTCGTCCACGGACTGGCAGGCGACGGAGACGCGGGCACGGCTGGCCACGGACAAGATGTCCGCCATCCTGTTCAGCGACTTCGTGTTCCCGTTCGAGATCGTCAGCGTGCTCCTGCTGGCGGCCGTCATCGGCGGCGTCTTCCTGGCCAAGCGCGAGCCCGGTGGCCCGTCGTGAGTGACAACCTGGACGCGTACCTCGTGCTGGCCGGCGTGCTCTTCGCGATCGGGTCGTTCGGCTTCCTCGCCCGGCGCAACGCGATCAGCATGCTGATGTCCATCGAGCTGATGCTGAACGCGGTCAACCTGTCCATCGTCGCATTCGGGGCGTTCATCCCGGCGCTCGGCGCGCAGGGATCGGTCATCGCGTTGATGGTCATGGCCGTGGCTGCGGCGGAGGCGACGGTCGGCCTGGCGATCGTCATCGCCATCTACCGCAACAAGAAGACGCCGCTCGTGGACGAGTACGACGCGATGTCCCAGTGAGCCTCGAGTCGCTGATCCCGCTGCTCATCGTCCTGCCGCTGGCCGGCTTCGCCATGACCGCACTCGTCGGTCGCCGGCTGGGCAAGCAGGCGCACTGGATCCCGGTCGGGGCGATCCTCGTCGTGTGGCTCATCGCGATGGGCCTCGCCTACAGCGTGCTCAGCGGGGCGGCTCCCTTGCTGGAAGGCGCCGAGGAGACGCACGGCTTCGCCGTCCAGCTCTTCCAGTGGATCCCGGCCGGCGACTTCGTGGTCGATGTCGGCTTCGTGGTCGATCCGCTGAGCGCTTGCCTGCTCATCGTCGTCACCTCGGTCGGGCTGCTCGTGCACATCTATTCGATCGGGTACATGAGCCACGACCCGGGATACTGGCGCTTCTTCGCCTATCTCAACCTGTTCATGGTCAGCATGCTCCTGCTCGTCCTGGCGGATAGCTGGCTGGTCGTGTTCGTGGCCTGGGAGCTGGTCGGCCTGTCCAGTTACCTGCTCATC
>JAABUN010006863.1_pt1 | contig 12787 bp, 17 predicted proteins | sample 5559311 | NCBI WGS metagenome assembly JAABUN01 (sample SAMN10711877, study PRJNA513370) | rock metagenome | isolation source: Antarctica rocks | place: Antarctica: Victoria Land, Siegfried Peak sud | reverse complement strand
AGGACGCGGGCGCTGCCGCCATCGTGCGGGCAGTGGCGACGCTCGGGCGGTCCTTGGGAATGCGAGTGACGGCGGAAGGGATCGAGACGGCGGCACAACTGGCCTGCCTTGAAGAGCTTGGGTGCGAGGAAGGGCAGGGCTACTTCTTGGGGCGGCCCATGGCGGGGGCGTGCTTGGCGAGGCTCCTGGCCGCACACTACCGCCATTCCGAACCCCGGGTAGAGTTCCTGAAGGTAGGTTGACGCTTTGGGTAAGAGCATGGCGTAACAATGCTGCACCGCACCATCGCCGAACGTGCATTATGGAAAGGGCGCGACAGTCGCGGGGAAGCAGCGGGGCAGTCGCCGGGGGGCCGCGGTGGGCCGAGGGGCGCGGGGACTTGGCCGTGAGCAGTATTCGGGGCCGCCCGGAGGCGCGCGGGCGGGCGCGGGGACTTGCCGGGGTCGTTGCGTAAAAGACACATAGCTCGACGCCTCGGCAGGGAGTGATGCCCAGCTTGCGGCAGGGTCGCTGCACCAGCCTGTTGGCGTGTTAGGCTGTTCACGCGCACACAGGAAGCGGTGCAAACATGCAAACCCTTGCCATTGTCAGCCAGAAGGGAGGGGCTGGCAAAACTACCCTCTCCTTCCACTTGGCCGTTGAGGCCGAAAGGCAAGGGCTGCCGTGCGTGCTGCTGGATACGGACCCGCAGACCAGTGCCCGGCGCTGGGCGGATCGCCGCAGTGGGAATGTGCCCGAGGTCGTCGCTGCCCCCTCCTCCCGCTTGCCGCAACTGATTGAGGCTGCCGCTAAGGGCGGCGCTGCCTTGGTCGTGATTGACACGCCGCCCTACGCCGACCAGTCCGCGCTACAGGCCATGCGTGCCGCCGACTTGGTGCTTGTCCCGGTGCGGCCTTCGGCCCTTGACCTGGACAGCATCATGGCAACCCTGGACCTTGCCGAAATTGCCCGTTGCCCGGTTCTTGGCGTCATCAACCACGCTTCACACAACGGCCCGTCGGCTGATGAGGCACGAAGCGTCATGGTAAAGCGCGGCGCCCAGGTCGCGCAGCAGGTTATCCGGCAAAGGGTGGCCCTTCACCACGGCGTAGCGGCCGGCTTGACGGCTCAGGAATACGAGCCGGATGGCAAGGCTGCCGGCGAGATAGCGGCACTATTCCTAGAGGTGGTGGCCCAGCTCAGAGTCGTTAGTGAGCCTGCAAACAGGCGTACACTGCAACCAGCAAACACGAAGGCAGGCTAACGTGGCTGCTTCAAGGAGGCCCAAGTTGGACGCGATAGACTACGGCGAGCGCCCCCGTCTGATTGCGGAGGAGAGCGCACCGGAACTGGGTTTGGAAGCAGAAGACGTGGAGGCTCAAACCGAGCCGGTGCCGGTGCGAGAGAAAGCGCACGCAAGTTCTTCAAGTCGTACGCCTGCCCGCCGCGGCAAGCGCGCAGTCGCTTTCTGGCTGGACCCGGTGGCACACAAGCAGCTCCGCACCCTGGCGCTCCGGCTGGACACCAATCTACAGGCTTTGATGGAGGAGGCCTGCGACGACCTGTTCCGCCAGCACGGTATGCACCGGATCGCAGGGGAGGCAGGCGGATCGGACCAGGGCTGATTTGCGTTTGCACACAGACAGGCAAACAAGCAAACACGTTTTCATGTAGGCAGTGCTCTTAGGCTCTCGACCCGGCCCTCACGGATGTGTCATGGTTGCAGGCATCGCGCATCGTGCGCGGGACAATTGAAGGACTCTGGACCACCCAGAACCCAGAAACGCCAAAGGCCCGCCTTGAGGGCGGGCCAGAGACATACTGGCCGAGGCCAGGGATTCAGCATGATGTGGTGTCAGCAGAATCCCCTAACCGGCAGACTTTTGCAAGCCCTGTCTTGTGATGGTTTCGTACGTCCTGACGCCAGCCCTCCTTGCGCCTTGGCCCAGCCGAGGAAGGGACTGCTTTGCCCGACGCACAGCCTGCCGTGCCCACCCCTGGACACCCCTCCGTCCGGGTTCCCCCGAGTGCCCCCGCCCCGCATCATCCCCGCCCGTGGCGACGGGGCAGCGTGTTCGGCGACGGCCCGCGGCGTCCGTTGACGGCTGACGAGCGCCGCGCGTGGCTGGCGCGCGCCGACCTGGAGCGCCGGGCCGGGCGGCTGACGGCGACCCACCTCCTGGTCGCCGGCGCGCTGCTGCGGCGGCTGGGCGCGGACGGGCGGTGCGACCCCTCGCACGCCACCTTGGCGGCTGACGCCGGGTGCGACGCGAGCACGGTGGGGCGGGCGCTGAAAGCGTTGCAGGCGGTTGGCCTGGTATCGTGGGAACGGCGGCTGGTCCGCCGCGCCTGGCCCGTTGGTGGAGCTGGCGCCACCCGTGCCGAGCAGGCAAGCAACGCCTACGAGCTGACCCTGCCGGGCCGGCCGGTTGCGCCGCGGACGGAGCGCCAGTGCGGCAGCCTGGCGACTGCTGCCGACTGCGACCGGCAGGCCGGCGGAGAAACCCCTTCTCAGTACATTCTAAGCGGCTTTCCGATGCCGACAGAAGCCGAGTTGGCACGGGTGCGGGTTCTCCAGGACGCCCGCTGGGCGCGACTCACCGCCGAGTGGCACACCAAACGGGCCGAGCGGTGGCGCAGGAAGGGCTGACAAACCCAGTAACCCCCTTCCCATGGCTGGGCTGGTGCCACGGTGCTCGGAGCCGTCAAGGACGCACGCCTTGCGTGCGCCGCCCTGCGGTGGCCTGCGGCCATCCTTGACCGCCCCTGCGCGCCGCGACACGCCGGATGGCGTCGGGACGAAGGGCGTCCCGACCCTACGACCCGTTAGCCTCCGGCCCGGGTCGAACAAAGGGCTGACAGAGAAGAAAGTAGCTGGCCTACTTGCCTCGTGCAGCACGACGCCGAACAGGCGCAGACTCAAGGACAGGAGCGTAAGAAGCAGGTGCCAGCTCCGCCAACTGTTCAGGCGTGAGCCGGGGCGCATCGGGACCGTAGCCGACCTTGCTGTCTGGCATCCCGCCCTCGATCCAGGCCAACGCATCCAGGGCGTCCCGGTCAAGCGTGGGTTCCAGGGTAGAAAGCTCAACGGAAGCGCGGTGGGGCGGGAGCTTCGCCGAAGAAGATCGCGCGCTCCTGGGAGTCGGCGAAACGGATGCTGACGATTTCGATGCTGCCATGGTCCTTGGTGTATGCCACAAAATAGACCGCCGTGCGGGTCACAAGATCAAGCCCCACGACCGGGCGGCCAACCAGCGCCTGGAAGCTGTTCTTGCCGGGCTTGGGGTGCTCGGCATCCACGCGCTTGTAGATGCGCGACCAGTCCGCCAGCTCGGCGGCGGTGAAGCGGGGACGGTCGGGGTAGTCCGCCTCGTGCCGGGCACGGTTGGCCGGGTGCCAGGTGATCGCCGCGAAGGTTTCAGGCTTGGGGCCTCGCCAGGTGCCGGCGAGGGTCTTCTTGCGGGGTGCCATGGGTCAGTACTCGCTTACGATTGCGAGCGTGCCCGCGGCATGACGTGTCTAACAGATCGGCCAGCGCGCGGCAGGGAGGATGACTGCCTCACTTCCGCATGAGCTTGGGGATGTGCTGGCCGAACCAGGATCGCTCGTCCTTGGCCATGCTCCATTCGTCGCTGACCTCGCGCATGATGGGCAGCACGGTGGCGTCGGGGTCCGTGTCGCGCTTGACGATGCTGCGGGCGGCCGAGCGGTGGATGCGGTTGGCCCGGCGCTTGTCCTGCTTTTCGCTGGCAGCGGTGGTGATGCTGGCGATGGGGGTATGGCGGCGCGAGCGTGCCACGGTGCTGTCCTTCCTTCCTCCTGCCCAGCCTACGCAGCGTCGGCATCCTTGTCCGCTTCGAAGGCGCGCATCCCGGCCCGCTGCCATCGGGCGCGGAGGTGTGCGGGGTCCGTGTCGCCCGCGTCCCGGAGCTGGCTGGCTACGTCCAGGAGGGCGCCGAGCAGGGTGGCGCGGTCATCGTCCAGCAGCTCCACCAGGTCCGCCTTGATGACGAGGCCGCCCAGCTCGATCAGGTGGCGGGTGCGGTTGCGCCGCGCCTTGGCCCAATCGCGGGTATCGGTGCGGGCGCGGGCGGCGTCGAGGCGGTTACGCGCCACCACCAGCCGCCGCAGCCTTTTCGTTGTCGCCTGAATGTCCGCCCGCAGGTTCGGCGGCACCTGCCTTGCTGCCCCGCTTGCCCTTGCTGTCTTGCTGAAAGAGGGCCTGGCCGCGTTCGGCCCACCTCGCGACGGCTTCGGGCGACTTCTTGGATTGCTCGACGGCGGCCAGCAGCGCGCCGGCCAGGGCCTCGACGGGCAGGGCGTCGGCACCCGTGACCTGAACCAACTCGCCGAGCTGCACGGTCTTCTGTCCCTTGAGCTTCTTGGCCTTGTCCATGAGGGCCTGGAGTTCGGCATCGTAATCGCGGGGCTTGCGTGCCATGTGGGTGCCTCTGGCCGGGTCTAGCGGGTTGGGTGCAGCCTAGCGGCAGGCTGGCCGTGCTGCCAAGCTATCCCGTCATACCCCCGAGCTGAAACGCGAGCCGCCCGTCATTTCCGTCCGGAGCGCAGCGGAGGACAATTAGGAAATGCGCGCAGATACGTCACAGGGTGACGTATGCGGCCGGCGGCGCTAGGCTGGCCGGGAATGGCGATCTTCCATGCCCGGATGCAGGTGATCGGACGCAGCACGGGGCGCAGCGCGGTGGCGGCTGCGGCCTACCGTGCCGCGGAGCGACTGCACGACGAGCGGCAGGGGCGCGACCACGACTTCACCAGCAAGGCCGGCGTGGTGCATTCGGAGATCATGCTGCCCACGGGTGCGCCGAAGCGGTGGCAGGACCGCGCGACCTTGTGGAACGAGGTGGAGGCGACCGAGAAGCGGCGCGACGCGCAGCTTGCGCGGGAGATGGAGTTCTCCATCCCGCGCGAGCTGTCCCAGCCGGAGGCGATCCGGCTGGCGCGCGACTTTGTGGCCGAGCAGTTCGTGAGCCGCGGCATGGTTGCGGACGTGAACGTGCATTGGGCGACGGCGGGGGACGGCGAGGCACAGCCGCACGCGCACGTCATGCTGACGATGCGGGAGGTGACGAAGGACGGGTTCGGCCCGAAGGCGCGCGGGTGGAACAGTCGAGAGTTGTATGAGGGCGTGCGCGAGCGGTGGGCGGCGCTGGCGAACGAGCGGCTTGCCGAGCAGGGCATTGATGCGCGCATTGACCACCGCTCCTATGCCGAGCAGGGCATCCCGCTTGAGCCGCAGCACAAGATCGGGCCGGCGGGGGCGCGGCGTGCGGAGCGGGGCGAGGACGCGGAGCGGCGTGCCGAGCATGACGGCATCGCGCGGCGCAACGGGGAGCAGATCGCGGCGGACCCGGCGGTGGCGCTGGACGCACTGACACGGCAGCACTCGACGTTCACCAAACAGGACCTGGCGCGGTTCATGTCGCGGCATTCGGACGGGGCGGAGCAGTTCGCGGCGGTGATGGCGAAGGTAGAAGCGGCACCGGAGCTGGTGCGGCTTGGGATGGACGGCCGCGGGCGGGCGCGGTTCAGCACGCGGGAGATGGTGACGGCGGAGGGGCGCATGGAGGCGGCCGGGGCGGCGCTGTCCCGGTCGGGCGCGCACCGGGTGGGCGTGGTTGGGATAGACGGTGCCGTGCGGCGGGCCGAGGCGGGCGGGTTGCAGCTCGGGGAGGAGCAGCGGGCGGCGGTGGCGTACGTCACCGCAGGGCGGGACCTGGCCTTGGTGGTTGGCTACGCCGGCACCGGCAAGTCGGCGATGCTGGGCGTTGCGCGCGAGGCGTGGGAGGCGGCGGGCTTGCGGGTGCGGGGGGCGGCGCTGTCCGGCATCGCGGCCGAGGGGCTTGAGGGCGGCAGCGGCATTCCCAGCCGAACCCTGGCGAGCTTGGAATGGGGGTGGAAAGAGGGGCGCGACGAGCTGACGGCGCGCGACGTGCTGGTGGTGGACGAGGCCGGGATGGTCGGGTCGCGGCAGATGGAGCGGGTGCTGTCCGCTGCCCAGCAGGCCGGGGCCAAGGTGGTTCTGGTGGGCGACCCGGAGCAGTTGCAGGCCATCGAGGCAGGGGCGGCGTTCCGGGCGCTGGCGGAGCGGCACGGGGCGGCAGAGATCGGCACGGTGCGGCGGCAGCGGGCGGAGTGGCAGCGCGACGCGACGCGGGAGCTTGCGACGGCGCGCACGGGAGTGGCGCTGGGGCGCTACGAGGCGGCCGGGATGGTGCGGGGTCATGCGACGCAGGACGAAGCGCGGGCGGCGCTGGTGGACGGGTGGGCGGCGGAGCGTCACCAGAGTCCACACCAGAGCCGGGTGATCCTGGCCTACACGCGGGCGGACGTGGCGGAGCTGAACGGGCTGGCGCGGGACCGGCTGCGGCAGGCGGGCGAGCTGGGGGAGGATCACCAGGTCGAGACGGAGCGGGGCCAGCGCCTGATGGCGGCGGGCGACCGGCTGATGTTCCTCCGCAACGAGCGCGGGCTTGGGGCGGGGCCGGGCGGGCGCGGAGGCGTTGCGGTCAAGAACGGCAGCCTGGGCACGGTGCTGGCGGTGGACAGCAAGGGCGAGCGGCTGACGGTGCGGCTGGACGGCGCTGGCGGGGGTGCTGGCGGCGTTGGGGCGGGGTCCGGGCCGGGGCAGGAGGGGAAGGACGCGGCCCCCGTGGTGACGTTCTACGTCCGGGACTACGGGCACCTGGACCACGGGTATGCGGCGACGGTCCACAAGGCGCAGGGGGTGACGGTGGACCGGGCGCATGTGCTGGCGAGCGCGCACATGGACCGGCACGCGGCCTATGTGGCGCTGACACGGCACCAGGACGGGGTGGCGCTGCACTACGGGCGGGACGAGTTCGCGGACGGTCGGCAGCTTGCGCGGGCGCTGGGCCGGGAGCGGGCGAAGGACACGACGCTCGACTACGGCCAGGGGTTTGCCGAGCGGCGCGGGCTGGACCCGCTGCGGCCGGACAGCGAGATCGTGGTGCGCGCCCCGGCGCCGGAGCCGGCGGCGCAGGAGCAGGCCGGGCCGGGGGCGGACGCTCCGCGCCGGGCACGGACGCGGGCGGCGGTGAAGCGGGCGCTGGGGTGGCACGAGGCGCAGCGGTCCCGGCCGGGTCGGGCGGCGGAGCGGGCGCAGGCGGAGGCCGAGCGGGAGCAGGTGCCGGCCCAGGTGCCGGCCCCGCTGCTGCCGGCGCACCGGGACGCCTGGGGACGGGACAGCCAGGGGCGGGGCACGACGCCTGCGGAGGTCGCTGCGGCGGTGGCGAGGGACCGCCAGGTGCAGGAGCGGCGGCGCGAGCTGGGCGTGTGGGTGCGGCAAGCCTACCGCGACCCGAACGCGGCATGGGAGCGGCTGGCAGCCTTGGAGGCGGCCGAGGGTGGACCGAAGGGGGCGGAGCGGACGCTGGCGCACGGAGGCGCGGAGCTGTTGGGCGAGTTGTGGGGCAAGACGGGATGGTTCGCGTCGGCGGCGTCGAAGGCGGAGCGGGACGCGGCGGTGCGCTGCGGCGGCGCGGTCGGCGGCGGGCTGGTGCGGCTGCGGGAGGCGGAGGAGCGGGCCGGGCAGGGCTACGTGCGCGACGTGGAGGCGCAGCGGGCGCGGGACACGGTGGAGGTGCCCGGCCTGTCGCCTGCGGCATGGGCGGCGGTGCGGGCGGTGGAGCAGGCTGGCGACGCGGCCGAGCGGGAGGTCAAGGCGAAGCCCGGTTACAGCCCGGTATGGGGGTCGCTGACAGCCCGGCAGTCCCCCGCAGTGGCGGAGGCATGGGCGCGGGAGGTGGAAGGCAAGCCGGCGGTGGCGGCGGAGCTGCGGGCCGTCACGGAGGCGGCCGGGCGGCGGCTGGGCGAGGACGGGGTGCGCGACCTGGTGCGGGGCGTCAGGGGTGCCCAGGGCGGCCCGGAGGCACGGGAGGGCCTGGCCGGGATCGGACGGGCGCTGGCGGCGTCGGACGAGGGGCAGCGAGCGTACGCCAGCGTACAAGAGCGGGCGCGCGAGGCGGAGCGGGAACGGCAGGGGTTGCGGCAGGGGCGTGGAATGAGGATGTGATGCCGGGCTGCCGGCAGGTGCGGACAGCGAAGGTGCGACGGTGTATGAGGATTTGGCCCAGATCGTCGCCATGGCCCGACTTGAGCTGGCCGGCGGACAAGCTCTTTCCGCTGACGCCGTTCGATGCCCGGCATGTGCTGCAGGGCTGGAAGGTGAGGCCGGCCGGCGGCCTCACCATGGACTAGGTTGGGGGAGATGCCCGGCAAGATTGAGGGCGGCAGCGGAAGGGTCCAGCTTTGGCGGCCATGAGCCACTCAGCCTGAAGTTTGTTTGGGTCGAGGCAGGTACTACACAGCCAGCGCCAAACCCAGATCGGCGGTCTCTCCACCGGATGGAGGGCCGCCAAGTGGCCCGACAACCATTGCCGGGCACGGCGGAGGATCGTCGTCGTCGTGCCGGCCCCGCCGCAGAGGCAATCTCAGCCGAAGCGGCAGGCGAATGCGCAGACCTGCGAACGACCGAAACGGATCGAACGTTGTGTGCTCAGAAGCCTCATCCTCGTTGAGAGACCTCAACGCCCGCAGAACGTCGTCGATGCGGACAACTGCGCCATTGTCCAACTGACGCAGCGCGGGCGCGTCCGGAACCGCACGAGCATCGGATGCCCAGGAAGCAAGGACCTCGCGCTTTTCAGCGTGCGTCAGCCGGGGGTCGCTCACCAGCTCATCGGGATGCATGAAGCCTGTTGCGGGGTGTCGCGGGCTCTCAGCCAGCGTGAGTTCCGGGCGCGAAATGTCGTCGGAGAAGCTAGTTCCCGTGATTTGCGTTCCGTTCATTTCCAATCTTCCTGACCAGGAGCCTCCCGGCGTTTTGCCGGGAGGCTGAGATTGTCGATCATGCCGCTCCGCGTCAGGCCGCCTGCCGTTCGGCCACGTTCTCTTGGACGAGCCTCTGCCGGTTGTCCTGACCCGCGAGGACCGCAGCACGGGAGCCGAGTTCGATCCGGCGGGGCTTCAGCTGCTCGGGTATCTCGCGGACCAGCTCGACCAGCAGCAGCCCGTTCTCCAGGTCAGCCGAGGCGACCTTCACATGGTCGGCCAGATTGAACGTCTGCTTGAAGCTGCGGGACGCCAGGCCTTGGTGCAGCATCTCCTGATGCTTTGGCTCGGTCTTCTTCTGCCCCGTGATGAACAGGGTATTGCCCTGCTGCACCAGCTCAATCTCGTCCGGCGCAAACCCTGCAATCGCCATGCTGATGCGATACTGGTTTTCACCGCTCTTCTCGATGTTGTAGGGCGGCCAGTCTGGGCGGACACTGCTCTCGATCATGTCGAACAGCCGGTCAAAGCCGACGGTGGAGCGAAACAGGGGCGTAAAGTCGTAGGTCCTCATCACCACATCCTCCTCAAAGCAACATGGTCGGCACGCCGTTGTGGCGGCCTTGCGTCGATCCCTCAGGCCTCGACGGGCGGCGACGTAATTTGGCTCAAACCCCTCTTCAACTGCCTTTCCGGTAACATCGCCGTTACCACGGAAGGGGGTGCTGAGGTTCCTGCAACACCCTGAAGATGCATGGCATTGATGCTGATGACTGTGGGCTGATACAGATGTCGTGAACTGAGGACACACATCGGCGGCCTATCCGACCGCGCTCAGGTCCTCATTCTGAATCTCCCGGTGAGAGGAACGATATCTCAATCGGTGACCTACCCCCGCCAGTCCAATAACGGCAGTTATGGCATGAGAGGTCCTGTGTCCAAAGCGTATGCCGGTCTGAGCACAAAAAGGATGTGGTCCTGCCGAGATCTCAGTCCGATGCAGAGGTGGCAGGGTCCATACGAGGGCGGGAGATCAAGGGGCTGATGAGGGCATCCTGATTACCAACGACGGGGCCTACTCTGGATGGAACGCACGCCGGTGCTGGAAATACTGCGATGCAGCACGCCAGGAATGTTGAGCCATGCACCTATCCGCGACAGTGAAGGATTGAACACATTGAGCAAACAACCAGTAAATCTACGGTTGCATACGACAAACCTCAACAAACTTATATAAAATATAATTGGTATAGACTAATGTTCTTAGTGTTACGATACTTCATGGGCGCTTGCCTACCGTAACTGTGAACTTAAGTGTGTGCCCTACCAATAAGCAAGTATGGGGCGCGCAGCCATCCGATATCGCATTCTCATGCTCGATCTTGCCGGCGTGGTGATCGCCACCAATACGTGCGAGGCTGCCACGGACGCAGATGCTCTGGTGGCGGCACGGGCATGGCTCGGCAGGTATCCGGCCGTGGAAGTCTGGCAAGGGTCAAGAGTGGTTGCGACCCTGACTGCGGCGGGAGACGGTGCGTCGCACCCTTGGTCAGAGACATGAGAACCGTGCGACCACCCGGGGTCCAGCCCAGATTTCCACCCACCGGTAGCCTGCCTTCATCTGCACTGCCATTTCGACTGCTGCCTCATCCGACATGCAAGCGTGGGTTCTGGTCGCGCTGACCTTGCCGTCAGCATTCAGTAACCGAAACTCATACTGCTTCATGCTGCCCTACACACTGGTCTGGTACATATCGGAGCGAGTTGTGCAGATGGATGCAAGCAGAGGTTGAAAATTATGGGCGCCTAAGATTGATCACGCGAGAAAAGCAGCTAGTCCAGACGCCTCCTGGGGAAGGCGGCTGGTGTTGAGACAACCACTGGTGCGGACGGCCAGGCTGACACGGGGCGTTGATTTAGCCTGGCCGTCCTACGCCGCGGGAACCTCCCCCGGCCCGGCGGTTGTTGGGCTGCGGCGGCCCGCAGCCTATGGGTTTCAGAGAACCTCGCCTCCGCCACTGCCAGGACACGAGGACGCGCCCCCGTCACGCATCATGGGCAACGAACGTGCGTTCCCATGCGCCATCCTGCCAAGCTGCCACCCGCACCGATCCACCCGGGCGCCAGGTTGCTTCGAACAGCTTGAGGTAGGTCATGCTGTCCGGCTCTTCGTCGTTGAAGCCAAGGATGGTCAGCACCGCTGCACTTTGGCTGTCCATGGCCAGCAGCACCGACAAGCCGGCCCGTGCCGCGCTGTAGCTGCCGGCCTTGATCCGGCCGGCGCTGTCCGCCTCACCCGCGAACAGCGCCAGGGCACGACGGATGACGCGTGCAGCCCTGTTCTGGCTGTCTGTCATGCGCCGTCAGCCGAGCCTGTCCACGCCCTAGCCCTCTTGTCGTGCCAAGCCCATCCAGTCGCAAAGCCCTGCATCAAAACCGTCCAGGAACTGGGCTTTGCAGCCAAAGGTGGCGACGCTTTGCAGCGTCGCCAAGTTTAGGGAGGAGACGTCCGTGCAGTATGTACGCCACACTTTGCTACCTTGTACCATGCTATACATTTTAACAATTGTTAAAAAGCAATGCGCACGATTTTGCCGTGTAGGTGTGATAACCCCAGTTTATGCCTTCCGTAGTCGTAGTTAAGGTATAATCATGGAGGAATTTGCCAGCTTGCACTCCAAAGATGAGCGGCAACATCCCAGGCTGAACTGCAAGTAGCCAACCCTTCAACCGTATGCCATAGTACACTCATCGTTTGCCAAGACCTTCGGGCACAAGCGGCTGAGAGACGCTTCTGCGCTCCCGCCTCCCTTCAGGAGTGCGTCGCCCATGAACTTTACTACACCGGTATTCAGCGACAACGAACTGCTGTCCATGCTGCCGCCGGCCGAACTGGGTCTGCTTCGTCCGCTTTTGACGCGCGTGCAGCTGGTCAACGGCCAGACCCTGTATGAGGCCGGCGAACGCATCGAGCAGGTGTTTTTCGTCCAGCGGGGCTTCGTCTCCATGGTCGCCGAGGCCGATGGCGATAATCCTGGCACCGAGGTCGGCCTGATCGGGCGCGAGAGCATGGTCGGCCTTCCCGTGCTGCTGAACCCTCAGGCCGTGTCGTTCAACCGGGCGATGGTGCAGATGCCAGGGACCGCGCTCCGCCTGCCGGCACAAGCATTGCGCGACAACGCCGGTGCCTTGCCGGTGCTGCGCCGGCTGTTGTTCCAGGCGTTGGAGGTGTCCATGGCGCAGGTGGCGCAGACGGTGGCCTGCAACAGCCGGCACCCGCTGTCGCAGCGCCTGGCGCGCTGGCTGCTGATGGCGCACGACCGGGTGGACGGGGACGAGCTGGCGATGACGCAGGAGTTCCTGTCCATCATGCTCGCGGTCCGGCGGGCCGGCGTGACGGTCGCCTCGCAGGCGCTGCTCGCAACGGGGGCTATCCAGGTGGGGCGGGGCCGCACGATCGTGTGCGACCGTCCGGCCCTGGAGGCTGCCGCGTGCGGCTGCTACGGGCGCGTCCAGGCGTTCGCCGCCGCGGTGGCGGCCTGGACCCCGGACCTGGACCCGGTGGACCTCGCCGCGTGACCCCGACCTGATCCTTAGCTACTTCACGCGGGACGTGGTGCGGGAGGGGCTGAGGCAGGCTTGTCGTGGCAACCAGGGTCAGAGCGAACTGCACATACTCCGGCGACCGCTGAAACGAAGAAGGGCGGGGCCAACCGGCACCGCCCCTTGCGTGGACCCAACCCGGCGGACCGAGTTAGGCAGGCAGCTTAGGCGCGGCGGCGGCGGACCAGGCCGATGGCGGCCAGACCGGCGCCGAGCAGCGCCATCGAGGCCGGCTCGGGAACTCCGACCGGGGGAGGCGTCGGGTTTGGCGAAGTGACCTGCTCCTGCGCGCCCGACAGCAGCGAGAACTGGTAGGTGCCGGGGTTGAGCGTGATGGAGAAGGTGAAGGGTGCGCTGGCGTTGATGATGCTGTTGGTGCCAGCGCCGCCCGTCG
>JAABUN010006862.1_pt1 | contig 12787 bp, 11 predicted proteins | sample 5559311 | NCBI WGS metagenome assembly JAABUN01 (sample SAMN10711877, study PRJNA513370) | rock metagenome | isolation source: Antarctica rocks | place: Antarctica: Victoria Land, Siegfried Peak sud | reverse complement strand
TAAAAATCCTTATTTCGGCAGCGCTATGCTTACCTGCGGCAAAAATATAGAGACTTTGTAATTACTCAATCTCACAATAAACATTTAAAATAAAACAAATGAAAAATCTTGTAATTGGCAGCGTAATCGCTATAGTAACATTTACAGCATGCAGCAACGGCAGCAACAATAGTGCTTCGGCAGATAAGAAGGACAGTGATCCTGCACAGCATAGCACAACCACACAGGAGCTAACTTCCACAAAGCAGAATGATACAAAAGGCACGCCTGTAAAAGAGTTAGTGAGCCAATACTTGCAACTTAAAAATGCATTGGCAAGCGATAATGGTAAAGATGCTGCAACTGCAGGAAATGGTATTGTGGATGCCATCAGCAAAGTTGATAAGACCGCCTTTACTACAGACCAAAAGAAAAAGTATGATGACATAGCAGATGATGCAAAGGAAATGGCAGAACACATCGGCGAGAATGCAGATAAAATAGCTCATCAGCGGGAGCACTTTGATATGCTAAGTAATGATATGTACGACCTGGTAAAAACATTCGGAGCAGGGCAACCTCTTTATAAAGACTTCTGCCCCATGTACAACAATAAAAAAGGGGCAATATGGTTAAGTGAAACAAAAGATATAAAGAACCCATACATGGGTAGTAAAATGCCAACCTGCGGTGAAGTAAAAGAAGAACTAAAATAAATTTGACATGAGTTGGAAAAAGAAAGCACTTCTCACATTATTGATTGTATTTATTGCAATTCAATTTATACAACCTGCCCATAATAAAAATGGGCAGGTATTACCAACGGATATAGTAAAGATGTACAATGTTCCGCTTAATGTGCAGTCGGTTTTAAAAACTTCCTGTTACGACTGTCATAGCAACAACACGCGTTATCCCTGGTATTTTAATATTCAACCTCTGGGATGGATGCTGAACAAGCATGTGAACGAAGGAAAGGAAAATTTAAACTTCAGTGAGGTCGGTTCATATTCATTGAGAAAGCGTAAAAACAAATTCAGAGCAATAGCAAAAAGTATTAACGAAGGCACAATGCCTTTATGGCAATATACGATGATGCATAAAGATGCAAGGCTGACAACAGAGACTAAAGCCCTCATCATTAACTGGAGTGAAAAAATGAAAGATAGTCTCTCTAAAAAATAATGATATGAAAAATATAATTGTGATATTCCTTTTGTTTGCCAGTGCCGGTTTAAGCGCCCAGGATATGCCGGGCATGAAAATGCCGATGAACAAAAAGGAAGTAGGGCGACAAACAGAGAAGGTCATTTACACCTGTGTAATGCATCCTGAAATCCATTCTTCAAAACCAGGTAATTGCCCTAAATGCGGAATGAAGTTGGTAAAGGAAAAACCTAAAGTAACAGCAAAGCGGGTACAACCTAAACAGCCAATCCCTGCAAAAAAGGCTGCACTTGACAATATGAACATGGATGACAAAGAAATGAAAACGGATAACATGCCGGGTATGGACATGACCAAAAAAGCAGTTGCAAGTCCGGTTCAACCAACCACCTATACGTGTGTCATGCATCCTGAAATTCATTCTTCAAAACCAGGCAATTGCCCCAAGTGCGGAATGAAGCTGGTGAAGGAAAAACCAAAAGTAAATGCTGATAATAAAGCAAAGGATGACATGAAAATGGGTGATATGAAAATGCGCATGAAAGATGGCGATAAAACAATGGATGATATGGACGGGATGAAAATGGACGGAATGCAAATGAATAATGCCAATGAAACAATGGATAATATCATGATGGCAAAAAAGAACTTAGGCCCAATAAAAACCATTACATCCCAGGCAAGACCTCATACTGTTCGTTACGATTTATATATTAGAGACACTACTGTAATCTTTGGAAAAAAACCAAAAAGAGCCATTGCAGTAAACGGACAAATTCCCATGCCTACGCTCACCTTTACAGAAGGCGATACTGCAGAAATATGGGTTCATAACGAATTGAAAGAAGTGACATCTTTGCATTGGCATGGCTTATTCCTTCCTAACAAGTACGATGGCGTTCCATTCCTTACACAAATGCCTATTAAACCCGGGGCTACCTATTTGTACAAATTCCCCATCATTCAACATGGTACGCACTGGTATCACAGCCATTCAGGCTTGCAGGAGCAAATCGGTATGTATGGCGCATTCATCATGAATAAAAGAAAAGAATGGGATATATCAACTATTCCCGTTGTGCTGAGCGACTGGATTGATATGAGTCCAAAAGAAGTGAACAGAAGCCTGCACAATCAAACGGATTGGTTTGGCATTAGAAAAAATACCATTCAAAGTTATTCCGAAGCTATCAAGACAGGGCACTTAAAAACGAAGCTCAGCAACGAATGGAAGCGCATGCTTGCAATGGACGTAAGCGATGTTGCCTATGATGTTTTTCTGATTAACGGCAAAAACCAGAGCGAATATTCAAAATTTAAAGCGGGCGATAAAGTAAGGCTGCGAATAGCAAATGGTGGTGCATCTTCCTATTTCTGGCTTAAGTACGGTGGTGGTAAAATAACGGTGGTAGCCACTGATGGTAATGATGTAGAGCCGGTGGAAGTGGATAGATTGCTGATTGCAGTATCTGAAACATATGACGTTGTGGTCACTATTCCTGAAAATAAAAGCTATGAATTTTTGGTTACACCTGAAGACCGTACAAAATCAGCCTCCCTTTGGCTGGGTAGCGGACAAAAAGTATCGGCTGAAAAACTTCCTGCCCTCAAATATTTTGCCGGTATGAAGATGATGAACGATATGATGGATATGCAGGGCAATATGAAGCAAATGGAGGGTATGGAAATGGCCAACCAAACGATGGACATGAACACCGTGATGTATCCTGAAATAACCGGTTATGAAAATGACGACAAAACCAAAGGTTCAGATGGAGACAATGGAACCGGCAGCAGTGGCATGAATGATAAGAGCGGCGATATGAAAGGAATGGACATGAAGAACGGCAACAAAAACGACCCAGCAAATACATCTGCCATAAAAGGAAAAACAGAAGACAATAAGAAAAAGGCAGACGAGATGAACGGCATGAAGATGAAGGATAACAGCATGGCTGGTATGGACATGGGCAATACGAGTACCGACATTGTAACCTTGAATTATGCAATGCTAAAAGCACCTGAAAAAACCACCTTGCGCCACGGCCCTCTCAAAACACTATACTTTGAATTAACCGGTAATATGAACCGTTATGTTTGGAGCATTAATAACAAAGTGGTTTCTGAGGCCGATAAAATTCTTATTAAAAAAGGCGAGAATGTGCGCATTATTCTTTACAACAATACTATGATGCGGCACCCCATGCACCTGCATGGACATGACTTCAGACTGCTGAACGGCCAGGGCGATTACTCTATTATGAAAAACATAATAGACATCATGCCGATGGAGCGGGACACCATTGAGTTCGCGGCCACTGAAAGCGGCGATTGGTTTTTCCATTGCCATATTTTATACCACATGATGAGTGGCATGGGCCGGGTGTTTAGTTACCAGGATACGCTGGTTGATAAAACGGATATTACAAGCGCTAACGTAGCAAAGCGTGGTTTAAATTCTGATGACCGCCACTACCATTCCATGGCCAGGATAGGTCTGGAGACTGCCGGAAGCGATGGTATGGCTATGCTATCTAATACACGCAATACGATTGCAACGGCTTGGCACCTCGGTCTTCATCCTGAACATGGGTATGAAAGTGAAACTACCATTGGGCGCTACTTGGGCAGAATGCAGTGGTGGAGACCGTTTATTGGGTATGACTATCATTACAAAAAATTAAGTCCAACCGGTGAAGAGATTAAGAAAGGAATAATGGGGCGAAACATTTTTGGTGATGATAAGTACAACTTACTGGGTCAACTAAGCAATAAAAATAACCGCAGCACAATTACCGCAGGTATTCAATACCTGTTGCCAATGAATGTCCTGTTCGAGTTTCGTGCAGATTTGGATGGCAAATTGCGTTTTCAATTTATGCGGGAAGATATCCCGGTATCGCCACGCCTTAGGGGAAACTTCATGATTAATACCGATAAAGAGTATGCACTTGGCATTCGTTACATCATCACTAAATATTTCAATCTGTCCACCCACTACGACAGCGATATGGGATTGGGTGCAGGTATAACAATAACTTATTAAAACATTTTCCAAACTTCTTTTATCAATATTTAAAACAAACAACAATGAAAAAGACAATCATCGCTCTTGCTATGTTATTAGCAGCAAACACAGTAACATTTGCGCAAGACAGTACACATAAACATGCTACCCATAAGCATGGTACTACAGCAACCAAATACACTTGTACTATGCATCCTGAAGTAGTAATGGACAAACCAGACAAATGCCCTAAATGCGGGATGAAATTAGTAACGATGAAATCAAAAAAAACAACTACTGCAAAGACTGAAACAAAAATTTAGTGCAGCTTTTAAATCAACTCTAAACCTTTAACATCAACAATTTTAATTTCTTACAATTTAAATTAAATATTATGACAGGGTATCACACTTACAAGACTTGTATAGATGCATGTTTAAAATGTGCAGCTATATGTAATCATTGCGCTTCATCATGTATACAGGAAGAAGATGTAAAGATGATGGCAGGATGTATTCAGTTGGATATGGAATGTGCAATTATTTGTTATGCAGCAGCACAATTAATGAGTTTAGGTAGCGAAAAGGCAAAAGAAATCTGTAAACTATGTGCCGACATTTGTGAAGCCTGTGGTAATGAATGTGCTCAACATACACACAGTACCCATTGCCAGGAGTGTGCAGAGGCATGTAAACAATGTGCAGAAGAATGCAGAAAAATGGCAGCTTAATTAAAACGGATGATAGGTATAATAACTTATCATCCTTTCTTCCTTCTACCTTAAAAACAAATCCATTATTAATAATAAACATTAAACATAAGATTATGAAAAGGAAACTATTTCTATTTGGAAGTGCTTTGGCTATAATATTTACTGCCTGTACAAAAAAAAATAACAATGGCATACAATTACAGGCACATGACCAAAACCGAATGATGGACAGTATGCACGCTATGATGGACAGAATGATGGCAATGACTAAAACCAATGACCCTGAAATAGATTTTGTAAAGATGATGATGATGCACCATCAGGGTGCAATTGATATGTCAAATGTCGAGTTAGAGTCAGGTACGAATGATAGTTTAAAACTAACAGCACAAAAAATTATCACTGAACAACAGGCAGAAATTCAACAGTTCAATACAATCCTTGCAACATTATCAGTTGACAATTCCGACCCTGATTTCTCAATGGAGCAAATGGATAATATGATGAAAGGTGGAAAAACAGCAGATATACAATTGATAACCGGCAATATTGACAATGATTTTGCAACACTAATGATAATACATCATCAGGGAGCTATTGATAATGCATCCGCTTATCTGCATCAGGGTAACAATGCACAGTTAAAAACAATGGCGACAAATATTGTCAAGTCACAAACAATGGAAATTGAGGAAATGAGTAATTGGTTAATTGCGAACAAACGATAAACAACTTACTAAGAAAAAGTAAAGCCTCATCCATCTAAAGAAGTGGCTTTACTTATCAAAACTTCTCTTATGGACCCCTCACATCATTTACACCATGAGGATAGTGAAACACCCGCAAGGACTGCTCATACACCTGATAAAGAAAACTTGCATCATGCAGGGCATGATAAACATGCAGGGCATAATAAACATGCAGGTCACCATACTGGCAACTTCCTGAAAAGGTTTTGCATTTGCCTTATCCTTACTATCCCTGTCCTTGCATTAAGCCACATGATACAGCAATGGTTTGGTTTCGATTTGAAGTTTAATGGCGATAATTACATATTACTATTATTTGGTTGTATTATTTATTTCTATGGTGGTATGCCCTTCTTTAAAGGAATGGTAAGCGAAATAAAAAACGGTGCTATTGGAATGATGACATTGGTTGCAATGGCAATTTCTGTAGCATTCTTTTATAGCGTTGCTGTTGTTTTTGGCCTGCAGGGAATGGATTTCTTTTGGGAGCTTGCCACACTGATCGATATAATGCTGTTAGGTCATTGGTTAGAAATGCGATCTACAATGGCAGCATCAAATGCATTACAATCATTGGTGGCTTTATTGCCATCCACTGTTCATGTAGAAAGAAACGGAACTGTATCAGATGTTGATGTAAAGGAATTAAAGAAAGATGATATTGCTGTAATAAAACCAGGTGAAAAAATACCTGCCGATGGGCTTGTTATCGAAGGCAGTTCTTATGTAAATGAAAGTGTGTTAACAGGCGAAAGTGTTCCTGTAAAAAAGGAGAATGAGGCAAAAGTAATTGCAGGAGCTATAAATGGTGACGGGTCACTAAAAATAAAAGTAACAGGTACAGGAGAAGATAGTTATTTAAACAAAGTAATAACACTGGTACAGTCTGCACAAAGTGCTAAATCAAATACACAAAACCTTGCTGATAGAGTAGCCAAATGGCTAACCATAATTTCAATGGTTGTAGGTGTTGCCACCTTTATTGCCTGGTATATCAACCATGATTTAGCTTTTGCATTAGAGCGTATGGTAACAGTAATGGTAACTTCCTGTCCTCATGCTTTAGGCGTAGCCATTCCATTAGTTGTAGCTATATCAACTACAGCATCTGCCACACATGGCTTACTCATAAGAAATCGTACAGCATTTGAAAATGCAAGAAAACTAACTACAATAATATTTGATAAAACAGGCACATTAACCAAAGGCTCTCATGAAGTTCAGAAAGTAATAAGTCAATCAAATAGCTACACCATTAATGATATATTACAATATGTAGCACCAGTACAACAACAATCAGAACATTACATTGCAAGAGGTATTCTAAGAAAGCTAAAAGAGAAAGACTTACAGTTATTGCAATCATCAGATTTCAAATACATGCAGGGGATAGGAGTTTCCGGCATTGTAAACGGTAAGCAGGTGGTTGCAAGTGGTCCTAATTATTTTACCCGGGAAAACAAACCAGTTCCTGAAATACTGAAAGAGATTGACCAAAACACCGAGACAATTACTTATGTATTAATAGACAATGAACTTGCAGGTTTTATAACATTGGCAGACTCTATACGTGAAACAGCAGCAGAAGCCATTGCACAGCTTAAAAGCATGAACATTAATTCTTATTTACTTACAGGAGATAACGATAAAATTGCTTCTTCTGTAGCTGCTAAATTAGAAATGGATGGATATTTTGCAAACGTATTACCACACGAAAAACTTGATAAAATAAAAGAGTTTCAGGCAAAAGGCGAAGTGGTTGCAATGACTGGTGACGGTGTAAACGATGCACCCGCTTTAGCCCAGGCAGACGTAGGTATTGCAGTGGGTAGCGGCACAGACGTAGCAGCAGAAACAGCAGATATTATATTAGTGAACAGCGACCCAAAAGATGTAGTACAAATGATTGACTTTGGAAGAGCAACTTATCGCAAAATGATACAAAACCTTGCATGGGCGGTAGGGTACAATGTTCTTGCAATCCCTTTAGCAGCAGGTGTATTATATCCTTACTTCATGCTAAGTCCCGCTGTGGGTGCAGAGCTGATGAGTTTAAGTACAGTGGTTGTTGCTATTAATGCGAAGTTGCTACGATTGAGAAAGTAACTTTGAAAGAATTTTATGTTTCTGTTTTATAGGGTGAATATATATTTGTATAAATAAATGAAAAGGTTTACTATCATAGTATTAATGCTTGTATATGGCTTGTCTTCTTCAGGCATGTCGGTAACATTTCATTATTGCTGTGGCAAGTTTGAAAATATAACTTTCACCTCTGATTATAAGAAACCCTGTTTACACGGCAGGCAGTTTTCAAAACAAAAGTGCTGTGATAACAAAAAGATCGATTTAAAACTAAAAGCAGGCCAGGAAAAAAGCATAAAACAGGTAAATATAAATAGTACTCAAACTGTTTCTATAACTCCCGTTTACAACACTATACTTTTATCTCCCAATAGGAAACCTGTAAATGAATCATCAGCAGGTCCACCTATAATAACATCTGCTGTTCCCCTCTTTATTCAATATCTCGTTTTCCGGATTTGATGAATTGCCTGTATTCATTTATGCTGATACATACGATTCTATGTGTAGGCACTATCAATCAATTCATCAATTTTTTATTTTGAAAAATGAAAAAGATATTATTAGCAGTAACAGTTTTAGTTCTTTATTATATACAAAGTTCTGCTCAAAGCAGTGGCTATCCTTCAATAAAAGACACCACAGTTTCCTTTAAGGTTTATGGCGTATGTGAACGATGCAAGCAGAGAATAGAAGAAGTATTAAAAGTAAAAGGAATAACATCTGCTGACTGGAACATTGATACTAAAATACTTGCATTAACCTATAATCCTGCACGTATTTCCTTAGATAAAATCCAAAACAAAATAACAGGCGTAGGGCACGATACTTATCAAAAAAAGGCAAAAGATGGTGTCTATAACGAATTACCGGATTGCTGCCATTATAGAGAAATAGAAAGTATGGAGGAACACGAAACCCGTCAACAGGCAGTTGTGCCAAACGTAGAATTAAAAGAAAATGATACAGTTACGGCTTCATTCAATTCATCTATAGCTGAACATACAATAAAGGGAATTGTTTTGGAAGAAACCAAAACAGGTTCTTTTAAACCCTTAACAGGTGCAAATATCATGTGGCTCGGTACTAACATTGGCACAGTTACAAATAGCACAGGTGCTTTTTTAATTAAGCATTCAGGTAATCGTCTTGTTATTAGTTATTCCGGTTATAAAACAGATACAATTGCTGTCACCAATACGCAGGAACTTGCTGTAGTATTGGCAACAAATAACAGGCTTAACGAGGTTAAAGTAACCACAAGAAACTTTTCAACCTATATCAATACTTCTACTGCTTTTCGTACACAAACCATGTCGGAAAAAGAATTGTTTAAAGCAGCTTGTTGTAACCTTAGTGAGAGTTTTGAAACAAACCCTTCGGTCGATGTTTCTTACAACGATGCTGTGACAGGATCAAAGCAAATTCAATTATTAGGCCTTGCAGGGGTCTATTCACAATTAACGGTAGAAAATTTGCCGGGTCCAAGGGGCTTAGCGACCTCATTAGGTTTAAACGCTATTCCGGGTACATGGGTAGAAAGCATACAATTAAGCAAAGGCACAGGTTCAGTAGTTAATGGTTACGAAAGCATTGCAGGCCAGATAAACGTTGAGTTAAAAAAGCCTATGAATAGCGAGAAACTGTATGCTAATGTATATCTCAATGACTTTGGCAAAACAGATTTGAACTTAAATCTGTCACAGAAAATTGGTAAGAAATGGTCTACCACTTTGCTGCTGCATGATGATTTCTTAAAAACAAATTAGATTTTAATAAAGACGGTTTTAGAGATTTACCAACAGGCAATTTGTTTAATGCAATAAACAGGTGGAGCTTTGATAATAGCAAAGGTTTGATGTCGCAGTTTGGCATTAAGTTTTTGGATGATAAAAAAACAGGCGGCCAGGTAAACTATAATGCATCTACAGATAAGTTTATAAACAATAATTATGGTTTGGAAATTAATACAGGAAGAGTAGAAGGTTTTGGCAAAATAGGTTATGTGTTTCCTCAAAAGAAATACCAAAGCATAGGTTTGCAACTTTCTGCATTTGACCATAAACAAAATTCTTATTTTGGTTTAAACCAATACAACGCACACCAGCAGAACTTTTATTCAAATCTTATTTATCAATCTATTATATATACAACAACGCATAAGTTCAGAACAGGGTTAAGTTATGTTTACGATAAGTACAATGAAGATTTTAAAACAAGCAATTACAAAAGAACAGAAATAGTTGCGGGGGGTTTCTTTGAATACACTTTTACACCTTCAGATAAATTTGATATAGTGGCAGGTATAAGAGAAGATTATAACAGTTTATATGGTTGGTTTGCCACTCCACGTTTAAATGCCCGGTACGAGCCCATTAAAGGTACAGTAATCAGGGCGAGTGCAGGAAGAGGTCAGAGAACAGCCAATATTTTTGCAGAAAACAACGGTGTATTCGTAAGTTCAAGGCACGTAAATATTATTGCGCCAGGTGCAACGGGCGCTTACGGATTACAACCGGAAGTAGCATGGAATAAAGGAATATCAGTAGACCAGAAGTTTAAACTATTTAATCGCACAGCAACATTGGGTAAAGATTTCTTTAGAAACGATTTTACAAACCAGGTAGTAGCAGACCTTGAAGACCCTCGGCAGATAAAGTTTTATAACCTTAATGGAAAATCATACTCAAACAGCTTACAGACAGAGTTATCTTTTACGCCAATACAAAGATTTGATGTAAGGTTAGCTTATCGCCTCTTTGATGTGAAAGCAACTTATGGAAGTCAGTTATTACAAAAACCATTAACAGCACAAAACAGGGCATTTGCAAACCTTGCCTACGAAACCAATGGATGGAAGTTTGATTATACACTAAGTTATAGCGGAAAGAAAAGGTTGCCTTCTACAATAAGTAATCCTGCAGAACATCAGCGTTCCTCTTATTCACCATCATTTGCAACGATGAATGCACAGGTAAGCAAAACACTGGGTAAGCAAAATCAATTTGATATTTATTTAGGCGGAGAAAACCTGACTAATTATTTTCAACAAAATGCAATTATTGCAGCTACCGAACCTTTTAGTTCCTTGTTTGATGCATCAATGATTTGGGGTCCGTTAACAGGCAGAATGTTGTATGCAGGAATGCGTTTTAAAATAAAGTAGTTTAACTTATTATTGAGAGTAAGGAATGGACGAGCGAAGAAATTTAAGGTTAATAACAAGGAATTATAATCTAAATAATAAAGCTCTCATTGCTGTACTCATTTCCCCTTAGCTAATGAAATAAGACAATTCTGCTATTAACAATTTAAACTTTTTGCTGCGATTACTATAATTTTTTTGATATTTGAAGCAAATAAAACTTTTTAAACAAAAATTGGCCATAATGAAGAAATCTTTGTGTTCTTTAGTTGTATTAGCAGGAAGTCTAAGCATAGCTGTTGCACAGCAAAAAGGGAAACCGGAAGACACCGAATTTTATACCCCTGTGCCTCCAAAAGTCACTCCTGCTCCTGTTCAGAGCATTCGCCCTCCGTCAGATGCCACTGTTTTATTTGATGGAAAAAACCTTGATCAATGGGTTACTACCAATGACACTACCCAACCAGCTACCTGGAATGTAGCAGAAGGTATAATGACAGTGAATAAAACCGGAGGTAATATACAAACGAAACAATCTTTCCAGGATTACCAACTGCATATTGAATGGCGCATTCCAAAAAATATTACCGGCTCAGGCCAGGCGAGAGGTAATAGCGGTTTGTTTCTTGCTTCTATAGGAAAAGGAGATGCCGGGTATGAATTGCAAATACTCGACAATTATAATAACACAACTTATGTAAACGGCCAGGCCGGCAGTATTTATAAGCAGTTTGCTCCTTTGGTAAATGCCAATCTTCCTCCCGGTGAATGGCAGGCTTATGATGTTGCATGGAAGGCGCCACGTTTTAATGAAGATGGAAGTGTCATTAGCCCGGCTCGTGTAACCGTTTATTTTAACGGAGTTTTGGTACAAAACAATACAGAACTTAAAGGGCCAACACTTTATATCGGCCAGCCTTCATACCAGAAACATGGACCTGCTCCCATCAAACTTCAGGCTCATGGTGATAAAAGTGAACCAATTGCATTTCGTAATATTTGGATCCGCCCAGCAGAACCAATGAGATAAAATTAAATCGGGCAAACCGTTTTACTATAGTTAACAAGATAACGCATACAACCTGTTGATATTTTTAAAAAAGCCTGTACATTTTGTTGTACAGGCTTTTTTTGACCTATCAAGACAAAATACGTATAGGTCCTTTAATAAAATTAAAAGTGTATATCTTTAATAAAGTCGGGAACAGTCTTTTTCTTTAAATAAATCTTTTAGATATATCATCACTTTGGAAAAAGCTTTTCTTTATGTTAAAAATCACTATTGTCCAACAAAAATAAGAAACTGTCGAAAAATTATCTGAAATGATTGAATTACATTAGGTTCTGTTTTTAATCAAATAGCAGGGTGGTATCTACGTTTGACCAAAGAGGTCTTTCTGAGCGGTGGCTTTTTTTACTCTTTCCCTTTTTTTATTATGTAAAGCAAGCAATTCTTTTATGCTGATATAACCTGTCAAATGTATCCTTAATAAAGTAGTTGCGTTGCTGAAGGATATTTTAGAGTTGTTTCTCTCGTGTACTACAGTAAGCAACAATACCGCTATTAATGCACACCATATTTGTATCTCTATCGCATTCTGGTTGTCTCCCACAAAGTATTGCAGCGGAAAGTTCTGCTTCAGTTTTTTGAAAAACAGTTCTATCTGCCAGCGATAACGATAAATTTCTGCTACAACAGCGGCATCTAACTCAAAGTTATTGGTAATAAATTCATAAGCGCGTTTCCCTTTGGCATCCCACCATGCTATCCGGCGTAATTCAACAGTCTGTTCTTTTCCTTTTTCATCTTTATAGTTTTGATGTATAATTTCATCTTTCAATACTTCATCCGGGGTGTCCTCGGTAAGTATCTTTTCTGATACAGATGTATAAACGGCATTGTCCTTTTGGCGGGTAATGAAGAATATTCCATTTTCTGTAAA
>JAABUN010006861.1_pt1 | contig 12788 bp, 13 predicted proteins | sample 5559311 | NCBI WGS metagenome assembly JAABUN01 (sample SAMN10711877, study PRJNA513370) | rock metagenome | isolation source: Antarctica rocks | place: Antarctica: Victoria Land, Siegfried Peak sud | reverse complement strand
AAGGCGACGCGCACCTGGCTGATCTTCGAGGAGATGCCGGCGCATCCGGATAGTGTGATGGACTCACCTCCCGAACGCCGTCGGGTTATGGAGCAGGAAGGATGAGCTTGTCGTCGAAGTGTCTGTTGGCCGCGTTGGGGGGCAGTGCCGTCCTGCTTGGGGCCTGCATCCCGCAGAGTGAGCTCGAGCCGGTCGACCCGGGGAGGGCGACCGGGCCTGACGATACGGTCGCGACGTCGACTGCTCCGGTGGCGCAGGACGAGGCCCAAACCGTCGCGCTAGAGCTGCCCCCTGACGCAGCCGAGGGGTCGGCACTGTCCACGGCGCCGATCCAGACCGGGAGCGCCCGGGTTGAGGTCGAGGTGATCGCCCGCGACGGGGGTGAGGTGACAGTGACCCGGGGGCGTGACGGCGAGCTGGTGCTGGACTTCCCGGCCTTCGACGAGGCGAATGACGCGCCGCCGCGGGCCGTCGTCCGGGTGACTCCGCCGGCGCAGGGCAGTGATCCGCTTGCGCCGGGCGAGGCGGACTTCACCTTTGGAGCCGAGTTCCGCATCGACACCGAGTCGAAGGGGACTGCGGTCGACAACGGCGACAACCTGATGCAACGGGGCCTGTCCTCTGACCCCAGCCAGTACAAGCTCGAGCTCGACGGAGACCGGCCGGCTTGCCGCATCCTCGGGGCTAAGGGCGATGTAGAGGTGAAGCTGGACAACAAGGTGGTACCCGGCGGCTGGTATCGAGTGACCTGCTCGCGGACGGGTGATCTCGTGCAGCTCTCTCTCACCGAGTACGGTCCCTACGATCGCATGGAGGAGTTTTCGGCTGAGCAGGAAGGAGCGACCGGCAACGTGGAGTGGCCCCGGGCGCAGACGCCGATGTCCGTCGGCGGCAAACTCGCAGCCACCGGCGACATGATCCGGTCGGCCACGGACCAGTTCAACGGTCTCGTCAGCAAGCCGTTCCTGAGCATCGACGACTGACCTCGTCGGGCCTGAGCCTCAAACTTGGCTGAGCATGCTCCGTCAGCGGAAGCGGACGAAGCCTTGTGCCGGCACACCACTGACCTTGGTGAACTCGCCGCCGGCAACCACCGCCACGTCGCTGACAGAGATAGCGAAGACACCCCAGAACCGGTCGAAGTAGGGAATGAAACCCATGTCTACGGCGCCGGTGGCAGCGGTGGCGCGTAGCAACCGGATCCGGGTGTCACCCTTGTAGCCGTCGTGGAAGCCGAAGTACACCTGCCCCAGGTGGTAGTCGATCGCCTGGATGTCGCCATCGGTGCGCACCGACCACTGTTCCGTGCCACTCAGGGGGCTCCAGGCGACAGCGCTGTTGCGCGAGGATCCCTGCGCGCCGAACAGCTGCGTGCCGTCGTCGCTGATGGCCAGGCCCAGGGTGGGCCGCACACTGGACTGGAACACCGTGCCGGTGACTGCACCCGAGGAGGCGTCGACCGCGCCCACCCCAGTGCGGGGGGAGCTGGAGAGGGTGCTGAAGCTGCCGGCAGCGTAGAGCTGGTCGGTCGTCGGGCTCTTGACCACGCCGCGCACCGTGGCGTTGGCCGATGCGTTGAAAGTAGCGTGGTTGTCGCCGGTCTGCGCCGATAGCCTCGCCAACCGCAGGTGGGGGGCCCCTTGAACCGTCGTGAAAGTGCCACCGGCGTAGATCCAACCGCCTTGTATGTCGAGAGCCAGCACGGCGCCGTCGGGATCAGCCTTGAACAGGGTATCTACCGCGCCTGTCGACAGAGCGAGCTTGGCGAGACGCGGGCGGCTAACGCCCGCGATCTTGCCGAAGTAGCCACCGACATACAACGAGTTTCCGTCGCTGACCAATGCTCGCACCGTCGACCCCGCATTGGCCTTGAAGTCCGAGCGCAGCTCGCCGGTCGTCACCGAGAAGGCCGCCAGGTTGCGGCGGGCCACCACCTGGCCCGAAGGGCTGGTCGCGGCCGTGAACTTGCCTCCCACGTAGACGGTGTCTCCCACGATCTCCGTCGCGTAGACCCGACCATCGACCGACCAGGACGGAAGCGGGGTCGAGGAGACTGCTGTCACGGCGCTGGCAGACGGCACTATCAGTGCGGCCAGCAACAGGGCGACCAGTGAGCTGAGCACCATCCGGAGACGGCCAAGGGTGATGATCATGAGACTTCGTCCGATCCAGGCGTCACGGGCCCAGTTCTCACCGGAGGTGTGCAGGGGTTCCCCCGGTGATGCGTGTGGTGCGGTATGCCTCATATAATGCGGCGTCCTGAACGCCACGTCAAGCCTAGATCTGTGCTCAGCGGATCCACCGTTGACCTGGGGCGGGGTGGGACAGGAAGTGGGTCATCGCCTGGGTGGCGGCGTAGGCACCTACCTGGCCGAAGGCGAGCACGTCGCCGGGCGCCAGGTCGAGCGGCAGTTCGGCGGTGCCGACTCGGTCCAGGGAGGTGCACAACGGCCCCGCCAAGGTGTATGTGGTGTGCGCACCAGTGCGTTCTGGCGCGGTCACCGGGAAGGACTGCCCGGTCAGCAGCGGACGGAGCAGGTGGTTGATTCCACCCTCCAGCAAGGCGAACCGGGTGCCCCGACTCTCTTTGACCCGGACCACCCGGGTCAGGTAGACCCCGATGGGCCCGGACAGCCAGCGGCCCGGCTCCAGCAGCAGCTCGCCGGTGAACCAGTCGTGCTCGGTCAACAGCCGCTCGAGACCGGCGCCGAGGGTGTAAATGTCCAGCGATGGCTCGTGCGGCGCGTAGCGGATGCCCAGGCCACCGCCGAGGTCGACCATCTCCAGGGCGACACCGTGGTCGAAGTGTATGGTCCGCGCGATCCGCAGAGCCGTCCGGTGGTTGGACAGCAGCACCCCGGGGTCGAGCTCGTTGCTGGCAGAGAAGACCTGCAGCCCGGTGATCCGCACCCGGTCGTACGCACGTGCGGCATCTAGGAAGGCGGCGAGGTCCTCCTCATCGACGCCGAACGCCGAGGGGCCCACCCCTCCGATGATCGCCGAGGACTCGCTGATCCCGGATGCCGGGTGCACCCGCACGCTGACAGCCAGCGGCTCGGTGCCGGACTCGGTGTGCAGCGCGTGCAGGCGCTGCACGTCCTCGATGCCGTCCACCTGCACGCGCGCCCCGGCGTACACGGCGGCCTGCAGGTCCCGAGCGCTCTTGGCCGGCCCGGCGAACACCATGGCGCGCCCGGTCCCGCCGGCGGCCAGCACCGCCGAGACCTCACCGGCCGAGGCGCAGTCGAACCATGCGCCTTGCGCAGCGAACGTCTCGAGCAACGGACCGCCGGGGTTGGACTTCACGGCATACGCCAGCCGGACCCGCCCGGGGAGTGCCTGCCGCAGCCGGTCCCAGCGCTCCCGCGCAGCCCTCAGGTCGTAGACGAAGCACGGCGTGCCGACGTCGACGGCCAGCGCCGTCAGGTGCTCCTCAGCAAACGTGAACAGGTCCTCTGCCGACTTGGTCAACACGGCTCCTCCCACCAGGGCGCCAGTCGCGCCAGTCCTTGCACCAGCTCCGCGCGAGAGCCACCGACGCTGACCCGGGCGTGACTACGGCCGGCGGGGCCGAAGGCGGAGCCCGGCACCACGAGCACCCGCCCCTCGTCGCGGACCCTGCGCACGAAGCCGTCGGGGTTCGGCGCGGCCCAAGGCGGCAACGGCAACCACAGGTAGAAGCCTGCCACGACCGGTCGCGTCGGATGCAGCACCTGCGGTCCGGCGGCCACGATGGCCCATCGGCGCCGCAGCTGCTCGCGGGACTCCGCCAGCACCGCCTGGGAGTCTCGGAGCAGCGCGGCCGCGGCGACCTGACTGGGCCGGGCCGGCGCGGTGGTCATCGCGTTGTGCACCAGCCGGGCCGGGACTAATAGCTGTGCCGGGCCGGTGGCCCAGCCGACCCGCAGCCCCGGGGCGCCCCAGGACTTGCTCACTGACTCGACCACGATCGCCTGGTCGCTCACCTCGCGCACGGAAGGCTGCGGGCCGGCGACGGTCAGCTCGCGGTAGACCTCGTCGCTGACCAGCGTGACACCCCGGCGCTCGCAGGCTCGGGCGACCGCCTCCAGCCCGACCGCGGTCGCGACCCCGCCCGTCGGGTTGCCGGGGTGGTTGAGCACCGCCAGCGACACGTCGTCGTGCCGGTCCAGCAGGCTGGTCAGGGCCTTAGGGTCCAGCGACCCATCGGCGGCCAGGGGGTATGTCGTGGGCTGGGCCCCGGCGAGCCCGGCCAGGGTGGCGTAGGCGGGGAAGCCGGGGTCGGGGACCAGCACGCGGCTGCCGGCCGGCACGTGCGCCTGGAAGAGCGCGAACAAGGCAGCCTGACTGCCGGCGCTGACCATCACCTCACCGGAGCGGACGGCATACCGGTCGGTCAGTGCATCGACCAGCTCAGGCAGCCCCTCGTTGGGGCCGTAGCTGCACGTCATGGCCTCCGCCGACCAGGTCGACAGGGCATCCAGGACGGCGTCGGGCACCGGCCAGCCCGGCTCTCCCAGCGCGAGGGAGATCGTGCCGGCGGGGGCGCCGAGCGCAATGCTGCGGATGGGCGAGGTGGTCAGTCCCGCCGCGCGTGCGGCCACCGTCATCTCAGCGCGTCCTCGAGCGAGGTCGCGGCGTCGGTGCCCGCGTCGCGGTACTTCACGATCATCGGCGCATAGAGGGACAGCCCGCGGGCCTGTGCGTAGTCGCCGGTGGCCGGACGGTTGCCGGGCACCACCACCGCACCCGGTGGGATCTCGCCGGTGACCGTCCGCCGGTGCACCAGGTCATGGATCCGACTGGCGCCGGTGAGGATGACCCCGGGGGCCAGCACTGCACCCTGGCGCACGACGACTCCCTCGTAGATCCCGCACTGGGCCCCGATGAAGGCGTCGTCCTCCACCACGACCGGTCGGGCGCCGACCGGCTCCAGCACACCGCCCAGCTGCACCGCGGCGGACAGGTGCACACCGGTGCCGACCTGCGCGCAGGAGCCCACCAGGACATGGCTGTCCACCATGGAGCCGGCTCCGACGTAGGCACCGACGTTGACATAGCTCGGTGGCATCACCACGACGCCGTCACCCAGGTGCGCCCCGCGGCGCACCGACGTCCCGCCCGGGACCAGCCGTACCTTGTCGGCCGGGGTGACCTGGCGAGCGGGCACGAGCGACTTGTCGACGGCACCTCCGGGCCACCCGTTGTGCGCGACGACCTCGCTGATTCGGAAGGCCGCGAGGATGCCCTGCTTGACCCACGCGTATGCCGTCCAGGTGCCGTCGTCGTGGCGGCCGGCGGCCCGGACGTCGCCGGACTCAAGCCCGCTCAGCAGCTCCTCCACACAGCTGCTGGCAGCAGGGTCGGCGCTGACGTCGGCGGCGGGACGCTCGAAGAAGGACTGGAGCCGGCCGCTCACGTCGCGGCGCTGCCGGCGGGGACCCGCACGGCGCCGAGCTGGGCCAGCGCGGCGTGCACCCGGGTCCAGGTGTCCGGCTCGGCCGGGGCGAGGGGCGCGCGCACCATGCCGCTGCCGATGCCCAAGCAGGCCAACGCGGCCTTGACCGGCACCGGGTTGGACTCGACGAACATCGCCTCCATCAAGGTGGCGAGCCCGGCGGCGTGCTCGCGAGCGGCAGCCAGGTCGCCACCCATGGCAGCGTGCACCAGGGCCGCGGTAGGGCCGGGCGCGACGTTGCCGCACACCGAGATCAGCCCACGGGCGCCGACCGCGATGGCGGGTAGGGCGAGGTCGTCGTCTCCGGCGATGACGTGGCAGCCCGACGGCGCCTGAGCGCACAGCTGCGTCATCTGGCGCAGGTCGCCGGAGGACTCCTTGAGTGCGACCACCTCGGGGATGCCCCAGACCCGCGCCATGGTGTCCGGGGACAGGTTGCATCCGGTCCGGCTGGGCACGTTGTAGGCGATGATCGGGGTGCCGGGGCAGGCATCGGCCACGGCCCGGTAGTGCGCGACCAGGCCCGAGGGTTGTGGTTTGTTGTAGTAGGGGGTCACCACCAACAGGCCGTCCGCGCCGGCCGCGACCGCCGCCTGGGCCAGCTCGCAGGTTCGCTCGGTGTCGTGGTGCCCGACCCCGACCACGACGGGCGTCCCGGTCGGCTGAGCCAGGCGCACCGCTAGCTCGACCAGCTGGGCGCGCTCGTCATCGGTGACCGTGGCAGCCTCCCCGGTCGAGCCGAGCACGACCAGGTAGTCGGCGCCCCCGTCGATGACGTGGTGCACCAGTCGGGCAAAACCCTCCAGGTCGACTCGGGGCCGGCTGCGTCGGCGCGCGGCACCTGGGGAGGCAGCAGAAGCGACAGCTGGGCCGGGCGGCTTGGCGGTGCCCACCTCTCCGGTCGGGATGCCTGTGTCGAACGGGGTGGCCAGGGCCACGCCGAGGCCGGTGAACTGCTCACCGCTCATGGTTCCTCCTTTAACGTGCGACGAGTGGGGCGGTGCTGTCGAACAGGTGCTGCAGCTGGTCGTGCGCCCAGTCGTCCACGGTGTGGACGCCGGCGCGCCCCTGCAACCAACGGGCTGCCGTCAGCGCGCCGGTGGCGTAGACCTCGCGGGTGTGCGAGGTGTGGGTCAGCTCGATCGACTCGACGGTGCTCTCGTACCGCACGCTGTGCTCGCCGACCACACTGCCCAGGCGCAGGCTGGTGGTCGCGACCGCGTGCTCGTCCCGCCCCGCGGCCTGAGCCAAGGCTGTGCGCAGCATGAGTGCGGTGCCGCTGGGGGAGTCGACCTTGGCCCGGTGGTGCGTCTCGCACACCGCCAGGTCGACCGGCTGCGGTGCCTGCACGGCATACCCGCCCAGCACGGTCGCCAACCGGCGCAACAGGGCTACGGACAACGAGAAGTTGGGGGCCAGGAGCACGCCGATCGCGGGCGCCGAGCCCAGGGTGTCCAGCTCGCTCACGGACCAGCCGGTGACACCGAGGACCAGGTCCGTGCCGCTGTGCTGTGCCCACGCCACGTGCGCCGGCACGGCATCGGGGTGACTGACGTCGATGGCCACGTCGACGTCGCAGGTCGGCTCGCTGTCCCGCCCCACTGACCAACACAGGTCGAGGTCGTCGCTGTGGCTGACGGCAGCACCGATCAGTGAGCCGAGACGACCCCTGCCGAAGACACCGATGCGCATGGTCACCCGGTCAAGTATGGGCGCGAGGCGGGGCCTGGCGGGACGGCATACAGGCTGCTCAGCGAGGGTATGCGGGGTGGATGAGCAACAGACAGGACGATCGCCCGCCGGCACCCGCGATCAACGGTGATCCGTCCGGTCGGGAGCCGCAAAGTCGAGAAGCGCGGCCCCGGTTCGGGCGGGCGACCCTGGCGTCGCGGTCTGTGGGAGGCTGGTCTGCAACAGCGGGCCCAGCGGCGGGTCAGCGTGCTCGTGGCCGCGGCGGAGCGAAGGTGAGGACCCCGATGGAGCGCGAGCAGGCAGAGATCTGGGGTGAGGGGCTGGACCGGCCAGGCACGGTCATCCGGTACGGGCACTACGGGCGACCCGTCCTCGCCTTCCCCTCCGAGGCCGGCCGTGCCTGGGACTACGAGAACAACGGCATGGTCGAGGCGATCGCCCCGCTGATCGAGGACGGCCGGGTCAAGCTCTACTGCGTCGATGCCTTCGACCACCTGTCCTGGTCCGACAACACGTTGCCCACCGAGGAGCGGGCCCGCCGCCACGGGGCCTACGAGTCCTGGATCCACCAGCACGTGCTGGCGACGGTCCGCGCCGACTCCCCGGGGCACCCGGGCATCGTGACCACCGGGTGCAGTCTGGGCGGCTACCACGCCGTCAACTTCGCGCTGCAACGCCCCGACCTGTTCCCTGTCGCTATCTCGCTGTCCGGTAACTTTGACCCCAGCTCCTGGCACGGGTGGGGTGACGCGGGTGAGGCGACCTACTTCGCCAACCCCACGGCATACGTCTCGGGCATGCACGGCGACCACCTGGAGTGGGTGCGCAGCCACGCCAGCATCGTCCTCGTCGTCGGCCAAGGTCCGTTCGAAGTGCATCCGACGCGGTCGCTGCCGGGGGCGCACCTGATGGCTGGTGTGCTCGCAGAGAAGGCGATCCCGCACGAGCTGGATGTATGGGGACACGACTCGGCACACGACTGGCCGTGGTGGCGCAAGCAGATCGCCCACCATCTGCCCAGATTCTGCTGAGCGCGATAGCGTCAGCGCCATGGCGACGAAGCGTGCACCGTTGGTCGGACTGTTGCTCGGTGCGGAGCGGGACTGGCCGCAGGCCTTCGAGCAGATTCTGGGCCGGGTCGGCCCGATCAAGGACGGTGGCACGACCTACGAGATCACCAGCGAGCGACTGCGGATCCACCCCTTCGACCTCACCGACCCGGTGCGCCCGGACCTCGTGATCGACCGGCTCGCCTACTGGTACTACCACCCACGCGAGTGGCTCAAGAAGGCAGCCCTGACGCACGACACGTATCTGCTCAACAGTCCCTTCACCTTCCAGTCGATGGAGAAGCACAGCGCCTACTGCGCCATGCTGCGCCTCGGGCTCAAGGTGCCGCGGACGGTGCTGGTGCCCTATAAGACCCCAGTGGACAACGTCCGCTGGGCCTACACGGCCGCGCAGTACAACGACTCGTTCGACCTGGACACCATCGCCGACGACCTGGGTTATCCCCTGTACATGAAGCCGTTCGACGGAGGCGGCTGGCGTGGGGTGTCGCGCGTGGAGGATCAGGCCGAGCTGCACAAGTCCTACGACGAGTCCGGCGAGATGCTGATGCACCTGCAGGCCACGGTGGACTACGACTACTTCGCCCGGGCTCTGTCGATCGGGCCGGAGACCATGGTGATGGACTTCCGGCCGGGGGAGCCGATGCACAACAGGTATGCCGTCACCCACGATTTTTTGTCGGCCCAGGCGGGGTGGGAGACCGAGACGATCAGCAAGGTGGTGAACGCCTTCTTCGGCTGGGAGTTCAACTCGGCCGAGATGTTGGTCGCTGGTGACGAGGTGCACCCGATCGACTATGCGAACGCCTGCCCGGACGTCGCGCTGACCTCGCTGCACTACTACTTCCCGTGGGCGATCACGGCGCTGGTGCGCTGGTCAGCCTACGCATTGGTGGCCGGCCGCAAGGGCAAGATCGATCTGGAGACTCGGCGATACTTCGACGTAGCGGATGATCAGTCCATGACCTATGATGACAAATTGAGAGCGTATCGAGAGTTTGCCGAGAGTTATTTCGACACCGATCGATACTGGGCCTGGTGCGAGGAGCATCTTGCCCATCTGCCCGCGGCCGTGCTGGAGTGGGTGGACTCCCCAGGGTTCGACGACCTGCTCGTGGAGACGGTCAGGGCGACGTACCCGGTGCACGAGCACGAGCAGTTCGTTGCTCACTTCCGCGGCCTGATCGGGCTGTGGCGCGAGGATCAGCGAAGCCTGTTAGCGACACCGTGACATAGGAGACGGGGGTGGCATGGACGGTTGGACCGACGCCTATGGGGATCGGCACGGGCAGCTGGGCCAGATGTCGGCCGAGGAGCAGTGGACGCTTTGGGGGGTGGAGCTCACGAGCTTCTTCCCGATTCTCGCCGAGCTGCTGGTGGGCAGTGTGCCGCAATGGTACGGATGGGTGCTGATCGGGGTGTTCGCGCTCGTGCTGCTCGACCGTCTAGCGGGCCGTCTTCGTCACGCAGCTGCCGTCATCGACGCCATGCCGGTCGATCCTCCCCTACTGCCTGGTAGAGTTGCCTAGGTCTTTCGTCGTGCAGCTAGGCGCCGAGCCGGTAGCCCACACCGCGCACGGACTCAAATAGCCTCGGGCCGTCAGCTGACACAATCTTGCCACGCAGCCGGCTCAGGTGTGACTCCAACGCATGGGGGCCGACATTGCGCCCATCCAAGGCGTACTGGAGCAGCTCATCATGGGTCAGCACCTTGAGCGGCTGCCGGGCGAGCGCAAGCAGCAGCTCGAACTCGGTCTTGGTCACGTTAACCGCATTCTCGCCCACCATGACCTCACGGCGGTCGACCGAGATCACCAGATCGCCGATGACGTGCTGCTCATGCTGCCCGTTCAGCGATGGTGCCTTCTGGCCCGCATGCCGCCGCATAGCAAGCACCCTGGCGCGCAGGCGCTGGTCAGAGGCCGGCAGACCCACCACGTCGCCGACCCCGGCGGCCAGCAGAGTGGCCTCCTGCAGGTCGGTCAGCTCTTCGATCAGCGCCAGCACCGGGATGGACAAGCTCTCCAGCCGTCGCAGGGCGTCGAGGGTGTCGGTCTGCAGACGCCCGCCTTGGACCACCGCAAAGCTCGGAGGGCCGACGGTGACCGCCAGCGGGACGTCCTCGACCCGGTGCACGACTGTGTAGTTGATGCGGTCCGTGGACAGCACGTGCTCGGTCGCCGCAAGCGCCGACATCTCGGCGTCTACGGGTACGAGCAAGATGGATTGAGCCGTCACGAGCGACGCACCTTCCGTTTGGTCTCAACTGGGCTGGGTCGGGCGCCGGCAGCGGCGTCACACAGACTTTACTGTATCTTGACTTAAAAGTGGACAATCCTATGCTCCGGGGTAGTCCGGCCCGGTGCGTCAGGACGCGTTAACTTCCGCCACAACGCTACGAGCGCTCCGCTGGTTGAGAGGACGCCGCAGCCACGAACCATCAGATTGCGCTTCCCAGCTGTTGGTCGTGCTGAGGGCCCGAGCCCGCCGTGATCCTCCCCGAACCACCGTGCGTCTGCGACGTCGAGGCGCACCGCCGCACCTGGGTCGCCTTCGCAGAGCATTCCCGCGCGACACCGTCGGTTAGTGGAGGAGATGGCCTCATAATGGGCAGCGTGCGGGGGACCTGGACGAGACAGACTTGCGTGAGGAGGGGAGCTCGGTGCACAAATCTGGTGGTGTGACTGGCGTTCTGGGAGCCACATGTGTTCTCGTGGCAGCGTGCAGTACTCCGGGCCGGCTCGACCCCGTCGACCCGACCTCAAAGATGATGGCAGATGCGACCGTGACTTCGACTGCCGAGGTTGACCCACTCACGTTGGCGGATGTGGCCCTGGTTGTGCCGGAGGGAATCCGCGAGGGGGAGGTGCTCGTCCGAGCAGAACAGATCGGCGTGCTGCCTGTCTCCGTCGAGGTGGCCAGTCGCGACGAAGGTCAGCTGGTGGTCTCGGCTGGCCGCGATGGGAGCTTGGTCTTCGACTTCCCGGAGTTCACGGAGACCGGCACCCCGCCCCGGGCGGTCCTTAAGGTGATGCCCGAGGCCGGGCAGGCCGACCCCTTGGCTCCCGGTCAACGTGACTTCACATTCGGGGTCGAGTTCCTCAAGGATGCCCGCTCGATTGGCACTACGGTCGACAACGGGGACAACTTGGTGCAACGCGGCTTGGCCTCCAATGTCAGTCAGTACAAGCTCGAGCTAAACAATGGCCGACCCGGGTGCACCCTCAAGGGCTCCGCGGGTGAGGTCCAGGTGAGCCTCGATGTGTCGGTCACGAGCTCGACTTGGTATGAGGTCACCTGCTCCCGAGTCGGCGAGTCGGTAGAGCTGAGGATGACGGAGTACGGCCTGTACGGCCGTGTCGAGGAGTATGCGGCTATGAAGGAGGGCAGCATCGGCTCACTCGAATGGCCGGAGGAGCAGACTCCGGTGGCCATTGGGGGCAAGCTCGCGGCCAACGGCACCGTGATCCGGCGTGCTACCGACCAGTTCAACGGGCAGCTTGCGCGACCCTTCCTGACAATCGGCAACTGATCGAGCCAGGGCCGTGCGATCTGCCCCTCGCGCTGCGTTCGGATGATGGGTTAGTGTCGCCGAATGCACTTTTCACGTCAGTTCCGGAACTTGCGCGGCGGCAAGCTACGCACGCTAGGTGTGCTTGTAGCTATGGCCGTGGCCCTGCCTGCTTATGCCGCCGACTCTGCCACCCTCCAGTTGGCGGTCCCTGCGAACACCTCCGCCGGCGCAGTACTCAACACCCTAGACGAGACGGCTGGAGCTCCGGTCTCCGTGGATGTAAGGCGTCTGAACGGGGGTGTGCTGCGTGCCGGTTCGTTCCGTGGAACGACGCGGACCATGGACTTCCCGGCGTTCAGCACCTCCTCTGCCGAGCCCAGGGCCATCGTGCGGGTCACCCCTGAGTCGGGGTCCTCCGACGTACTTGCGCCTGGCTGGCGAGACTTCGAGTTCGGAGCTGACTTCCGCAAAGATTCGATCTCCAGTGGCACTACCGTGGACAACGGCGACAACTTGATTCAGCGAGGCCTGTGGAGGGACACCGCCCAGTACAAGATCGAGGTCGACAACGCTCGCCCGGCGTGCCGGATCAAGGGGAGCGCCGGCGCGGTCGTCGTGCGGGCGTCCATCAGCGTCAGCTCGAGCCTGTGGTACCAGGTGCGCTGCGCTCGGGTCGGTGACACGGTCCGGCTCACGGTCGTCGAGTACCGTACCGACGGAACGACCCGGACACTGCGCTACGAACGCTCCGGTGCCCTGGGCAATCTGGTCTGGCCAAATGCCAAGACACCGCTGTCGGTTGGGGGGAAGCTGTCGGCCGACGGCGCGATCAAGTATTCGAGTGACCAGTTCAACGGGCTCGTAAGCAACCCCGTGTTGCTGATGCGCAACTGATCCCAGCGACCGTGGGGCATCCCCCAGGACACGCAGCGGGTGTGCGCGTTAAGTGGCTCTTCACACCTGCGGTGGGGGCGGGGTGACACGCCGGGGGCGGTGATGGGCTGAGGTGAGGGGGTCGAGGCCCTCAGGATCGGAAGCGACCAAGCCTTCGTTCCAGTGAGGACCTCGACGATGA
>JAABUN010006860.1_pt1 | contig 12790 bp, 18 predicted proteins | sample 5559311 | NCBI WGS metagenome assembly JAABUN01 (sample SAMN10711877, study PRJNA513370) | rock metagenome | isolation source: Antarctica rocks | place: Antarctica: Victoria Land, Siegfried Peak sud | reverse complement strand
CACCCCACCGTTACCAGCGACGCACGTCAGAGCGGAGACGAGCCTGAACACTAGCTCGGGGCTACGTCATCGTTGCCGACCTCCATCGACGAGCCCACTCAACACAAGCGACTTCGTGTCGCACCATCTACGAGATGCCCTTCCGGGAGCATGTGAATCGGACCGTCGTAAGCCCAATTCTCCTGCCCCGCAAGGGCATTCTCACGTCACGACGCGCCCACCCACCCCACCCATCGGTGGATCGAGGCTAAGCTCGACGTGGTCGCCACGTTCGACCGCAAAATCGGTCCGATCAAGAAGCGGGTCCATGGCGCCACCGCTGGTGAGCTGCTGGTCGGTCTGGCGCAGTTCCAGCTATTGGGTGGCGACGCCCTGGTGGCCTTGGACCGCCAACGCTGCGATGTCGCTGTCACCGAGTTGTCCGCGACGCCGCCGATCCTGGCGACCACTGCAGGGAGTCTGGCCCGCCGGTTCGGCGCCGAGCAGCTTGCCGGGGTCGAGTTGGCCAACGCCGAGGTCATCGCCCGGGCTGTCGGACTGCTGCCCCAGGCGCGCAAGACGAAGCTCCAGACCACGTTGACCATCGACATGGATTCGACCGACGTGGAGGTCTACGGGTCGCGCAAACAGGGCGTGGCCTACAACTACGCCGGGCAGCGTGCCGGACGCCCGCACCTGGCGACCTGGGCCGAGGCCGGCCTGAGCGTCGCGGCCGACCCGCTGGCCGGCAACGACGACGTCCGCCCGCGCGCCGCGGCGATGCTGCGCCGAGCACTGGCCGCGGTCCCCACGACGGTGCGGGCCGCGCTGGCCGGGACCGGGCAGGTTCCACGCGCCCGGTCGATGCTGGCTACTTCACCGGCGACGCTGCCGTGGCCGAGAGCTGTGACTTCGCGATCGCTGCGAAACGCAACACCGCGATGTGGCGGGCCTACTCCTCGATCGACGCCGATGCGTGGGTCGAGGCCCAGAGCATGCCCGGCGCGCAGGTCGCTGCGGTCGACTACGCCCCCACGGGCAGGCCAGATGACACCTACATGATCGTGCGGCGGGTCCGGGTCGAGGCCGAAACGATCTCGGCCGACCCACGATCAACGCGGCGCCGCACCATCGACCCCGCCCAGCTCGCCCTCGCCTTGGAGGGCACCGCGACCCACGCCTACGCGGTCTCCTTCATCGTCACCAACATTCCCACCCATGACGACAGCAAGAACGGCGAGACCGTCCTCGACGTTGAGGCCTGGTTCCGGCGTCGCACCGATATCGAGAACCGCATCCGAGAGGCCAAGCTCGGTGCCGCGCTGCGTCACCTACCCTCGGGGCACCACGGCGGGAACAAGGTCTGGATGTGGGCGGCGCTGCTCGCCGGGAACCTCTCGGTCCTCCTCCAAGCACTGACCCGCATCGACGAACACGGCCGCGCCCACGGCTGGCGCCTGCGCCATGAACTGCTCTGCGTCCCCGCCCGCCTGATCCGACACGGCCGCACCCTCACCCAGCGACTGCCACCCGACCAGCACCTCCCGCCCAGCGTCCTGGCCAGGATCCGAGAACTCGACACCGCGGCCTGAGAGCCGTCTCCCATCCCGACCACCCAGGACCCCCGAACCACGCAACCCGAGCGACATCGGGCAGGCTGCCACGCCCTCCACCCGGCACATCGCTCACCCGCCCGCGAAATCACGACCGAGCCAAGAACTCCCGCGCTACCTGCGGATCCGGGTCAGATCAGCGATCACGTGACCCCCTATTAACGCCAGTTCTTTGGCTGCCTCGGGTGAGGAAGCGATTCTCAACCCAGTTGTTGCGAGTGTCGGTCACCGTCTGGCAGGTCAGTTCTACATGCGAGAACAGCCATCTGCCGTCCACTCGCCGATACTGATCGGAATACTTCCCGCTGATCCACGCGGGAACTTGCTGTCCATCGATGGCAAGCGTGCACGGTTCCCAGAGATACCAGGTGCCCCTGGCGCTGGTCAGGCTGTCGTCCACGGTGATCGCTGGCCCAATCATGTAGTGCAGCGCCCAGATGATGTCGCCGGAGATCGCGGTGAAGTAGGAGACGAGCTCATCGCGACCGGTATGGACACCAAAGCGCTCACCACCGTCAAAGACGCCATCGTCGGTGAACTGCGCGGCCAAATCCTCGGCCGGGTATCCGATGTCACAGAGTCCGGCGTACTTGGCTTTGAGCTTATGTATCTGCATCTCGGATTCCAACTTTTCGAGCCGGTCTGCAATGTCTTTGTACTGATCCACGGCTTCCTCCACTCGTCGACTGCATCTGCGCCCTACAGCGCCGGAGATCCGCAGATCCCTGCGCCGCGTTCAATCCGTGAACGGTTCCGGCCAAAGGGCCTTCTCAACTTCATTCGGCACCGCGGAGCCGAGGCAGGGGTCGTACGGTCGCTGTGACTCCCCTCGCCCCGCCCAAGCACCCGGCCCGTCAATCAATGCCGCGCTCACCCTGGTGACCAGGCCCGAGAACGCCGCGGTCGCCCACAGCAACCCCGCCCGGGCATGGGACACGACACCGGCCCTGTCCGCGCGGACCCTAAACCAAACTCGGTTACTCCTCGCCACGGAGTGCCCATCCTTCGATGCCTACTGCAGCTCGCCCTGCGCAAGAGTATCCGGGACGCTTTGACTACGCGTATCAAGGGCAGCCGTTTTGCTTTCGACTGACTTACGTGTAACCAGCCACCAGATTACCGCCAACGCAATCCAGGCGGGCACGAACCACCAGGGGAACGCGTCTTGTACAATGAATGCACCGGCAACGAATAGTGTCACCACTAGGCCAAGAATCGAGATCCAAATCCCTCCTGCCCCTTCGCCCGGCCAAACGTGCCAATCCGCAGGGTAAGCCTGGCGCAGTGACGGAGAAAGTCTGTATCGAACGTGTGACAGGCAAATTACAAACCATCCAAAGAGACCGGCGGTCGTTATCAACGCAGTGGCCTGCAGATAGAAGTTCGGAAGAATGTAGTAGGTCGATCCAATCATTCCACCAACAACGACGGTAAAAAGGAGTCCCATCTCCGGTGCATGTGTTCGTTGATTGATCCATGCAAACCTATTCGGTAGATAGCCCCGCTTGGCCATTTTGTAGATGAACCGCGAGCCGGCGTACAGGGCACCAATCACCGCGTGGAAGACGGCCATAAAGGCAATAACGCTAAACAGCGCCTGGCCAGCCGACCCGAAGATGGATTTCGCGGCCGTGGCGGCGGTCGCTTCACCCAGACTATAGTCGGTGAGTGGAAGAAGACCGATTAATGCGACTTCGAGCAGGGTATAGCTTGCCAATATTACCAACATAGTCACGGCCATTGCCTTTGGCCAGAACTGGCGTCCCCCAACTGTCTCCTCGGAGGCAGCGAACATAAGTTCTGGTCCGAAAAGAACGTAGATCACAAACGGAAACGCGTTCGCCCATGCGCTCGAGCCACCAATGAAGAACGGCTGAAAATGCGCACCATCAAACCGGAATAGCGCAGTGATGGCGAGGGCCAGAATGAACGCGAAGAGTGCCACGTTAAGATAGAGTTCAGCCTTGCCGGATATCTCAGCGCCGAAGTAGACGACCGCTGCCGCGATCAGAAAGCAAATCGTCCCAATCACTGGCACTGGAATCGGAAAGAACTGATGCAGATAGGTTCCCATCGGGTACCAAAGCGCACCTGCCACAAGGATCGCAACAGCACCATAACTCAGGGCGCCAAGATGACCCCAGAATGAATTAAGTGTTTTCTTCCCCCATTCCCCCACGAAATCTGCAGAGGGCATCGCCCCGGCGAGTTCAGCTCCGGCGAACATTACGAATGACATTGCGATCCCTGCGACCAACATCAATAATACAATCGAAGGGCCGACCTCCTCAAACAACTGACTTAATACGAGAAGAATTCCATCTGCCACAGTGAACCCGAGGGCGATGGCAACCACATGTCGTATCTTCAGTACCGACGCGAGCCCGCCCGGTTGATCAGGAATATTGTCGTTTAAACCCTGAGAGCTACTCATGGCATGCTTCCCCTTCTGATCTCACTCGTTAGACTTTTAGCGACCCAGCCTAAATGTACCTCGCATAGCACTGCCGTTCCCAGGCAAAGGAATCCAAGCCATGGTCTTAGGCGCTGGGAACTGTTTACTCCACCAGGCATTATTGCCTTTCACGTTGCGAAGAATGTGGACATGGTTCCTCGAGTCCGGCAACACAAAGCCATACTATTAAGGTACTGATTTTGATCTGTGAAGGTATTAATCATAACCTCATCCGACGGAGGTTGTCCCGTACCGTAGAACTTCGGTGGCGGCCCCATGATCATCAGCGACATGTATGATATCACAGCAGCCGGCTCTGGGATTGCGTTCGGCGGGGTGGCGTTCAGAGGCCGCGCACGGCGTTTAGGTGGCGATGTCCGCTGATAGGTGGCGATGTCCGATGACACGGCGGAACTGGCAACTGGCCGTCCGTGCCGGCAACGCACCAGCGCAACACCATCGAAGAGTCCCTTTAGCGCTTGGCGTCTGGCAGCGCTCACAGCAGATGGAGATCATCGACTCGATCACGTTGGTGGAGTGCAACGTGCGGGCCAAGCTCGGCCCGACGCCCAGGGCGAGCACGGTCATGGCCTCGGTCATGAGCCCGCGGCCGTGAACATCCACTGGAGCCGCTCGATCTGGATGTCGGGCGCGACCCGGTCCAGCGACCGACGGTTCACGTCGACGATCCACAGCAGCCCGCCGAGCTGGGCCACGGACGGATCCGCGACGGCCCCCCAGATGGCGTCCTCGTCGAGCACGGCGTCACCGAGCAAGGACACGAAACGGCCGGAGGGAGGCGCGTCGTGGAAGTGAGTCTTGACGTATCGGTGGGACATCGCAGCCCACAGCGCGGCCGTGGCGCCGATGCCGACGGAGCCGGTGGAGAAGTCGACCGTGTCCGGGTCCTTGAGCCGAGACGGATACGACTGCAGTCCACCCTTGGCGCGCAGCGTCGTCAGACACTTCGGGTCGAGGTCGTCGAGAAAGTAACTGATCGCGTGCAGCACCGGAGAAGCATGCGGCTTGACCGAGACCCGGTCCAGCTTGGTGGGCTCGGAGAACCACAGCGACACCATGATGTCGACCATCGAAGCGCTCGACGCGGTGCCCACGGACTTTCACTCCAGTCGTGTTCGGCCGGCCGCGGTTGGCGGCGTCCACGATCGAGGTGCCACGATTCGTGAGTCTCGTGGCGCCCTTGACAATGCGCCAAGTTACATGCAACACTCCCAATTGATTCCGGGTGAGCGGACAACAGAGGCTTTTGACTTTCATTCCAACTAGATTGCTGCTTATGACTGGCGGTTCAAAGGAGTTTTGTGCAACGTGAGCAACCTTTCTATAACAAATAGTGACTCCGCAGATGACGCACTTCGGGTCATGGCGGATGTCCAAGAAATTGAGAGGTTATTTCGTACGTACGCGGACGCCTGTGATGACAAATACAATCCTGATAAGTTGGCGGCCCTGTTCACCCACGATGCGACGTGGTCCAGTAGTTCGGAAAGCGGTACTTCTGACTTCGGGGTGCATCGGGGGGTCGATGCTATCCGGAAGTTTTTCGAGGGCATTTCGAAAGATATCGTATTTGCGCACCATATAGTGATGTCCCCTCAAGTGGATATTCTTGTCCCCGGTGAACGAGCTAAGGGTCGATGGAATACGATCGTTTTGATGCGACTATCGCACGGCCCCTTGGCTGAGGGCACTGACGAAGCAAAGATGATTTCGAGCGTTTATACTCACGATTACCGTCGTGAGAATGGCGTATGGCTCATCTCAAACCTAAATGTACACGCTAGATTTGATACAAGGCTACGGTTAATAGGATGATACGTTTGATCGTAGCCCCATCACCTGCATAAATACCGGGGGCTGGGATAGAACAGTTGCCATCTCCGGCTGGGATCCGCCTCACCCCCCATGCAGGTATTACCCCTGAAAGTAAGTCTCGCTCAGCCTTGATTCACGGTCTTGAGGCGCCAATCGGGCGCTGGCTTGGTCAGGCGTGGAGACTGGGCTGGTTATCGCCGAGTGCGCGACAGTGCTCATATGCAGCAGCTACGTTGAGGATCACCTGCTCACCCTGTGGCCGGCTGATGAGTTGCATTCCTACGGGAAGCCCATCTGTGAAGCCGCAGGGTACTGACAGGGAGGGAATCCCGACGAGGTTGGCCGGGCCGACGAGTCGGATCAAGTTGTCGATGGTGTCGACCTGCTTTCCGTTGAGGTCGGATACCGCTTCTCCGATCAATGGCACCTTGATCGGTAATGTCGGCGCGACCAGCACGTCGATCTCCGTGAAGAGTCGGGCGAAGTCGCGCTGAACAGCCGAGCGGACCTGCTGCGCGGTGAGGTAGTCGACTGCGGACGGCAGTGCCCCGCAGTACAGCAGTAGCCGCACATCTTCACCATAGTCATCTGCCCGGGTGCGCAGTTGGTGCTGGTGGACGGTGGTGGTTTCGCAGGTGTCGATGACGGTGAGCGCGAAGCGGCAGTCTCGCAGGGAGGGCAGTTGGACCCGCTCGATTCGGGCACCCATGGACGTCAGTTGCTCAAGAGCGGCCCGTACCGTGGTGGCGATATTATGGTCGATGTCTGCGAAGTAGAAGTCTTCCTCTACGCCAAGGACGAGGCCGTCCAACTGATCCGACAGACAGTCAAAGGTCGTGGTGGGGCCTGTTGGCAATGTAGTGAGGTCGTTCGAATCGACGCCGCTGATCGCGTCCAGCATGATCGCCAGGTCGGCGGCGGTCCGCGCGATGGGGCCGACGTGATCAAGGGTCCATGCCTCAGGGAAACAACCGAATCGGCTGACCCGCCCATAGGTCGGTTTGAGCCCGGCGACGCCACACATGCTTGCGGGGATGCGGATCGAGCCTGAGGTGTCGGACCCGAGAGCGGCCGGCACGGCTCCGGTGGCGACTGCCACCGCCGATCCTCCGCTGGACCCGCCGGGAATGTGCTCGATATCCCAGGGGTTGCGGCAGGTGCCGAAGTGGGGGTTGTCTGTAGTGCCGCCGAGCGCGTATTCATGCATGTTAGTTTTGCCGATGATGACGGCGCCAGCGTCGATGAGCCTGACGACTGCAGTCGCCGCGTATTCGGGAACAAAGTTCTGATGGATCTTGGATCCCATGGTTGTCTTCTGTCCGCGCACGTAGAAGTTGTCCTTGACGGCGATCGGGACGCCATGAAGGGGCCCTCGCCAGGTTCCGCGAGCAATTTCGCTCCCCAGTTCCTTGGCTTGTGCCAAGGCCCCATCTTCATCCAGGGAGATGAAGGCGTGAAGTGTGTCCTCATGTTGGCGTGCCGCGGCCAGCGCCATGCTCGCCAGCTCAGGTGGGGAGGTTTGGCCGCTTCGTAGAAGCTGCCCCATTTCTGTGATAGACAACACTTGCGCCTGATTAGGCATCGGCTGCACCTCGTGGGTCGAAGCCGATGGCAATCTCAGCAGGCCCCAGCGTGTTGGGTTCCACCCGTTCCCCGAGTGCAGCCAATTCATTCCAGTACTTCTGCAGGAACACGATATCCCCCTTTGGTGGTAGCGGGTAACGGCTCTGAATCATCTCTCGGACGTCCTCCGCCATTCGTCCCTTCTCCTCGGTCTAGAACGCTCGCATCCCAAGGGCGTTTTGGGGGTTGGCTCTGCTCACGGTTCAGCCACAAGCGTCGTCAGGTCACGGTCGCTGTGGCCGCAGGTACAGTGTATTAGATCCGTCCTAGAACGAGTAGGCCGATGACGACCAAGATGTCTCGGAGGGACTGCTGCGAGAGGGCGAGGAGCGCTCCGCCGGGCTGCGCGGCGATCTGGCGAGTTTGGTGTAAGCGCGAAGTATGGCGCGGGTTCCGGGTGACGTCCGCAGAGTCCCGGCAGGATGGTAACGTCTCGTCCGGTCCGAACCCGGTGAGCCCGGGCGGGCTGGAATCTGGTCCTATCGTGCGGTCTCAGGATGAGGTTCCCCGGAGAAAGTAGACACGGGGTTAGACGATCTTCTTGTCGTGCTGGGCTAAGGCTAGCTCGTAGTTGATGGGGCTGGTTTGGCCGGTCTCGGAGTAGCGCCTGGTGGTGTTGTACCAGCGCATGAAGACGTCGATGCCGGCCTTGAGCTCGTCGAGGTCGGCGAAGGCGTGGCCGTCCCGCGCGCGGGAAGAGCAAGGCGAGCGTGGCCATCGAGCACAGCATTTTCAGCGCGACCTGGACCGAGGCCCATACCAGTACGCTCTACGACGTCCTCGACTACTACACCCAACTCCAGGCCCCTGAGGACCGAGAGACGCGCGATCCACCATTTCCAAGAACTCGGCTACACCGTCACCCTCGACAGCGCCAACCGACCCCACGCCCTGCCACCCAGGCCATATTCGAGGCTGTCCAGCCTCCATATGAAGGACGGCGAGCCACTCCCCCTTGCGCGTTCTCCGGCCAATGCCATCATGGAGCGGATCAGCGACGAGAACAGGTGGTCGACGCGGGACGCGATCATCGGTCATCCGACTTAGCTTAGGTGGGGCCTGCCGCGGCCTAGGCTCACGCGACGGCAGACGGTCTTGGAGGTTCGCGCCCGGAGTTGTTCTGCGAGGGAACCGCATTCACGCGCCGACCGCAGGCGGTGTGGGGGCGGCTCCGGACGCAACGAGGGCGAGCGCCTCCGTGCGGGCGACCTCCAGCGGCGTCTTGCCATCGCTCCTGGCCCTCTCCATGACGGCGCTAGTTCGAGCGTTGGCCTCCCGGAGCAACTGGTCCAAGGCATCGAGCCCCAGCGATTGAACTCGACAGCGTTCTGGATGACACCGCCGGAGTTGGACAGGAAGTCGGGCACATAGTGAATGCCTGCAGAGTGCAGGAGTAACGCCACCGAGTCGTCCACCAAAGGATTGTTCGCCCCGCCCACGATGGCCCGGCACCTGAGTCCGCGGACATCATCGGCACCGAACATCTCACCTGTGGCGCAAGGAGCCAGGAAGTCGACTTCGGCCGTCGACGCCGTATCGGTTGAGACGATCTCCCCGTTCGTGCGAGCCGCGACAATCCCCACGCGGTCGGTATCGGTGTCTGCCAGCAGCAGACGTACCCCCCGCTCGGCCAGCTGGTCAGCCAGACTGGCTCCGACCCCTCCGACGCCGATGATCGCCGCGGACATCCCGGACAGGTCGGTCGTGTCGTACATCTGCTGCGCTGCAGCTTCCATGCCGCCGATCACGGTCGTAGCCGTTGCCGGCGAGGGGTCACCGAGTCCGCCCCGTTCCACAGGTACGCCCACGACCCATGGCGATCGTTCCGCCAACACGTCCATGTCTGCCATGGTCACACCGACGTCCTTCCCGACGATGTAAGCGCCGTCCAGGTCGTTGAGGAGCTCAGCCAGGCGGAGCAAGCGGCTCGACCTTCTCGCCACGTCCCCGTCTTCGAGGACGCAGAGCTTGCCGCCACCCCACGCCAGGCGAGCAGCGGCATTCTTCAAGGTCATGGCTCGGGACAATCGCAGCGCATCGACCATCCCCTCGCTCAGGGAGCCGTAGCGCCGATAGCGCATGCCACCGACTGCGGGGCCCAACCGGGTGGAGTGGAAGGCGAAGACAGCGACGAGGCCGGTTGGTTCGTCACGGACGCACATCAGGCGTTCGTGTTCGAACTCCGAGTCGACGGTGAGCTTGTTCAAGGCGGTCCTCTCGATGACGGAAATGCTGCTGTTCGACACCTGCACGACTGACGGTCTTCCGGTCCGAGGCTGACCGATACAGACATTCTATACAGCGGTGGCCAGGGTGGCGTCCGGCGCTGTGCAGACGAATCGGGGGGCTCTGACGGGGCCGCCTGATCGACTGGAAGGCCCTGCGCGACGGGCTGCGGAGCAGAGCCCGGAGCGGTCTCGACGCGTACGCCGGTACCCGCCGGCCGCCGACCAGCCGCGACGCAGGTCGGCGCCGAATCGTAAGGGTGTAGATGGTGTCGGAGGGCATCAAGGTCTGCGATCTGCCCACACAGGCGGTACGTGACTCCCGCACTCTCGCAGTCGGCCAGCAGATCCCGTGCGCGGATATCCGCTGGCAGCTCGAACCACATGAAGTAGCCACCGGCCGGCACCAGCCAGTCTGCCCGGCCCTCCAGACCGGCGCCCAGACGCTTGTCCAACCCGTAGCGCCGCTAGCGGAGCAACCCGCACACGCGAATCAGATGCGGAGGCAAATGGCCGGCCGACAAGAACTCATAGATCTTGGCCTGCGGCCACAACGGTGGCGACACGTAGGTCTCGAACGCGACGGCAGCGACCGCGTCGACCAACAGCTCCGGCAGCACGCCGTAGCCGACCCGCAGACCGGGAGCGACGATCTTGGAGAACGATGAGATGAAGATCGACAGCTGGACTGAGCCGCGCCCCGCGAGCACGTCGCGCATCAAGGGCAGGGCTTCCCCGTCCACCCGGAGCAAGCCGTACGGGTCGTCCTCGACGAGCCGCAGGTCATGACGGATCGCGAGATCGGCGAGCCGCTCTCGATCAGCCATCGACAACGTCGTGCCGGTGGGGTTGTGGAACGTCGGCATGACGTAGAGGAAGGCCGGCCGTTCTCCGGTCTGCAGATAGGTCTCAAGCCCATCGAGATCGAGGCCCTGTCTAGTGCGCGCGATCGGCACGACGCTGGCTCGCGCGCACTAGACAGGGCGAAGTTCATCCGGTCGTAGGTGGGCGACTCGACCAGCACCGGACCAGGCGTCGGGTCCAGCACCCGCACGATCAGCCTCAGCATGAGCATTGAACCCGGACTGATCACGATCTGATCGGGCGATGCGCCGTGCAGGTCACCGAACCATTCCTGCAATAGCCGGAACCCGCCCGGTGCACCGTAGTTCAACGCCGTGGTGCTAAACCTCCCCGGAGGGCCCCGCCGCGATGCCTCAGCGAGCCCCGCGGTGGGAACTTCTGCGGCGCAGGAATGCCACGCGCGAACGAGATCACGGAGCGGGAAATACTGACATCGGCTAGTCGAGTCCCGAGAGGTGTCGCGCGCCGTCGGCGACGATAAGCTGGCCGCTGACGTACGACGCCTGCTCGCTTGCCAGGAACTGGTAGAGGTAGGCGATGTCCTCGGGTTCGCCGACCCGGCCCGACGGCACCTTCCGCGCGACGGCTCGGACTCCGTCTGGCCCGAGCGAGTTGACCGGATCGTTGGCCTGCGGAGTGTCGATGACGCCGGGCGCCACAGCGTTGGCCGTGACTCCGTCCGGGCCGTACTCGACCGCGAGGGTCTTGACCAGACCGACCAGACCTGCTTTCGCCGCCGTGTAGTGCGGGTGCGCCGGCCATGCCTGCACGGTCCCGGCGATCGACGACGTCGCGAGCAAGCGGCCGTAGCCGGCCCTTCGCATGTGCGGCAGCGCAGCCCGGAAGCACCGCCACGCACCGTTCAGGTCGACGTCGATCACGGCGGCCCATGCCTCGTCATCAAGATCTTCGAGAGCGACCTTACGGGCGATGCCCGCGTTGGCCACGACGATGTCGAGGCTGCCGAACTCCGAGACGCCCTGCTCGACGATCGCGTCGACATCAGCCGTTCGTCGGACGTCAACCGCTGCCACGATGCAGCGCCCACCGGCCTTCTTCACGGCATCCCGCACGAGCTCGACGTCGTGGCCATCGGGTGGATACCACGCCATAACCACGTTCGCACCAGCTTCGGCAAAGACCCGCGCCGTGGCGGCGCCGATCCCCGAAGCCGCACCCGTTATCAGTGCGGTCCGGCCGTCAAGATCAAACATGGCCTCTTCCTTCCTCAGAGCATTACGTCCTCACCGTTGGGGCAGAACGTCTGTCCGACGTATTAAGAGGAGTCGTCACTGGCAAGAAACACAGCGGTCGGGGCCACCTCGACTGGCTCCACGAACCGGCCCATCGGAAGTTCGGCAAGCTCGCGAGTTGCCCACCCCTCGGTCTCCTCGGCCATCATATCCGTGAAAATCGGCCCCGGCGCGATCGCGTTGACCCGGATGCCCTTTGGTCGACACCTCTCGGGCAAGCGCCTTGGTCAAGCCGATCACTCCGGCCTTGCTGACGCTGTAGTGCACCATCTCGATCCCACCGATGGGTTTCGCGGGAGTCGCTGACCCAGCGTCGATCTGTCCCAGCTGCGACGCGATGTATGACGATACCGCTCCCCCGCTCCAACATGCCGACGATCGCAAACCGGCTACAAAGGAACACACCACGCAAGTTGACCCCGAGTACCCGGTCGAACTCCGCGACGTCGATCTGGTCGAACGCCAGCTGGCTGAACGTGCCGGCGTCGTTGACGAGGATATCCACCTGGCCGAACACGGCGATGGCCCTATCGACCATCGCACGCACCTGGTACTCGTCGGAGACATCGGTGTGAACGAACATTGAGCGTCGCCCCGATGCACCGATCGATGCCGCAACGGGTGCTGCGACAGCCTCGTCGAGCTGGTCGGCAATAACGATGTCGGCGCCCTCTGCGGCAAACGCCATCGCGATCTGCCCACCGATCCCCCGCGCGTCACCGGTGACGATCGCGACCATTCCATGAGCCTGTTGGTCATGAATGACGCCTCTTCTTCTGGTCGGACCTAGATGTCGAATCGCCAACCCACCAACGAACGGGAGCCAGGAGCCAGCCAAGTCTCAGGTGAGTGGCCGGGGGGAGTTGCGCCCCCCGGCTCTCGTAGAACCCGGCGTGAGAGTCTCCCCTCACCGGGCTCCCACAGACCGACCTGGGGTGCGCG
>JAABUN010006859.1_pt1 | contig 12790 bp, 9 predicted proteins | sample 5559311 | NCBI WGS metagenome assembly JAABUN01 (sample SAMN10711877, study PRJNA513370) | rock metagenome | isolation source: Antarctica rocks | place: Antarctica: Victoria Land, Siegfried Peak sud | reverse complement strand
CGTGGTGTCGCGCACGCCGTTCTCCGTTCACAGGTTCCAGGTCTTCAGACAACCCAGAACCTATGCGAGGACGGCGTGTTGCCCATTCAGCCGGTCACCCAGCACCCACGGAGATGACCGGAGAGCCTCTTTTTCAGACCTGCACCTGGACGGCTACGGCGCCGCCCTGGCTCCAGCCGTCCTGCAGCGGCTGGCAGGACAGGGCGAGGTCGGTGTCCTGGACGTCATTCTGGTCAGCCGCGGCACAGGTGGGAACCGGTTGCCGGCGCGCGCGGACCTGGACCACCACCCACGGGTCCAGCACGCGCGCTCCCTGCGGCAGCAGGTCCGGGTGTTCGGCGACGAGCGTGGCGTGGTGACGGTGGCGCAGGGGCTCGCCGGACGGACCGAGCTCTCGGTGCAGACGTGGCCCGATCGGCTCGGGACCGGACGCGGGCTTATCCAGGACGCGCTGAGCCTCGTGCCCGTCGACGGTCCGGTCTTTGCCGCCGTCGCCCCCGGCAATGCGCGCTCGCTCAGAGCGTTTCTGACACTGGGCTTCCGGGCCCTGGGCAGCGAGGTGCTGATCAGGCCCCACGGGCACCGGGGCTAGGGAGTGCCTGGCCGCGCGGTCACGACGCGCCAAGCGGAGCGACCGGTGTGCCGAATCGAGCGATGCAGTGCCAGACACGCTTGGGCACCTGCTCGTCGTCTACGCCTGAGCGCATACCGTCCCCTCTAGCCCGCGCGTCGACCTCCCCAGCCGGCTTCCTCGCCCGACCTGGGTCTCTGGCGGGGACATCCCGCGGGAAGGGTGCAGCATTGTGGCCCCGGGGAGGGCAAGGATGCTGCACTCTTCCGGCCCTGACGGAGAGATCGGGGCGCGGACGTCACGCCGGGGAGAGCACCAGGTCAGCACTGCCTCTCGTCTCCTGAACGAGGCGGGCGTTCGCTGCGTCCGACCGCGCCACCCACAGCTGTGCGGCGTCGTGCGCCTTGCCGTGCTGGACGTGCCGGGCGACCAGCCGTTCGACGCGCAGCGCATCATCGACGTCGAGGAACCACGCCTCGTCCAGCAGCCCTCTGACGGCCGACCAGGGTCCCTGGTTCAGCAGCAGGTAGTTGCCCTCGGTGACCACCAGTGGTGTCGTCGGATCGACACATATGGCTCCGGCCAATGCCTCTTCCAGGGCGCGGTCGAAGGCGGGCGCGTAGATCGGGTCCGGTCCCGGCTCTCGCACGCGGTGCAGCAGCGCGACGTAGCCGGCGACGTCGAAGGTGTCCGGTGCGCCCTTGCGCTCGCTGCGGCCCAGCCGTTGGAGCTCTCTGCCCGCGAGGTGGAACCCATCCATCGGCACCAGCACGGCCGCCGGCGCCAAGGCTGCGACCAGTTGCGCGGCCAGCGTCGACTTGCCCGAACCGGGAGCCCCGGCGATCCCGAGCACCCGCCGCCCCCGAGCTGCGAGGCGTCGGGCTCGTTCGACCAGCTCATCCATCGTGTGCACGGGCTCATCGTGCTGCCCGCCGGGTGCTGTCGTCACTGGCCCAGGAACCGGCGCAAGGTGTCGGCGTTGCGCACGGCGTGGCCCTGGCCGTCGTTGTTGAAGTAGGCGTACACCTCGTGTCCGCCGCCCTCCCACTCATTGATGCGGTCGGCCCACCATCGCAGGTCGTCGTCGGAGTAGGACCCGCCGTAGATGTGGTCGTGATCGGGGCCGTGCAGGCGTACGTAGACGTGCTGCGCGGTGGCGCGCAGGATGCACGGCAGCTGTGCGCCGCTCATGACGCAGTACGCGGCGCCGTGACGTTCCAGAAGGTCGAAGACCGCCTCGTCGTGCCAGCTCGGGTGCCGCACCTCGACCGCCACCCGGATCCACGAAGGCAGACGCTCCAGGAAGTAGGCCAGGCGCGGATCGTCCCTGCCATGAGCAGGGGCGAGCTGGACGAGCAGGATGCCGCGGCGGCCGGTCAGCTCGTGCCAGCTGCCCGCCAGGCGACCTACCCACGCCTCGGGGGAGTAGAGTTTCTTGGCGTGCGTCAGCCCGCGAGGTGCCTTGACCGAGAGCTGGAACCCCTCGGGTAGCTGCTTGCGCCAGGCCGCGAAGGTCCGATCCGCAGGCCAGCGGTAGAAGCTGGCGTTGAGCTCCACCGTCGAGAAGCGCTGGACGTAGAGGTCCCTGCGGGCGGCGGGTGGGGTGCCGGGTGGGTAGAGCTCGTCCCAATGGGCGTAGCTCCAGCCAGACGTGCCGACGTGCGCAACCATGACCACCTCCCACCACCGCGACCTTGCCTCGTACGCGCCGAACGAGCGGTCCGCTCCTCACACGTCCACAGCGACGCACTGGTCCCGCCCAGCCGACTTGGCCTGGTAGAGCGCCTGGTCTGCGCGGACCCGTACCTGCTCCACCGTCTCACCCTCGCGCAGCATGGCGGCTCCCACCGAGACGGTGGTGCGCACCCGGCGGGCAGCGCCCACCAGCCGCTGGCTCACGTCAGCCATCTCATCCGCAGTGGTGTTCCTGAGGACGGTCGCCAGCTCGTCGCCACCGATCCGATACAGGGTGTCTGCGGAGCGCAGCACGGCGGAGAGCTCCATCGCCAGATCACGCAGGAGCTGGTCACCGGCAGGGTGGCCGAACGTGTCATTGACCTCCTTGAAGAAGTCGATGTCGATGATGAGGCAGGCGGTGCCGGTGCCCGAGCCCGAGCCCGTCTGGACGATGTGGTCCAGGTCCTCGGCAAACGTCGAGGCGTTGTGCAGGCCGGTCAAGGGGTCCTGCCGCGCCCGCCGGCTCAGCTCTTGCATCGCTGCCACCATGCCGAGGCAGGCGGCGGCCTGGACGGCGAGCAGCTCGACGGCCGCACCGACGATCGGGTCGTGCTCGAGGGGGGCGCGGTGCGCGGTGGTCAGCAGGCCGATGACCTTGTCTCCCACCACCAACGGGTGCACCATCACCGATCCCACGCCCGCCCGTAGCAGGAACTCGTACTCCGCCGGCATGTGCGCGCGGTCTCCGCGAAAGTGCGAGGAGGTGCCCGTCTTCACGTAGCCAGCCACGACGCGGTGCTGGGCCTCGTTCCAGGACGTGAGGTGGGTGGCCAGGGGGCCCGCGGCGTGGGCGATCGACCACCGCCCGTCCTTCCCCCGCAGGCAGAGCGCGGCGCTGTCCATACCCGAGATGTCGATGGCCCCTTCCACGGCGCCAACAGCGATCTCGTCCGGGTGGTCCGATGAAGACAGGCGGATCGCCACCCGCGCCAGGCGCTGGGACAGACCGACGGGAGGCAGGCCGCCGAGCCCGGCGATGGTCTCGGACAGGCTCTGCGCGGCCGCTGCGAGCACCTGCTGCACGCCCTCGGGCAGGCTGGTGAGGGACTCGACGTTGACCGCTCCGACCACCTGGTCTCCCAGGCGTACCGGCACGCACGCCTCGGCGCGAACCCCGGGCAGAGCCGCGATGAACTCGGGGTGCTGCGACACATCATCGATCACCGCCGGAGCACCCGAGGCGACGACCCCACCGATGACACCGACACCTGGGGTGAAGCCGTCGACCACCTGGAAGTGGCCGCGGGTCGCTTGGCAGCGCAGCCTCCCTTCGACGACCAGGTACACGCTCGGGAGCTCATGACCCAGCGCTCTGAGGTCATCGACGAGCCCCTCGCAGGCCTGGCTGACCGATCCCGCTACAGCGCAGAGGGGAAACGAGATGTGCTGGTTCACACAACCCCTCTCGCGGCGGTAGGTCGGTTGACTAGTTGACGGTTCCTCTAGTTCAGCACCTCTCGCGGCCGATCTGTGAATCGACGCGTCGAGTGCGGCCGGAGCGGGGGTTCAGCGACGTCGAAAGCCCCGTACGGCCGCACTGGCGCGCGGACCGCCCGGCACACGTGAGACGCCCCGACCACCAGAGGATGGTCGGGGCGTCGTCGTGCTGCTGGCCGTGCTCAGATCCCGCGGCCCGGCCCCGGATCGCGGCCCTCGAGCTCGTCGTCGACGGTGGTCGACGGCACTACGGACGGGGCGGTGGACGACGAGGTGGTGTCGACGGGGACGACCGTCACGCTCTCCTCGACGACCGTCACGTTGGTCTGGCCGGACGGCATGTCAGCCTCAGTGACGGAGACATCGGCGTCGGTGCTGTCGCTCTTGCCACCGCGCGCAGCGGCGACGCCGGCAGCAGCAGCGACGATCCCCACGCCGACGGCAGCGGCCTTGAGGGACACGCCGGCCTTGCCCTTGTCGCCCTCGGAGGCGGCAGCGTCCTGCACGTTCGGCTTGCCGACCAAGGCACCCTCGTTGACCGATCCGCGCCATGCGCCCGTGGCATAACCCTCGTCCTCGATGAACGTCTTGAAGCGCTCGAGGTCACCCTCGGCCTGCTTCTCGACGATGTTCAGCTTGTCCCCGACCTTCTCCACCACACCCTCGGGCTCGTAGTCGAGGGTGAGGTGCACGCGGCACTGCCCGCCGCCCAGATCCTCGAACCTGACCTGCCCAGCGTTGGTCGCGCCCTCGGTGGCCGCCCAGGCGACCTTCTGGTCCGCCACCTGCTCCAGGATGGTGGCCTCCCACTGCCGCTTGATGCCTGCGATCTCGGCGACCCACTGCAGGCGACTGTCCCCGAGCTGGGTCACGCTCTTCACGCCACCCATGAAGTGAGGGAACTCCTCGAACTGGGTCCACTGGTTGTAGGCGGTGCTCACTGGCACGTTGACCAGCACGGACTTCTCGACCTTGGTCGTCATCGGATCTCCTTGAAGCAGGTAGGCGGTCTGGCTGACTCTGCCACCGGGTCACTTCCCCAGCAGGATCTTCACCCAACCACGAAGCCCGTCAGCGTGCCGCTCGGAATCTGGCACGCACTGCGTCAGGCCTCGGGCAGGGGGTCGAACCAGGCGACGTAGACCTGCCGCCCGGCCGACGCCGGTATCTGCTCGATGAGGAAGCGGCGCACCACCTCGCGTCCGTCCATGCACAGCAGGGGCAGGTCGAGCTCCACTCCAAGGGCGCGGGACTGACCAGTGGTCAGGTGCCGGGTGAAGCCGACGACGTGCTGCTCGCGCAGCCTCGGCGGGATGATCGTTGTGACCCGCTCCCCGATCAGCTGCTCGACGCTCGCCCCCAGCAGGGCGGCGGCGGAGGCGCTGACGGCGATCAGCCGGTTGCTGTCGTCGGCGGCCACGACGGCCCGCGACGAGGTGCGGACTGCGGTGTCATCCCACTCCGGCGCCCGGCGGGCGTTCGTCAGCGCCGGGGCCACCTGGGACCTGGTCTGGTCCCACGGCGTCGGCGGCACCCCGGTGCTCTGGGCGATGACCTGCTCGCAGGCCCAGTCCCGCAACGCGACGATCTCCTCGAGGGCTGGCCTGACCAGCAGCTTGCCCTCCATGGCCAGCTTTCGTCCGCGGTCCAGGCAGTCCTGCAAGGCACCAAAGGCGGCCGTGCCGTTCGTCCCCACGCTGACCCGGACGTCGTGCACGGCAGGAACCTCTGGCATGGCCGAGGGGTGCCCAACGGGCAGCGGCGTCAGGCGGGGCAGCCACGGCATGCCCGATGCCTCGTCCATGGCCGCCTCGGTGCCTTCTCCCAGCAGGCGCAGGGCGGCGCCGGCAGCACTGAGGTCCAAGGCCGCCGCGTCGGTGTCCGAGTGCTGGCCGGGCGCGTGCACGACCAGGTAGAGCTCGCGCAGCACCGACGTCTGGTGCTCGATGGCGGCCAGCCACAGGGCTATGGGCACCCGCTGCAGGACGGCGGTCAACGGCACCGGGTCTGCGTCGACATCGTCCAGGAGACCGGTCAGGTCCCACTCCAGACCGGGCTCCTCGAGGCAGGCCTCGTCCGAGGCCCCGTCGACGACGAACCACACGACCTTGCCGTCCAGACCGAGTGCCTCGACGCCGAAGTCGGCGCTGAGGCGAGCCACCAGGGACAGGCCACGCCCGGTCGTCGCGTACTGGCTGAAGTGCTGTTGCAGAGGCAGCACAGGGCTGAAGTCGCGTACCGCGATCCGCACGGAGGTGTCTCGTACCTGGACGGACACCTCGCACCTGGTGCACGCGTGCAGTACGACGTTGGAGACGATCTCCGTGACGGCCAGGGCTGCGTCGTCAGCCCATTCTTTCCGGCCGGCCCTGCGCAGCGTGTCGGACACGTGGTGCCGGGCGCGGCGCACGCTCAGCGGGTCCATCGGCAGCAGCAGGTCTGTCTCCAGTATCGACACGGGCCGCTCCCTTCCACCCACCTGCGGCGCCGGCCCAGCAGGGGCCTTACCGCGTTCAAGGTAGATAATGTCCCACCGGAGAGGTCCAGCGCTCACACCGTGAGACGCCGGCAGGGACCGTCTGCCTCTTTCGTGCCATGTTCGATCCTGTCGGCGCAGCAGATGGCGACGTCAGGCCCGGTTACACCGTTCGGGGGCACGGGTCACCGTGCGTCACCTCTTGGTGGCCAGCCTCCCCGAGATGGGTGGGGAGCCGGCCAACGGGGCGTCCGGCACAATGAGGTGTCGAGCAAGTGGTCCAGGGATGAGGCGGTGCGTGCAGGTGCAGGGTTCTGCCCGCGAGCTCGCAGCTTCCCCCGAGCCGACCCAGCCAGGAGAACCCGCTGTGCTGGCCGAGGCCGCTCGGCGCCGCACGTTCGCAGTCATCAGCCACCCGGACGCCGGGAAGTCGACGCTGACCGAGGCGTTGGCCTTGCACGGCGGTGCGATCGTGGAGGCGGGTCACGTCAAGGGCAAGGCCGGTCGGCGTGGGGTGGTCTCGGACTGGCAGGAGATGGAGAAGGCGCGCGGGATCTCCATCTCCTCCGCGGCCCTCCAGCTGCAGCACGCAGACTGCGTGCTGAACCTGCTCGACACCCCTGGCCACGCGGATTTCTCCGAGGACACCTACCGGGTGCTGGCTGCGGTGGACTGCGCGGTGATGCTGGTGGATGCGGCACGTGGTCTGGAACGTCAGACGATGAAGCTCTTCGACGTGTGCCGTTTCCGGGGGCTGCCGGTGATCACGGTGATCAACAAGTGGGACCGCCCCGGTCGTGACGCGCTGGAGCTGATGGACGAGATCGCTGAGCGCACGGGCATGGTGCCCACGCCGCTGACGTGGCCGGTGGGTATCGGTGGGGACTTCCGTGGGGTGCTGGACAGGCGCTCGGGGAACTACGTCGCGTACACACGGACGGCGGGGGGCGCGAAGAGGGCGCCGAAGGAGATCCTCTCTCCGACGGCTGCGGCGGCGCGGGAGGGTGAGGTGTGGCGGCAGGCGGCGGAGGAGTGCGAGCTGTTGAAGGCCACCGGTTCCGACCACGACCAAGAGGCGTTCGTGGCAGGAGCGAGCACGCCGGTGCTGTTCGCTGCCGCTGTGCTCAACTTCGGGGTCGACCAGCTCTTGGACGTGTTGGTCGAGCACGCACCCGCCCCGACGCCCCGCCCCGATGCCGGCGACGGGCACCGGCCGGTGGACGCCTTGTTCAGCGGCCAGGTGTTCAAGGTCCAGTCCGGCATGGACCGGGCCCACCGCGACCGGGTGGCCTTCGTGCGGGTCTGCTCGGGCCGGTTCGAGCGGGGCATGGACGTGGTCAACGCCCGCACAGGTCGCCAGTTCTCGACCAAGTACGCCCACCAGGTATTCGGGTCCACCCGTGAGTCGCTGGACGAGGCGTGGCCCGGTGACGTGGTGGGCCTGGTGAACGCCTCCGCGCTGCGGGTGGGAGACACCCTGTCCCAGGGCGCCCCGGTCGAGTTTCCGCCCATACCCAGCTTCGCTCCGGAGCACTTCATGGTGGCCCGAGCCAAGGACGTCGGGAAGTCCAAGCAGTTCCACCGCGGGATGAGCGAGCTGGACTCCGAGGGGGTGGCCCAGGTCCTGCGCTCGGATCTACGCGGGGACCAGGCGCCGGTGCTCGCCGCAGTGGGGCCCATGCAGTTCGACGTCGTCCACCACCGCATGGAGTCCGAGTTTCATGCGCCGGTGTCGCTGGAGGCCCTGGCCTACGCGCTGGCGCGGCGCACCACGGCCGACGCGGTAGACGTGCTGCGGGGAAAGTTCGGTGTCGAGGTCCTGTGGCGCACCGACGGAACTCCACTGGCGGTGTTCAGCGACAAGTGGCGCCTGGGTGCCATCGAGCGCGACAACCCTGACTTGGTGCTCGAACGGCTGGCCGCCGACGGCGGGACCTGAGCCGCCCGCGGCCCCCATGGCCCAGTCCGCCTGGGCTTTTCAGTAGCGTGAGGGCATGAGTCATCCGCATCCCGAGCTGGGCCGTCCTCCGAAGCTTCCCCGCCACGGGCTCCGCGTGACCCCGTTGGGCGGTCTCGGGGAGATCGGCCGCAACATGACGGTCTTCGAGCACCGGGGAAAGCTGCTGGTCGTCGACTGCGGCGTGCTGTTCCCCGAGGCCCACCAGCCTGGGGTCGACGTGATCCTGCCCGACTTCACCTCGATCCGTGACCGGCTGAACGACATCGTGGCCATCGTGCTCACCCACGGGCACGAGGACCACATCGGCGGCGTGCCGTACCTGCTGCGCGAGCGAGCGGACATCCCGCTGATCGGGTCCCGGCTGACGCTGGCGTTCATCGAGGCCAAGCTGAAGGAGCACAAGATCAGGCCGCGGACGCAGCCTGTCTCCGAAGGGGACGTCCTCGACCTGGGCCCCTTCGGCTGCGAGTTCCTGGCCGTCAACCACTCCATCCCCGACAGCCTCGCGGTGGCGATCCGCACCGAGGCCGGTCTGGTGCTGCACACGGGCGACTTCAAGATGGACCAGTTCCCCCTCGACGACCGGACCACCGACCTGCGTGGCTTCGCCCGGCTGGGCGAGGAGGGTGTCGACCTGTTCCTCGTCGACTCGACCAACGCCGAGGTCCCGGGTTTCACCACGTCCGAGCGCGAGCTGACCCCGGCCATCGAGACGGTGTTCCGCACCGCCCCCCGCCGGGTCATCGTCTCCAGCTTCGCCAGCCACGTGCACCGCATCCAGCAGGTGCTCGACGCCGCCCACGAGCACGGGCGCAAGGTCGCGTTCGTCGGTCGCTCCATGGTGCGCAACATGGGTATCGCGCGTGAGCTCGGCTACCTCAACGTCCCCAAGGGCCTGATCGTCGAGCTCAAGGAGCTTGAGAAGCTGCCGGACAACAAGATCGCCCTGGTGTGCACCGGCTCCCAGGGAGAGCCGATGGCGGCGCTGTCCCGGATGGCCAACCGGGACCACATGATCCGCATCGGCGAGGGCGACACCGTGCTGCTGGCCAGCTCGCTGATCCCGGGCAACGAGAGCGCCATCTACCGCGTGATCGACGGGCTCACCCGGTGGGGCGCCAAGGTGGTGCACAAGGGCAACGCCCAGGTACACGTCTCAGGGCACGCCAGCGCCGGTGAGCTCGTGTACTGCTACAACCTGATCGAGCCCTCCAACGTCATGCCCGTACACGGCGAGTTCAGGCACCTGCGAGCGAACGCCGACCTGGCGATCAAGACGGGGGTGGACCCCTCCCGAGTCGTCATCGCCGAGGACGGGGTCACCGTCGACCTGGTCGACGGCCGCGCCACCATCACCGGCAAGGTCCCCGCGGGCTACGTGTACGTGGAGGGGCTCGTCGCGGGCGGGGCGACAGAGGCCCAGCTCAAGGACCGGCGCACCCTGGCCGAAGAGGGCGTCATCACGGTGGTGGCGATCGTGGACGCCGACACCGGCGAGCTGGCCGAGAAGCCCGACTTCCTGGCGCGGGGCATCGTGACCGAGGGGCTCAAGCTCGACGACTGCGTCGGGGCCATCCGCACGGCGCTGGCCAAGGCAGCCGCCGAGGGGGTGGGCGACTCCCACCAGCTGGAGCAGATCATCGCCCGCACCGTCAGCCGGTGGATCCAGCGCAGCAACCGCCGTCAGCCGATGATCATCCCGGTGGTCATCGACGCCTGACCTCGTCCGCTGCTGTCAGCGGGCGACGTAGACCGTGTTGGAGGAGGTCGTGCCGGTGTAGAAGTTGGGGAACGTGACGACGTGCGCCAGCGCTTCCTCGAACACCGTGCCCAGCACGGCCGTGAAGTCGGGGTCGGGCGCGCCGTCGGCCCAGAGCGCGAAGACGCCGCTGACGTGCAGGTGGTCCTTCAGGCGGCCCAGCCCCGCCTCGGTGTAGAACGGCGCGTGGCTGGGGTGCAGCAGGTGCCGCGGGCTGTGGTCCACGTCCAGCAGGACGGCGTGGAACCTGCGTCCGTGCTGGTGCGGGTCGAAACCCGCCTCGCCTGCCATAGCGAAGAAGTCCCCGTGGGTCAGCCGCGTGCGGGTGTCCGCAGTGAGTGCGGCCGCCTCTGGGAGCAGCTCGCGCCGGTGCCAGCCGATGACTTCCTCGAGCGCCTCGACGACGGTCAGCGAACGCAGCCGAGGATCCTCCAGCGCCGCCCGCGCGGTGTAGCCGAGGCCGAGGCCTCCGACCACCACATCGAGTTCCGTGCCCGTCGCCGCCGCCAGCCCGAGCCGGGCCAGCTCGATCTCCGCGACCGTGAACAGGCTCGACATCAGGAACTCCTCGCCGAGCTTGACCTCGTACACGTCCACCTCGAGGGTGGGCTCCAACCGCCGGCGCAGGCTGATGGGGCCCATCGTGGTCTCCTGCCAGGCGAGCTCCTCGAACCGTGCGCTCACCAGGGCGTCCCTCTCGTCGGCGACCGGGTCCGTGTGCAGCCCCAGGCGCGAGGATACCGGCGGGGGGCGCCGGTGAGGAGAGCCGACCGCCGTAGGGTCGGGTGCATGGCCGCACGCACCCGCAGGAGCTCCTCGTTCAGCCGGGACGGACTCGTCTTCGACGTCCGTGACAAAGGCCCGGGGAAGGGCGAAGCCGTGGTGCTGCTGCACGGCTTTCCCCAGGACGCGACAGCATGGGATCCCGTGACGTCCCGGCTGCACGAGGCGGGGCTGCGGACGCTGGCTCCGGACCAGCGCGGGTACTCGCCGCAGGCGCGCCCACGAGGGCGTCGCGCCTACCGGATGGCGCTGCTGGTCGACGACGTGCTGGCGCTGCTGGACGACCGCGGCCTGGCCCGTGCCCACGTGGTCGGCCACGACTGGGGAGGTGCCGTCGCGTGGGCGCTCGCCGGCCGGCACCCAGAGCGGGTCGCGAGCCTGACGGTGCTCTCGACCCCGCACCCGGCGGCCTTCACCGCAGCCCTGGCTGGCTCGCAGGCGATCGCCTCCTGGTACATGGGAGCCTTCCAGCTGCCGATCCTGCCGGAGGTCGCCCTGTCCAGGGCACTGCCTCGGATGCTGCGGGGGCTGCCCGACGCGTCGATCGCGCGCTACACCCGTCGGATGCGCGAGCCGAGCGCGTTGGGAGCGGCGCTGGGCTGGTACCGGGCCATACCGTTCTCCCCGCCCGGTGGGTTCGGCGCCGTCGTGGTGCCGACGACGTACATGTGGGGTGCCAGGGACCCCGCGCTTCGGCGGCGCGGTGCCGAGCTGACCGGGCGGTACGTCTCAGGCCCCTACCGGTTCGTCGAGCTCGATGCCGGTCACTGGCTGCCCGAGACACGACCGACGGAGGTCGCGTCCGCTGTGGTCGAGCAGGTCACCTCGGTGCCATCTACGCCCCGTGTCGCCGCTCGGCCGATGACTGATCCGGGTTAAGACATGGGTTAAGACCCCGCTTCTTTGCGGGCAGTCTCCTCAAGATCACGCCGTACTCAGGAATCTCCCAGCGCTTGTTAGTTGCATGTGCGGGAGGTAATAAGACGTGACCCCTGAGGAACGCTGCACCTAGGCGTAGCATCCCATCGAACTCGTCGACCAGTCCACTGACGTCTTCATCGTGACTATCTAAACGCCAACCACAAGGCAACTCTAGCCAGATGTGCAATTCATGCGCTTGGCCTAAAAGTATGGCCGCGCGTTCCTCTGAGGAGACGCGGTACTCGCATGCCTCAGAGTCCCAGCTTGTACTCATCTGAAATTCCGGCGAATCGAACTGGGCGCGAACCAAATCATCAAGAATGGATGCGACGTTGCCCATATGATGCATCGTTCAGCCCCCCCACCCTTCTTGTCGACTTCCGGCGTTTAGTCGTTGTCCATGCCGTCTTCGCTGCACGCGCCACCCTTCCTCACGAAAGACGGCGCTTCCGACTCGAGCGCCGAGACAGCAACCTCGGGGCAGTCTGCGTGTTTGCGACAGCGATTTGTGGAGCTGGCCGGGGCTCGCGACCCACTTCCAATTGCGCTTCCACCATCCGCCCTTCTTGGCTTCGCCGTCAAGGTCGCACTCGTCATGTGAATCCGCAGGGTAGGCGTAAGTAGTGGCTGAGCCCGACGACCAGTCAGGGGGTCGGCAAAGTCCGGGTGAGTGGGCTCTGACCTGCTGTTTAGTGTGTGACTGAAGTGGCGTGTGTCGCTGCTGGGGCGGCGTGGGGTCAGCCCGGAGGATGGAGGTTCTCACACTCACCACCGCCGGGAGCCCCACGCCGCCATGCCATCTTCCTCTATCTCCCCCGCCTGCGCTGGCCCGTCGCGTCGTCCGTTGACCGAGGTGTTCGCCGACGTCGCGGATCCGCGCAAGCCACGCGGGGTGCGTCATGGGTTGGCGACGGTGCTGACCGTGGCTCAGTGCGCGGTCCTGGCCGGCGCCCGGACCCTGGTCGCGGTGGCCGAGTGGGCCGCCGACGCGGACCGAAACGCGCTGTCCCGCCACGGGCTCGACTCGCAGGCGGTGCTGCCGTCGGAGTCCACGATCCGGCGCACCTTGGCGCTGGTGGACGCCGACGCGTTCGATCGGGCAGTCGCGGCGTGGATGGCTGTGAAGATCGGACACCTGCAGGGCCG
>JAABUN010006858.1_pt1 | contig 12792 bp, 14 predicted proteins | sample 5559311 | NCBI WGS metagenome assembly JAABUN01 (sample SAMN10711877, study PRJNA513370) | rock metagenome | isolation source: Antarctica rocks | place: Antarctica: Victoria Land, Siegfried Peak sud | reverse complement strand
GTACCGTCGCTCACGCAGGGGTCTCCTCGCCGTCGCAGCCTTCAAGCAGCCACGACGATGACGGGGCCCCTGCCCCGCGTGGTGGACCCTCGCCCTACCCCCACTCCCTACTTCAACGCGAAGAGCCCCATTGCTAGAGCCTCGATGAGGATCTCGTCCTTGGCAGCCCGGGCATCGAGGGGTGGGGGCTCGACGGAGGGCCCCGGGTCGGGCTCGCCGCTAGCGACTGCGTCGAGCGGCTGGACGGGTGGATGGTCGGTTGAGGCCACTGTGATCTCCTTCGAACGGCGTCGTTCTTGGAAGGAGCCAGAGGCCCTCGGACAGGCCGGCAGTCGCTGGGCTGTCAGAGCAAATCTGCTCCTTCAACTCTTCATGTGGTCTCAGCCGCCCTCAGACAGCATGCGATCGCGAATTTCCTTCATCGCGGCTCGCAGCCATGCGGTGAGGATACGGCGATGATCGGACGCCTTGACCTGAGAGAGGTGCTGACATTCCTAGGGATCCACCCCGTCCGTCCGCCCGACCGCTGGAGAGCCCGTGGCCTACCTAGAACCCGACGCCCGCGCCAGGCGTGGAAGGTGGTCATCCTTCCTGAGAGGAAGCAGCCTGAGTTGCGTACCCATGACGGCTACGAGTGGCTCTACGTCCTCGACGGCGAGCTGCGGCTGCTCCTCGCCGATCATGACATCACCATGAAGCCGGGTGAGGTCGCTGAGTTCGACACCAGCGTGCCGCACTGGTTCGGGCCGGCCGGAGACAGACCGGTCGAGGTCCTGAGTCTGCTCGGCAAGTAAGGCGAACGCATCCACGTCCGCGCCGCGCCACGTCGTCAGGTACGACGATCCTGAGGTCCCGGAGCTGGGAGCGGCTCTTGAGCCTGATCGAAGGCAATCGACGGACCACCAGCAGGTGCTCACGCGGGGCTCCGTTGCGTTGCCGGATCGGCTGGCGCGGGTCTGCATCGGCTGGGGAGGTCGTGGTCTCAAATCGCTGGCGCGAGTTCGTCGGAAGCAGCAGCGACGGTTAGTCCCGGGAGGGCATCAACGCCGAGTTCGTAGTGACCTCGTCGGAGATTCTGCATGAACGCGTGTCCGCGGATGATCACGCTGGCGGTGCGGTCACGTTGCAGTCCGCGCATTGGGCGGAGCCGTGCCTTGAGTCGACCATGGTCGGCTTCAACTCGGTTGTTCGCGTACTGGGTGGTGTCGTGGTGCACGCCAGGCAGGAGCTCGACGATGGTGCGAGCCAACGCCGGGGACCGATCCGTGGTCACCTCGACAGGTTCGCCGTGGCCCCTGATCGCCGTCGAGAAGAACCGGGTCGCGGCCTTCACGTCGCGCTTGGTCGAGACGTACACGTCGATGACCTGCCCGTGCTGTTCAACCGCGCAGTAGACGTACCGCCAAGTCCCGGCGACCTTCACGTAGGTCTCATCCACGAACCACCGGCCACCGACAGCGTGGCGGCACGGCCGAGTCGCGTCGAGGATCAGCGGGGTGAAGCGTTGCACCCACCGGTACAGAGTGACGTGGTCGACCTCGATTCCGCGCTCAGCCAGCAGCTCCTCGAGGTCTCGGTACGACAGTCCGTATCGCAGGTACCAGCGCACCGCGAGCAGGATCACCTCGGGCGGAAACTGGAAGCCAGCGAAAGCCGAGCTTGGCTGACGAACCGGGCGACCAGGACGGTGACGCATCATCCCACCAGCCTCCCCCACTGGACCAGCGGCCGCCCCACGGGCTTTGGGCACCGACGATGACCAAGATGCAACAGTGCCACCGCGGCTAAGGCAGGAGCAGTGTGGTTGGCTCCAGAGTGCCTGCAAGATGTCGCTCCGACACCGCGAAGCAAGCCCTGCGGACATAGCGGTCGGTGCCGTCGAGGGCAGCCGTGAATGCAGGCCTGCCGTGCGCTACCCGGCGATTATCAACAAAGCACATCTCACCGGGCGAGAGGCAGACCTCCTGTCGAACAGAGACGAGGCGGTTATGCAACTCACTGACTGCGACAGCGACGTCTGGGTCAGGGAACTCAAAATATACCGGGTCAAAGTTCATGTAGGGGTGAGCCCCATTCCCGTAAAGAACGGGCATGAACTCCGAAGTCACGTCAGCATCTTCGCCCCGATTGCAATCACGAGCCTCAGTCGGCCGAAAGAGAACGGATGACCATCCACCCTCAAGATCGACATCACACAGGGCGCTAAGGTAGGTTGGGACCGGGTGAGCCCCAGGGCGGATGCCGATAAACCCCAAGTAATCTGGCGTGGCCATACTAAATGCGGCATCCACATGGAGTACGAGCTCTGTCGTCGAACTCATCGAGACCTGATCGTTGCTGAACTCAGCAACCGGAATAATATCCTGAATCAAGCGGCCATCCTGATAGCTGGACCAGCTGAAGGGCGTACCCAGGTGACTCCCGACGGCTAATAATAGTAAGTCTCCGACGTCTGGGTACGGTCGAGTCCCTATCGATGTCGGAGTCGGAACTCTGAACGCCACAATCGAGTCCGGAATTCCGCGAACAAATAACAGGCCATTGGTCCGGCCGTCTCGGCGATAGGCGACGAGCCCTTCGATCAGGTGCCGAGGCAACCGGTTGATACACGCCTTCTCCACAACTTCAACGGCGTCCCCGTCAATCTTATCGACCGTGCCCTTCAACTCATCTACTAGGCTAAGGATCGATTCACAATCCTTCTCGTCGAGCTCGACTACTAACTCCGTTGTTACGGGCATCAAACGCCTCCCGTGCCAGTCTCGTCGAGTGCGCGTTCAAAGACGGCCACTATCGTCCGACATTCCTCGAGACTAATGATCAGCGGTGGACTGACATGAACCATATTGTAAGTGCTGTGCAATAGCACCCCCAATTCCTCACACCGCCATCTAAACTTGAGAGTTTGCATCGTGGTCCAGGGACTTCCGTCTACGTTCACGAGCGCCACACCAAGCATAAGACCAACGCCCCGAATGGCGCCTATGCCCGATCGTCGCCTAGCGAGTTCCTCGAACAGCCCAATGAGGTGAGCACCCATCTCTCGCGCTTGCGAGTACAGCTGTCCGTCCTCCAACCTATCAAGAACAGCGAGTCCTGCGGCTGCAACTAGCGGACTCCCATCTGCGGTAGAGCCGTGAGGGAAGCCTTCTCCACTCGGCGGGTCGTACACCGCCTCGTAGACCGAGGGCGATACAGCGATCGCGCTTCCCGACGTTAGACCGTTCGTCATGCCCTTGCCAAAAAGAAGCATGTCAGCGGACGTGCCGTAGGTGGACAGCAGGCTTAGCGCTCCGGTGCGTCCAAATCCCGTCGAGATCTCGTCAGCTATAGTATGGATCCCAGCTTCCTTGCAATATTTGATGATGGCCAGGAGAAATTCGGCCGACAAGACGTGCTTGCGCGTGCCCAGTATCGGCTCGAAGATGAGAGCGGAAACAGTCGATGAGTCGAACCCAGCCAGTTCCAATAATACATTGTACTCGCACTCACACATCATCTGTCGTGTTACCCCCGCGGAGCATCGTTCGCAGGCTGGCTCGGATAGGTGAGCGACTCCGGGGAGTAGGGGACCGGTAATGTAGTCAAGGCTGGGTTCGCCCGATACGGCTCCTGCTGCGGCGCCGACACCGTGCCAACTACCATCGAAAGCCAGGATGGTCAGCCGCTTCCCCTCACCGCCGATCGAACGGAGAAAGCGAGACAGCAGAAGAGCACCCTCCACAGCCTGTGAGCCGGTCTGACAGATACGGACCGCACGGTACTTGTAATCGAGATGTGCTACTAGTCGTCGTGCGTACTCGACCGTAACCGCTGGAGGCTGCTCAAACCGTATCGTGGTACCCGCTGATAGTTGATGCAGCTGATTTACGACCGCCGAGTTTACCTTGTCGTCGTCATAACCGAGGATGACGTTCCAAAGGTTGCTCCGAGCGTCAAGGTACTCACGACCGACTAGATCTACAACAACGCATCCCTTCGCTGAGACCAACGACCGCGTTGGGTCCAACTCGGCGCGCGCAGTCCGAATTGGGACAGAACCATGCCACAGGGGGTACGAATCCGTTGCCGGGATCATGCCAGAGACCTCCATGGAGCGGGATAGTAGTTCCGCACAGACAACGCGAAGATGATAGTCAACGTTCCAACCAATGCTCCAAGAACCAGTCCATTCGCAATACCCAATCGGCTGCCCACCAGACCTCCCACCACGTAACCGACAGGAATAGAGGCAACAGAGACTCCGCGAAGTGTCCCAAATACTGCACCCTGGATCTCCATTGGCGTTGAAATCTGCCGCAACGTAGCCTGCGCGATTGAATACACGCTGGCGCCTGTGGAGAACCCAGCCTCATATACAAGGAGGAAAACGAATGGCGCAGCGATAGTTGACAGCGGTATCAACCAGTAAGACAAGCCGATCAGGCATGAAGCAGTCAGGAAGGTGAGGCCGGGCCCGAACCGTAGTAAGGCCCTATCGGTCCTCCTGGAAACGAACACTGCAAGACTGGCGCCAATCGCAGCGGCGAACCCGAGTCTGGTCGGACTGATACCAACCAACCGGTAGGCGCTAGAGAAATACAGTCCGCCAAGAATAGCACCACCTACATTCATAGTGACGGTGGTCAGGAGAAGTGTCCTGAGGACGGGGTTCGCCATGATGCAGCGCACCGCGGCCCTCCTCCCGGCGCCTGATTCGGGTCGCTCGCTACTCCCCCCCGCCCCGTGTAGCTGTGAAGGTAGCGCCATGAGTAGGGCTAGACATATCAAGTACGATAAGGCGTCAATCCCCAAGACGGCAGGACCGTTCGTGAAATAGAGCGATATGCCACCGATGGCTGGTCCGAGAAGCATAGCAGCCGACCGGTTTACCTGAAGTCTTGTATTGGCCGTTGGCCAATCGGGTGGCAATGTTAGGCTCGGAACGAGCGTCTGTGAAGCGACGTCGAACACAGCGGCTGAAATGCCGACCACCAGTCCCGCAACGAGCAGGCACGAGAGACTCAAAAACCCAGCTGCGTAGGATACCGGGACGACGCTAATGCCGATCGCTCCGGTCACCGCGACGATTCGCATAGACCGAACGAGATTCACGCGGTCCGCTGCCCGTCCGAAAGCGAACGAGCTGATCGCAGATGAGCCGTGTTCGGCGCCGACTAGCGCTGCGGCCTCGAATGGCGTGGCTTTCAGGAGTATTATGCTTATGGTGGGCAAGACGAAGGCCGTTAGTTGGCTTCCTGCGAGGGTGATGAACGAGGCTCGCCTCATCCGACAAAAAGTCGCCGGCAATTCGGCGCTCTTGTCTCGATGCGGTTGCCTCTGAAGGAACATTGGTCTAGATAGCCAGGTACGGAATCGGCCATTTTCTGATACGGTACGGCAGCATCAGAAAGTAACCATCCACGACTATTGCAAGCGACTCTCGGCGTAGGTCATCAAGCGCCAAACGCTCCGAGATCGAGAGTGATGCTACTGGCCTAACCTGACTGCTCGTCTGGAACAGGCCGAGGTATTCCGGCTCATCAACCACGAACCGTCGTAGACCGTTGAAGGGCCGCGAGTCCTTTACGAGCACGAACCCGGGTCCGGAGCGCCAATATAGCTGTCCGTAACGGTGCGCTTTACGCCAATCAAGCGAACCATCGGTGGAGCCCATCGGCGGCGCAAGTGAAGTCAACGATTCGAGGTCGTAGCTCAGACAGAACCGTCCCAGCTCCCACCGGACCGGTCGACTTATCGCTACCGACTCCCGCAATGACAGCAGAAAGTCGAGCGACCTGCGATCATTACGAATATCTACAGGAATCCTGTCCCAAGCGGGCAACTGCACAACCCCGCTGGTAGAGCTCACGGCCTGCTCCCTCTCAACGGGGACCAATGGTTCCGGATCCTTCATGAAGCTTCATCATATTTAACAACGGACGAACCGGCGGCAGTGGGCAAAGCGACATACGCATTTCCGTCGCCAAAGACTAAACCGAGTTCAACAAGGCGGAATATGGATCGCTCAATTTGTTCACTTCCCAGCGTCACCAGACTCCTGGACCCTCGCGCCGAGATGGTGGCAAGTGTGCCTGCGCCAAGCAAGCGCGTAAAGATCTCCGCATCTGCTCCCTTGAGCAGATAGTCAGAACATGCCCTGTCCTCTCGGCGATCCGCGATAAGCACTCCGCTCTCGTCCACGAGATAGGTCAGCGTCGAGGTCTTGTATTTCGCTCTCCAAGCGACCACTGCGTTGATGAGGGGCTCCGCCTCGTCGTCGGTTAGTCCCTTCGGAGCTGAATCAAATACATAGACCAAGTCCCGCATCTCTGCGGGCGGCAAGTCGTACAAGAACTCATAGAACGCGGCCGGCCTCCGGCTGAGAAAGCCCAGATTCGGATTGTCAAAATACGGACTAAACCGCTGCAGGGAGAGTCGAGCGGCACTCGCCGGTGGCTGCAAATGGTATAGGAGCGGTATCTGCCCAATTATCGCTTCGTAGTGCACGGCAGTTTCGTCCGGGAAGCCAAATAGAATATTCCACGACACTGTTAGGCCCACATCCTGTGCGTTTCGCAAGAGCCTCACATTGTGGACGCCAGTAACGCCCTTGTCCATCATGCGCAGGACATCGGTGCTTAAACTCTCAATTCCCGGTTGAATGTGAGTCACGCCACCACTACTCATCGCGACAAGGTCATCGACCGATACGTTCGATTTTATCTCATAATGTATTCGGAGATCGATGTCCTGCTGCTGCAATTCTGGCATAAGCTCGGATATGTAGCTCTTGGCCAAGATGTTGTCGACCATTATCACGTCTAAGACTCGATGTCGCTCGCACGAGTCCACGATCTCAGCCACCACCGCCTCACTCGGCTTCGAGCGGAAGGTCATCGACGATCCATTCAAACCGCAAAAGGTACAGTGGTTAGTCTGTCCCCACCAGCATCCTCTGGCCGACTCCAAAACGAGCTTCGGTTCTACATAGGACTCGACCGCTGACGTCGCTAGCGCTGCGAAGTACGAGTCGTACGATGGACGTGGAACATCGGCGATCGACACCTCTGGTCCAGGCTCGTTAGTCCGAGTACCCTGGGCCGAGCGCCAACATAGCGAACCGATCGTTTCTACACCCTCACCGTCTCGCAGGGCCTCGAGCAATCCGGCCCACGCAATCTCGCCCTCACCTCTAACGACATAGTCGATGCAGTCGAAGTTCCGGTGTAGTGCGATACCCTGGACACCGTCACAGTTGCCTCCACCCATTACCACTCTAACCGAGGAATCTCTCCTCTTGACTGCCCGGGCCAGGGCCAGTGACGCCACGTTCTGCATGAAGGTAGACGTGAGTGCTAATACGTCGATCTGGCGATCAACCAAGCGGTCTGCAGTCAAGTCGACGAACTGATTCGAGAGTAAGTGCAGCTCAACGGTGAGGCTGGGATCAACGCCGCGTTCCTGCAGATATTGGGTGTACTGTGCGACCTTCCAGCTTTGAACTGAGTACAGTGGTGGCGTGAAGATCCAATCGCCCATTCCGAAGAAGAGCCCGCTGTCGGCGATCTCCGTGTAGATGAGCGGTGTAATCCGCCCGTCGGTTCGATCAAGAAGGAACTCTGCCCATTGCAAGTTCGCATACAGTTCGTCAGTTTCCACGGCGTCGATCTGCGACGCTATCGAGCTAAGGATGCCCAACGAGATTGAGGGACAGTCGAGCGACTGCCAGGGCATGGTGGCGAGAGTGACGTGTAGCACCGTTTCTCCTTCCTGGAGGGGACGGCGGCCCCGGCGGACTCGCCGGAGTCGCCGTCCGTCGCGAATCACCCGAGGTCAAACTTGCGATTCGCGCATTTCGGATGCCAACCTCGTAGAAACCTCGCGAGATTCCGGCGCTCGCTGCGTGTAACGGAGCTCCGGCTTCGCAATGGCCTTCATTTCAACCTTCTTCATCGTGTCACCTCCTTTCATCTCAGTGGGACCTGCACATCTGAGCTATCCGCTGCTTGTGGCGCCCAAGAAGGTTGGACCTGACTTCGTCGACTGGAGTCGATGTCAGTTGCGATAGCCACTCATATGTTCCCTCATTGACCCCGGCGAGTTGTATCGTCTTAGTGCCTAACCGCTCCGCTTGCTGCTGGAATAGGTCCAGCTCGCCGTAGCGGGTGCAGATCTCCTGTCGAATGAGGCTCATGCCAAAGGCGACGTGTCGAGCCTCGTCCCGCCGAACTAGTCGGTAAATTGACCCAAGTACGTCTTCGGAAAAGCCCTCGGCTAGCAAGGAGAGCTGCTCAACGGCGAAGCCCTCAAGCAATACGTGTACGATCAATCGCTCGAGCGGATCCTCTAGTGAGATGATGCCGTCGTACATCGCCTCAAGGTGTGATTCTGTAGGCTCCAGCGAGCCTCCACGGATGACTGCGTACCTTGCAAATACTTCGGCATGACGTGCCTCGTCTGCCGTTGCAAACGCCAGGTTGAGTCGGGCTCCTGGATCATCGAAGCAAGCCACCAGACTGGCGGCGGTCAGCAATCCGGCTTGTTCGGCGTAGGAGGCCTGGCTGGCCAGCTGCCAGCCTAGCTCTTGTAGATTTGGTTTTATTGTGACTGGGCGATCCCACGCGATGTCAGCCACTGGTGACCAGCTGTATTTTTGCGCTTGCATGCATTGCCGATGAAGTGGAGAGGTAAAATACTCCCTGGTAGTCGCAAGAAGAGCATTCGGCCCCTCCCAAATGCCGTCATCCGGAACTCGTACAACGTCCCGCTCCCCTGTCGGAACCCAAGCTGGGACAGCGTTTGGCTTTGGATTCATCTATTTCCCGCTTTCACGGCTCGCTGCGAATTGGGACGGGGCCGCCGATCCACTGACGAGGACCCCGGGTTGGCGTCCAGCTCGTGGAGAAGCCATCGACGGGAGTGGGTTCAAGAACAGGTGACTTAGGACTTCGGCCATGGGCCGGGCGACGTCGTGGCACCTTGCTCACGGGGACCAACTGCGTCGCGACCGTCACGGTGGACGTAGCGAAGGTAGCCTGGACTGGGTGACGGCCACAACAAATGGGTGTAGCTCGCGCTGCGACGGGAACACCCGTGGCAGCTGGCGTGGGGTTGAGGCCATGGCGTGCTCTCCAGTCCCCCGGCGACAGATTGTTAGTGTCTCCCCACAGGCCGTGGTTGTCAATGGTGAAGGTGGACTGGGCACAGTCGGGGACATTGGTGGACAGCGCTGTTGCGTCGACGGCGACCGGTGCGCGGCTCTGCGCCGGAGCCGCTGCGATCGGTGTCAGACCATTCGTGCGAGTTCGTCGAACGCAGCTGCGACGGTCAGTCCGGGGAGCGCGTGGATGGCGAGTTCGTAGTGGCCTCGTCGGAGGTTCTGCATGAACGCGTGACCCCGGATCACCACCGAGGCGGTCCGATCACGTTTCAAACCCCGCATCGGACGAAGTCTCGCCTTGAGCCGGCCGTGGTCGGCTTCGACCCAGTTGTTCGCGTACTGGGTCGTGTCGTGGTGCACACCAGGCAGCAGCTCAACGATCGTGCGGGCCAACGCCGGGGACCGGTCAGTTGTGACCTCGGCGGGTTCACCATGGGTCTTGATCGCGGTCGAGAAAAACCTGGTCGCAGCTCTGACATCACGCTTCTTCGAGACGTACACGTCGATGACCTGCCCATGTTGGTCAACCGCGCGGTACACGTAGCGCCAGGTCCCGGCGACCTTCACATAGGTCTCATCGACGAACCAAAGGTCCCCGACCGCATGACGGCACGGCCGCGCTGCCTCCACGATCAGCGGCGTGAACCGTTGCACCCACCGGTACAGGGTGACGTGGTCGACCTCGATCCCACGCTCGGCCAGCAGCTCCTCGAGGTCCCGGTACGACAGCCCGAACCGCAGGTACCAGCGCACCGCCAACAAGATCACCTCCGGCGGGAACCGGAACCCGGCGAACGACCCCGACCCGGTCTTCATCGGTGGGCAGGACCGGCGGCGCTTCATCCCAACAGCCTCGCCGCACCCGACGTGCACGCTCAATGCAACGGAGCCGGTCAGCGTCCGTCGCGTCCCGCCCCCCGGAGCTGCCGTCAAGTTCCACTGCGACGCTTCTACCGCTCCTCCCTAGGATTGTTACTCGGCTCTACGCGTTCGAGTGGGGAGAGCGTTCGCGTAGCCGGGGCGGGTGTGGCCGGGTGGGCCAGGTGACGCCGCCGGCGTGGAGCAGGACGCGGAGCCGGTAGTTGTTGAAGTTGCGGAACCCGTGACCGCACCGTTTCACCTTCTTCACCAAGAGGTTCAGGCCCTCAGTGGGTCCGTTGCTGGCGCCGGTGTCGTGGTGGGCGAGGATCTCGGTGCGCCACGCGGCGAGGGTCGTGCCGAGGGAGCGGATCTCGTCAACGTCGTCGGCGGCGCAGCCGGCGATGGCTTTATCCAACAGCACGGTGGCTTCGGCTCGACCGTCGGCCAGGTACACGTCTCGCACCGATTCCTTGGCCAACCAGGCGCCGAGGACCTCGTCGGCCGGGTCACCGATCCGTCGGCCCAACAGCATCCGATCGTTGCCCCGTTCGTCGAGACGTTCGGCACCGGCGAGCAACAGTTTGCGGATCTTGTACAACGGGTCGGCTTTGCGGCCGCGGTGGCCGAGCGTCTCGTTCTGTACACGGCGGCGGACCTTGTCCAGGCACCGGTTCCCGGCTCGCACCACGTGAAAGGGGTCGGCCACCCGGGTGGCGTGATCAAGGTGCGGGGACAGCCCCGCCCGGAACGACTCGGCCAGATCGGTGGCCACCACCTCAATGCCGGCCAACCACCCGGGGTCGACACCGGTGGTCCATCGCCGCAGGTCAGCGGCCGCGTTCCCCTCGACCATGCCGATCACGATGCGGGCCTGCAGGTCGACCAGACCAGTGGCGTAGATCGTCGAGTGCTGCGGATTGGCGGCCAAGAACGACGTCTCATCGACGCGAGCTGGCGCCTGAGACTCGGCCCGCACACCGCAGCTCGAACAGCCGACGAAGTCCTCGGTCGTCTCCACCGCGACCACCACCTCGACCGTCTCGGTCACCGACAACACCCGGAACCCGGCCAGTCCCAGCAGCGCCTCCGCCAGCCCGTTACCGTCATCCATCGCAGGGGGTCTCCTCATCGCCGCAGCCTTCGAACAGCCGCAACGATGACGGGACCCCTGCGATGGCTGGTGGACCCCCAGCCCGACACCCCCCGGACCACGCTCCCCAGTTCAACGCGAAGAGCCGCTTTGACTCGATCGGTCACTCGGCAGGGGAGCGGGTCCGAACACGCCGTCGCGGGCGAACAGGCTGGAGCGCGGGCGGCTGATTCTCCCGACTGTTAGACCAGACTTGCACGGAGCAGGATCTTCTGACTGAATCCGTCGCCCTCGATCTGCAAGGCGTAGCAGCCAACTGCGCGGAGGCGAACGTAAGACGGGAAGCCACGCCAGTCTCGTTGTCCTGGCGCCCGGGCTCCCTCCCCTGATAGTCGAAGCACTGCCACCGGAAAACGTGCGCCCCCGAACCGCAATATCTCGGTGCCGTGCACCTGATGACCCCGAATCCGGATCGGACCCTTGTAGGCGGGAGCTACAACCCACAATATCTTGGCTCCGGTCCAGTCACTGCCTGCGAAGCCCGATCTCGGGCTCGGTGGGTATTCGACTTGTACAGTCGCGGCCCCAACGGCGCCTGCGTAGACAGGACCCTTGCCCACCACCGGCCCGACGAACGGGGCTACTTTGCGAGCTACACCTGTGGCACAGCCAGAACGATCCGTGCCGGATCTCGTGCTGGCTGGCCGCGTGAACTCACTCTTACCGGTCGAACATGCTCCTAAGGCTCCCACCAACACCAGAGCCGCGACCAATGTAGAACCTACTTGATCAAGGAAGTTTTCAGCGCCGATTCTCTTGACGCTAGAGCAGTTAACTGTCGAGGCGATTGTTGAGCGCTGTGGAGGGGACATGCGCAGCTCCGTGAGCGCGTGGGGCCTAGCAAGTAGGTCGGTCCGAGGGAATCCTACCTGGACAGTGCGCGACCGTTGTCCTGAAAGTGTAGGTCCTTCCCTCACCGAGCTTCTGACGGCAGGTCTATCGAACCTCCGAACTCAAGCCCGTAGCCGCGCCGCCAGTTGAGCATCCCCGACTGGACAACGGGCATCTGCGCTGAGGTGGGCGATCCATAACCGGGTGCTCAACCCGCTGCGCCGCCAAGGACTGATCTGGCACTATCAGGGCTCCGGCAAGACCCTGCTCATGGCCTTCGCTGCCCTGCGCCTGCTCAACGACCCGAGATCATCTAACGCGGCGGGCCAGTAGTCGGTTCTTTGCTCGCTGGTGAGGCGCCCACCGCGGCGCACCGACCGATCGCGTGCTCCGCTGTAGTCCCGGCAGCGGGCTTGCGTCGCTGCCAGGCTGACCAGGGTGAGGGCATGGGCGCGGGTGAGCAACGGTGAGCCGGTTCGGCTGCTGCGGTGCTTCTCGGAGGCGAACGCCCGTCTCACTGTGCTCGTCGTGGTGAGTGGGATCGTGAGCGGCGCGCTCCTCCCGGGCTTCGCGCTTGCGACGGGAGCCCTCATCGGCGCGACCCGGAGCGGCGGCTCGACATCGTTGGCGCTGACGGCGGTCGTGGTCACCTTCCTGCTCGCGCGGGTCGTTGACCCGGTTCTGGAGGAGGCGGGCCAGGCGCTGTGGAGGCAGGTGGACGAGTCGTTGTCGCGACGGCTGATGCGGGCTTTGCTGGACCCGCCGGGGCTGGGCCCGGTGGAGAGCCCGGCGGTCCGCGATCGACTGG
>JAABUN010006857.1_pt1 | contig 12793 bp, 12 predicted proteins | sample 5559311 | NCBI WGS metagenome assembly JAABUN01 (sample SAMN10711877, study PRJNA513370) | rock metagenome | isolation source: Antarctica rocks | place: Antarctica: Victoria Land, Siegfried Peak sud | reverse complement strand
GCCGTCGGTGCCCTCGGACATACTCTCGAACAGCCCCACAAATGCGGTCCGGACCAGAAAAGTTTCACACAGCAAGGAACATCCCGACACACAGTTGTCCAGGAGGGCAGTATGAATGCTCCGTCCCGACGGTGGCGGACCGGGTCGTCCAGGCGGCGTTGAAGCTGGTGCTGGAACCGATCTTCGAGGCTGACTTCATGCCGGTCTCGTACGGGTTCCGGCCGATGCGGCGAGCACACGACGCGATCGCCGAGATCCACATGTTCGGCACCAAGGGTTATCGCTGGGTGCTGGATGCGGACATCGAGGCGTGCTTTGACACCATCGACCACACGGCCTTGATGGACCGGGTGCGCCGGCGGGTCAAGGACAAACGTGTCCTGTCGTTGGTTAAGGCGTTCCTCAAGGCCGGGGTTCTTACCGAAGTCGGCCAGAGCGAGGAGACACCCGCCGGCACGCCGCAAGGTGGCATCTTGTCCCCGTTGCTGGCCAACATCGCCTTGTCGGTGCTCGATGAGCACCTGCACGGGCCATGGCAACCAGGCGGGGGCATGGCCACTGCCAGCCGACGCGTCGCACGCCGACGTCAGGGCCTGCCGAACTGGCGGGTCGTTCGCTATGCGGACGACTTCGTCGTGCTCGTGCACGGTACCCGCGTCGACGTCGAGGCGTTGCGCGAGGATGTCGCGGATGTGCTCGCACCGATGGGGTTGCGGCTCTCACCGGCCAAGACCCAGGTGGCGCACATGAGCGACGGGTTCGACTTCTTGGGGTTCCACATCCAGTGGCGTCGCAAGCGTGGGACGAACTCCTGGCACGTGTACACCTTCATCGCGCAGCGGCCGATCCGGTCGCTGAAGGCGAAGGTTCGTGCCCTGACGAAGAGGACGTCGCAGCAACAACCCAAGGTCGCGCTGATCCGGCTCAACCAGATCATGCGCGGCTGGGCCAACTACTTCAAGCACGCGGTGTGTAAGCACACGCTGGGCAACCTGGCCTACTTCGCCTGGTGGCGAGTGGTCCGGTGGCTCCAGCGGCTGCACCGGTGGACGTGGAAGGACGTCCGGCGCCGGTTCACCACCCCCTATGGGCGGTGGAAACCGATCACGGTGGACGAGATCGCACTGTTCAGCCTCGACTCGGTACCAGTGACCCGGTACCGCTATCGGGGCAACGCGATCCCCCAACCCTGGGTTGCACTGAAACCCCTGACGGCACCAACCGTGGAGAGCCCGTTGCGGTGAAAGTCGCACGGCGGGTTCGGCGAGCGGCCTGGGGAAACGGACCTGGAGCAATCCAGGCACCGCGCCCCAGGCCGACTCAACCTAGCGCCTCATCTCGCCGGGTGAGCTCGCATGACTCCGGGCGGGCGGGTGCTCAGCGTGCTTGGTCTGACGCTGTCGGCAGCGAGTCCTATTGTTGTAGAGATCTCATCTCGTCGAAAGGACCGAATATGGGGGGTTCTCTGCCAGATACCCATCCGCCCTCTCGGGACCCTCGTGCCGTGTTCGTCGTACACGGGCGCAACGGTGCTGCCCGGGATGCGATGTTCGAGTTCCTACGCAGCCTTGACTTGCGCCCCATCGAGTGGACTCGCGCAGTCGAACTTACGGGCAAGGGGTCCCCCTACATTGGCGAAGTCCTCGACGCTGCCTTCGACCACGCGCAGGCCGTCGTGGTGTTGATGACGCCGGACGAGGTCGCGTATCTGCAGACGCAGTTTGGGTCTGGGGAGGCAGATCCAGAGATCAAGCCTGACGCGCAGGCGCGGCCGAACGTTCTCTTTGAAGCGGGCATGGCTTTGGGGCGTGACGCTGAGCGGGCAATACTCGTTGAGCTTGGCCAAGTGCGTCCGTTCAGCGACGTAGCAGGCCGCCACGCGATCCGCCTCAGCAACGACCCCCCCATGCGGCAGGCCCTGGCCGCTCGATTACGCTCCGCCGGCTGCCCTGTCGACCTCAGCGGTACGGACTGGCAGCGTTCTGGCGACTTCACCCCACCTCCTCCACCCGGCCAGGGTCTGCCCCTAGGCCGGCGTATCCCCGGTGGTTCGGGGGCCCGTCCGGCCATCGACTTCGACGCTCGATATAGCGAACGAGGCGGTAATAGGCTCGCAAGGCTTCAAGTCATCAACCGGGGTACCGAGGCCGCGTACGACGTCTCGCTCATCCTTCCAAAGAACGCGTCAATTTCGTTTCTCAGCCAGATGCCGTCATCAATCCCAAAGGTCCCGGGAAACGGGAAATCCGTCACTCTCGATGTGTGGAACAGCAATCGCACCATGGGCGGACCACGCACTGACGACGCATTTGACGTCACCATCACCGCCCGCACGGAGAGCGGCGAGACTGTGACACAAGAAGTCTTTCTCGACACTAAGGCGTGAGGCCTGATGGACGAAGAGATCCGGATCCCAATTTCACTTCCGCTGGACGTCGATGGATTCCTGCGCAGAGAATGCCCCAACTGCGAGGGCGAGTTCAAATGGTTCAGCCATCAAGAAGGTGATCCCGACGCCGAGCGAGTGAGTCAGTACTTCTGTCCGCTATGCGGAGCCCCCGCCAACGTGAATCAATGGAACACGCCCGCCCAGAACGAGTTCATGCTCGGTGCTGCAGGGCCACACCTCGACCAACTCGTGTCCGATGCTCTCTCTGAGGCCTTCAATGGCATCAAAGGGATCCAATACAAGCCGAACCAGAATTTCACTCTGGATTTGCCTGACGCCGATCCCCTCCACGAGCCGAACGACATGGTGATCGTTGAGCCTCCCTGTCACCCGAACGAGCCATTGAAGGTCCCGGACGATGCCACGGTGCTCGTGCACTGTCTAATCTGTGGCGCTGAGTTCAGCAGCTGAGCTGCGTCACGCCGCCGCGAGCCGGCGCGCCTTCAGGTCGCGTCACACCGCTCGGTCACCGCTGCACGCGGAATCACACCACGTGCGACAGCGCAGTCCCTCAGATCTCAGGAACCTTAACTTGGGGAGGCGTCCAACAAGTCACGCAGCCGCCCGAGAAATATGTTGACCTGTTGTTCCATCAAGCCGGATCGCTCCTTGTTAAGGGTGTCGAACTCGCCGTGCGCAGCCGCGTTTCGCATCCCCGCCATCTGCTCGACGTCCTTGGTGTCCTGCTTGGTAAGGATGGCGGCAGAGCGCAACGCCCGGCTGTAGGCGGAGATTCCGGGAGTACCAGCAATCGGTAGTTTCAGCTGGTCCACGGCTCCCCTCAGTGCCGTTTCCAGGGCGGCTCCGGCGAGCACGATCGGTGCCGCGGCATGGACATCGCGGTCCTCATTCAGAAGACGCACTTGCTCCATGATGTCGGTGCTCGCGAGCGCTCGAATGCCTTCGCCCAACTCTCCGGGTAGGCGCGTAACTCCGCTCTCCACTTGAGCAGACCACAGACGCATAATTTCGCCCAGCGCGTGGACGCCGGACTCCATTGAGGAGCGATCACCATTCGACTCGTAGGCGATGGTGGCCCGCCTTAGCCACTCGGAGTCATCACCGGCATGCTGACGCAAGAACTCAAGCGCGGAGGCAGCACGTGCCATCAGGAGCCCTTTCTCACTCCGATCGGTGACGGTCCAATATCCCCCGTACATTCCATCTGCGGGCTGGAAGCGCATATCGGACTGCAGCTCGACGGCCTGCTCGCGTGCCCACGCCACTACCTGCTCACGTGATGTCATGGGACCACCGTATGTGAAGGATGCGCCAAATCGTCGGTAGACCAAGCCCCAAACACTGCGGTGGTTCCCCTCGCGTGAGGCATTCGTCGGCCGCTCGCTGCGCGCGCCCTTGCGTCTATCCGCCGCCTAGGTGCGTCCTTGGCTCTCAGTATGAGGCGGGATACACCGCTTCCTCCATCCGGTCGCCTTCGCCAGCCACCCAAACGCGCGTGCGAGGGCGACGTTTGGGGTCGGCCGCAACGTCACGCGTCAAAACGGCAAGCATCTCCTCGATCGCGTCGCGTAGACGTGCGACCGAGACTTGTTCTGGGCCGATCTTCAGGTCGCATGGCTCGGCGAGGACCTGCGTCGGCGTGGCGTAAACGCCGTGCTTGGCTTGCAAACCCTTCCAGGCGCCAGTACCCGCCGCCGCGCCCTGCCAATGCTCCAGCAGGTGCCGCAGAGCGTCAGACTGGCTCCCAAGCGGCTCCGGCAATTGCGCTCCATCGGCATCCTGTCTGAGGGCGCTCCGCAGGTGTCTGACGGCGATCATGAGAAATTGGACGTCACCCCAAAAGAGGTCCATAGGCCGAGCGTCGCTAGCAAAGACTCGCCTGATGCCGAGTGTGGCGAAGCGTTCTTCTCGCGCTGCCGACGCCGCCGTCCAGCTCGCCCAAACACGATCTATCTGCAAGAGCGCGACGTGACACCACTTGATCGAGATCCACTTGTGGCGATCAGACACGCCTCGAGAATACGCGTGAGCGCGGTCAAGGATGGAGGCCTGCCTGCGACAGGCCGCCATCGGGCGCGTCGTTCGGGGGGGTCTCCCACCTGGCTACAGCCGCATCTCTCCTCGCGAGCCAACCGCCTCCGAAGTGGGTCACTCCGCATGGGCCGTACGTCGCGAGATCTCTCCCTGCGAGCTAGGCGGGGGACCATCTCCCTGGACCGTTGGGGTTCCTGAGGACTTCGCGTCGGTCGGATACCCACCCTGGATGAAGAAGATCATGTCTACGACCTTGGCTCTGGTGTAGAGCCGAGTCGTTGGCTTCCCCGTGGCGAAGTCGAGCGTGGGCTGGCGTAGGGCGTCGATCTGCGCTGCGTTGGCACGGTAGAACTCACCGACGAGACGTAGCGATCCCTTGCTGAAGGTGGACACGCCGAAGCCCTTCTTGAAATACGTGTCGAACGCCGGAACGCAGCCGAAGACGCCGAGCATGACCTTGCTGACCAAGATGTCAGATACGTGGACCGGGCGAAGGGCGTGACGGACATCCGTGGCGGTCCGGTAGACGAGATCGATGCCGTCCGTGTCGTAGTCGTCGAGATCCAAGTCCCACACTTCAGCGGAGGCGTCAGCGATGGTCTCAACGAGAGGCACGAGGTGGCGCACGCTGCGCATGAGCAGTTCAGATGATCCGCGCAGCATCCCCCAGCTCGCGAGGTAAAAGCCTAGTTGCAGGCAGCTGACCTCCATTCCCGTGGGCTCGTTCCAAGCTTTGACCTTTGCCCGATGCTGCTGGAAGTGGTTGAAGCAGTAGTCAAATGAGGTGTACCGAGCGTCCGGGTCCCGAGCACTGAGGTACCGGCCCACTGCCTCGTCCATCTCCACCTCCCGCGCCCGCTCCGCCGACCTCCGGCGAGCGCGCTCCGGCAACTCGTCGTCCGCCACTGGGCCGCCTTCGTAGCGGCGGTACACGCCTTTGCTGATCCGCGTGATGAGGGGCCTTCGACTCGCGAACGCAACGCGAGACTCTACGGACGCGTTCGAGGTTGCGGCCTGTATGTACGCCCGAAGAGATGGCTCTCTCACGTCCGGGTAGTTCCCTCGGAACCACCCGACAATCTCCGAGGCGTGGAATGGCTGCGACAACTCTCCCACGCATTCCTGGAGGCGATCCCAGATCGTGTCCGACATGTACACGATCCTCCCCCACCCCAAGCCAGCACCCATGACAACGGGGGCAGCGGTCTGAGGCTCGAGACGAGTTGCGTCTCTCCGCCGCGAACGTTCTAACAACCAACCACGGCCGGTCAAAGGTAAGTGTCCAGACGCGTGTCTTACGCTCCGGGAGACCCGCGGCCCTGCCAGGTGGTCAAGCACGCGCGGTTGCCCTGAGGGTCGGCGAGCACCCAGAACGCCGGCGCGGCGGTGTCGTCGACCAGCTCGCCGCCGGCCTCGATCGCGGCGGCGATCCGGTCCTCGACCATCTCGGGCGGGATCCGCAGGTCGAGGTGCCAGCGCTGCCGCGGAACGTCGTGGGCGTCGGTGGGCTGGAACCAGATCGTGGCCCGACGCCCGGTGGCGTCGCGGAGCTGAATCTCCCCAAAGGCCTCGACCAAGTCGTAGTCGAGCAGGGCCGCCCAGAACGGCCTAATCTTTGCCGCATCGGCAGAATCGAGGCCGAGTTCGAGCACGCTGGTGCGCTCCGGGTGCGGCGTGGCCCCGGCGGCCAGGGCCAGCTCGCTAATGGCCCGGGCAAGCACCACGTCCCGCGAGGTCACCCCACCGACGTCGTGACTACTCAGCCGGGCGTCCAGCCGCCCGTACGCCAGGTCAAGGTCCGGATGGTGGTCCATCTCCTCAGCGGCCAACGTGATGGCGTCGACCAGCTTCACGGCGGTGATGAAGTCGTGGGTGTCGAAGCTGGCGTGCAGCGTGTCGATCAGCATCCGCCAGTCGGTCAGCTGTTCGCTATCCAACTCCAGCTCCGTCAGCGTTCGCTTTGGGTCGGGCGCGGTCTCGGCTCCAGAGCTCATTCACGTCACCTTCCGTCCGAACGCTTGAGGTTTGTCTACGGCTTCCCGGCGGAAGCCGTCGGGGTCGCCGATTCTGGCACGGCCCATCGATACACCATGCCCAACGAACGCTTCGAGTTCGACGGCGCTGACTCCCCGGTAAGCAGAGTCACGCAGCCACGGGCCAACCTCACCCTGTTGCGCGACGCAGGCCAGAACCAGGACCCCAGACCTTCATCTGTTCCTGTCCCAAGCAAGGCGACCAACCTGCGTCTCTGCACCGGCGAGCCGGCCGCCTCGTAGGTAAGTCACTCCGCCGCCAGCCGACCATCCTGGGGCGTCAGGGGTCGAGGTAATCAGCCATGTGGACCCGATAGGGGACTCTCGGCACCGTCGAGGGTCAGCTGTGCACGATGGTGGTCGTAGTGCTTCTTGGTCCAGACCATGACGTCGTACCGGCTCATCCGTGGGGTGAAGTAGGGGTCCCAATCGGCTGGCACGGACATTCCCGAGGCGAGCTGGGCGTCCGTGGCCCTGGCTCCCCAGCCCAGCAGCCGCTCGGTGTCGCGACGCATCCACCGCCGAGCGAGCCGAAGGCCGGTCACCCGGGCCCCGGCGACGCTGCCGGCGAAGTTCACCCAGTCGTAGGGGCGGGTCGCTGCGGAGAGGGTGCTGGCGTACCGGCGGGACGCCGACGCCGGGAGCTGGGAAAACCCGCCCATCAGAGGCAGGAGCACGCGGGCGATGTGCTGACCGAACGCCATGTGCCACAGCAGCTGCCGGTTCGTCCATCGGGTGCCGTCGGTTGGCTCGTCGAGCCGACCGGTCGGCGCGGTCGCTAGCAGGACCTCGAAGTCGCGAGCCATCCATTGGAGGTCGAGACGCACTTGGTCGGGGAGCACCGCACCACGCTACGCCGCCCGCGAGGGACGCTGGCACCCCTCGCCCCGGGCCGGAGTTTCGGCACCGGCGCATGGCCGGCACCACCGAGAGGCTGGAAGTACTGCCGGTGAGCTGGCGCCGCAGGGGCGTCCTATCGCCGCGAGGCGCGCAGGTCGCGCAGAGGTCTCACCGCGCTTACCGGTGCTCCCGGAGATGTCAGCGGCAACGCGTATCGTTGTTTCATGGGTTACTGCCGTTGCTGCCAGGCGGACAACGCAATCTTCTCGCCACCCAAGCCGGTCAATGGCTTGCCTATGGCGTCGATCGTCTGCGACCTCTGCGTCAAACATCAAGGTTCCGCGGTCCATGACCTCAAGAAGGCCGCCTCCATGCATCAGCAGATATGGCAGGAGCACGAGCGTGAGCGCATCGAGCGGATCACTGACGAATTCGATGCGAAGCTCCGCGGGAGGGACGCCGAGATCACACAGCTGCGCCGGGAACTGGACGAGCGGCCCGTCCACGTCGTCGAGAAGTGGGTCGATGCGGACGAGTTGGAGGGGGCCCACGAGCTCGCGAGGCGTGCCTACAGTTCCCGGGAGCACGCATTTCGGCAGCTCTGCCTCATCCACATGAATCATCACGAGCTACGGGGTGAACGGTGCAGTTGCGGTCGCTCGATCGCCGACTGTGATGTGGTCGGCATCGTGGAGGGTTATACAGGCCTTCTACGTTGGGAGCGTGCTCAAGAGGAGCGCGAAGAGCGGGGCTTGCCACATCAATTGCCATACGCGTACGTGCGCAAACTCGGGCGACGGGCAAGCGATGATGACCCGCGCGAATTCGACCCGTACCCCTACGGATCCACGGCGAGTTGACCGCCCGTACTGGCCGGCCGGTGCGTCACACCGCCGCGATAGACGTGGAGCTACGCCAGGTCCGGTCCATGCCACCCTCGCAGCGGTCTTGGGGACGCATGCCGGCACCTCGGCGGTGGCGGCCCCGTCAAGATATCGCCGCCTTCACGAGCTCGACGACCTCCTTCTCCACCTGCGGGGTCCACTGCAGGAGCGCGTACGACGCCGGCCAGATGTCGCCGTCGTCGAGGTTCGCCACGTCCTGGAAACCCAGCGTCGAGTAGCGGGAGCTGAACTTGCCCGCGTCCTGAAAGAAGAGGACGACCTTGCCGTCGGCGTTCGCGTAGGACGGCATCCCGTACCAGGTCTTCGGCGTCAGCTCCGGGGCGTTGGCGGTCACTGTCGCGTGCACCCGCTCGGCGAGCGCGCGGTCCTCGGGGGCCATCTGCTCGATGCGGTCAAGGACTGCCTGCAGGCCCTCGGCCTTCTTGGCTCCCTTCTTGCCTTCGGCTCGCAGCTCGGCTGCCCGCTCTTTCATGGCGGCACGCTCCTCCGCCGTGAAGCCTTCGGACGTGGCGGTGGCCTTCTTGGTGGGCATCTCTGTGCTTCCTTCCTGACGGACACCGACTGTGTCCTGCCTGCTCTCAGAAAGGCTAGGCAACGGAATCACCCTGGCGCTTCTTGATTCCTGACCGGATCCACGACCCGGTCGAGGAACGCCCACGCAGCGGGACCTCTGCCAGAACCCATGCCCGCGTGGGCAGTTGGGCTTGCTGATTCGCGGGTCGACCGCCGGACGCCAAGGTGGCCAATGGCCATGGTGAGCCCCCGGGAGCGGCGCCGCCTCCCGACCTGCGCCTGTGTGTTGCTGACCGGCGGTACGGGCAGCCACAGTAGGTTCCTCTCATGGCTGAGCCCTCACCTTCCGCGCTGACCGCCGACGAACGCTCCTGGCTGGAGGCCCAGACCACGTCCCTCGTGGACTTCGGCCGTGCCTCGGCCCACCCCGACGGAGGCTTCGCCTGGCTCGACGACGACGGCCGCCCTCGGCTGGACCACCCGGTCGAGCTGTGGCTGACCTGCCGGATGACCCACGTCTTCGGCCTCGCGGAGCTTCAGGGCGACGCCAACGCCGCGGCACTGGTCGAGCACGGCCTCGCCGCCCTGCGAGGCCGCCTCCACGACGCGGAGTACGGCGGCTGGTTCGCCGCCGTTGGCTCCACCGGCCCCGACCGGAGCTCCCAGCCGACCGACGACAGCAAGCAGGCCTACGCGCACGCCTTCGTCGTCCTCGCGACCGCCACGGCGACCGCAGCCGGCCACGCCGGCGCCCGCGACCTGCTCGACGACGCGCTCCGGGTCTTCGACGAGCACTTCTGGCAGGACGGCGACGGCCTGTCCGCGGACGTCTGGGACCGGACCTTCACGAAGCTCGACCCCTATCGCGGCGTCAACGCCAACATGCACACGGTCGAGGCGCTGCTCGCGGCATACGAGGTCACCGGCGCCCAGGTCCACCTCGAGCGCGCCACGAGCATCGTCACCCGGGTCGTCCACGAGTTCGCCGCCGGCAACGACTACCGGCTCCCGGAGCACTACGACGCGCAGTGGCAGGTGCAGCTCGACTACAACAAGGAGCACCCGGCCGACAAGTTCCGCCCCTACGGCGTGACCATCGGCCATCTCTTCGAGTGGTCCCGCCTGGCTCTTCACGTCCGGACCGCCCTCGGTGACTCGGCCCCTGAGTGGCTGCTCGACGACGCTCGGATCCTCTTCGAGACCGCCGTCAGGGACGGGTGGTCCGTCGACGGCGCCGAGGGGTTCGTTTACACCACCGACTTCGACGCCGAGCCGGTCGTCCGGGCCCGGCTGCACTGGGTGGTAGCGGAGGCCATCGCGACGGCCTGGACGCTCGCGCTGGTGACAGGCGACCCGGCATACCGGGAGTGGTATGACCGCTGGGTCGCGCACGCGGAGAACTTCTTCATCGACAACGAGCGTGGCTCCTGGCTCCATGAGCTCGACGCCGAGAACCAGCTGGCCGCCACGCTCTGGCAGGGTAAGCCGGACGTCTACCACGCCTACCAGTCGATGCTCCTGCCTCTGTTGGGCGAGGTCTCGTCGTTCGTCGGGGGAGTCTCCGGCCGGCGCGCGCAGCCGGCCCCGCACCCCTCCCACGCGCCCGAGCTCCCCGCCGACTGAACCGCATCGGACCTTCGCGCGGGATGCTCGCGGATCTTCGCGGCGATGTCCGCGATTTTCTCAGCGAGCGGCTCACCGTGTAGTCTCTCGGACGCACGACCGGGCGAGGGGGGACCCCTGTCCGGCGCCCCAATAGCTCAGTCGGCAGAGCGTTTCCATGGTAAGGAAAAGGTCTAGGGTTCGATTCCCTATTGGGGCTCTGGTCCACCTCGACGCACCGTCTCGACGGCGCGGCCGAAGGGCCATCAGGGCGGGGTAGCTCAGCTGGTTAGAGCGCACGACTCATAATCGTGAGGTCGCGGGATCGAGCCCCGCTCCCGCTACTGACGGCGATGGTCCGGCGGCGATTTCTCGTTGCACGGGTTGCCGCCGTATCCTCGGATGTCGCGCGCCCGGTCACCACCGGAACACCGAGCGCCCCGAGTTTGTTGGAGAGCACGCCCACACCCTTGAGTTCGAGAGCAGGTTGTTCCCGTGGCCAGCAAGACCGCTGATGTCCGTCCCAAGATCACCATGGCGTGCGTGGACTGCAAGAACCGCAACTACATCACCAAGAAGAACCGGCGCAACGACCCCGACCGGCTCGAGCTGGCGAAGTTCTGCCCCAACTGCGGCAAGCAGACGACGCACCGAGAGACCCGCTGACGTCCACGCACGACGACCGCTCCCACGGCACCAGCCGGGGGAGCGGTCTTTCGTTGTCCCACCGGGCTGACCTCCAAGCGCCGGTATGCCGGGCAGCCGCCTCCCGCACGCAGGCGCTGGCCCCATGAGTGGGCGGCTGGCCCGCCATGCCCTCGACACGCGGCCGCTCGCGGTGCGCCCCTACCGGCGCCTGCTCATCGGTCAAGGAACGTCGTTCGTCGGCTCGATGCTCACCCAGGTCGCCGTCCCGGTGCAGATCTGGGCGCTGACCCACTCCACCCTCTACGTGGGCTACGTCGGCCTCGCCGGGCTGGTCCCGATCGTCGTCTTCGGGCTCTACGGCGGGGCCATCGCCGACGCCATCGACCGCCGCCGGCTCTATCTCTGGTCCTCGACCGGGAGCTGGCTGGTGACGCTCGCCCTGCTCGTCCAGACGCTGCTCGACCTGCGCGACGTCTGGCTGATCCTCGCCCTGGTCGCCCTGCAGTCCGCCATGTTCGCCATCGCCTCGTCAGCGCGCGGCGCGATCATCCCTCGGATCGTCCCGACCGAGCTGGTGCCCGCCGCGAACACCTTGAACTTCACCGTCGGGAACGTCGGCCAGGTGGTCGGGCCGCTCATCGCTGGAGCCGTCCTCACCCTTCCCCGCGGCTTCGCCTACGCCTACGCCGTCGACGGGGTGCTCTTCACCGCCGCTCTCTACTCGGCCTTCCGGCTGCCGGCCATCCCGCCGGACGGGGAGGTCCGCCGCGCCGACATGCGGCTGGTCTGGGAAGGGCTGCGCTTCATAGCGGTGCGGCCCGTGCTCGTCATGAGCTTCCTCGTGGACATCGTCGCCATGGTCCTGGCCATGCCGCGCTCCCTCTTTCCCGCCGTCGCCGACGTGCGGTTCAGCGGCAACGTCGGCCCCCTCTACGCCGCTATCGCGATCGGCTCGGTCGTCGCCGGGCTCTCGGGCGGCTGGATCGGCCGGGTCCGCCGCCAGGGCCGGGCCCTGGTCTTCGCGATCATCGGCTGGGGAGCGGCCGTGGCGCTGTCCGGGCTGGCCCACCAGCTGTGGCTCGTCGTCGTCCTGCTGGCCTTCGCCGGCGCCTTCGACCTGGTCAGCGCGGTCTACCGGCAGACCATCTTGCAGACCTACGCGCCCGACGAGATGCGAGGCCGGATGCAGGGCGTCTTCATCGCCGTCGTCGCCGGCGGGCCGCGGCTGGGTGACGTCCGTGCCGGTGCGACCGCAGCGGTCACGAACCCCACCTTCTCCTGGGTCGCCGGTGGCGTCGCGTGCATGGCGGTGGTCGCCGTGGCGGGCGTCCTCGTGCGCCCGTTCTGGCGCTACGACGCTCGCCCGACGGCCGCGACGGCATACGACTCTGCGCCGCGCGGCGACGCGGACCCGGCGTAATAGGGTGGCGCGCATGCCGGTCAATGCCGAGTTCGTCGGTCGCACCTACCCCCCAACCGCCCCGTATGCCGTGGGGCCCGCCAAGATCAGCGAGTTCGCCCAGGCGGTCGGTTCGACCGACCGGGTCCACTTTGACCGGGAGGTCGCGGTGGCCCGTGGTTACCGCGACGTCATCGCGCCGCCGACCTTCGCGGTGCTGGTTGCCCAGCAGTGCGACGCCCAGTTCATCGGCGACCCGGAGGCCGGTATCGACTACACCCGGGTGGTCCATGGCGAGCAGACGTTCGTCCACCACCGACCCCTCACCGCGGGCGACGACGTCGTGGGCGTCCTCACGGTCGATGCGGTCAAGCAGGCCGGAGGCCACGCCATGGTGACGACGCGCACC
>JAABUN010006855.1_pt1 | contig 12794 bp, 12 predicted proteins | sample 5559311 | NCBI WGS metagenome assembly JAABUN01 (sample SAMN10711877, study PRJNA513370) | rock metagenome | isolation source: Antarctica rocks | place: Antarctica: Victoria Land, Siegfried Peak sud | reverse complement strand
ATCATCGGGACGATCTCGCAAAAGGCGACGATCCCGGTGCGGGTGGCGCTGCCGGTCGTCAGCAGCACGAACCAGGGGATCGCCACCAGCGTCAGCTGGCTCCCGAGGAGCGAGATCGTGTTCGCGCCGAGCAGGGCATAGAGCGGTATCCTGTTCGGCGTTGTCGGTGCGGCTATCGTCGCCATCATCATCGTCCTATCCGTCATCATTGCGGGGTGCTAGCGGGTTGCCGCGGCGTCCGTCAGCGCGATCGTGGCGACACCGCCGCTGATCGTCACCGCCACCGCTGGCGCATTCGGCTCGTAGGCCGCGTTGATATAGGCACCGCCGACCCGCCGTAATCCCGGCGCGTTGACCGTGGCGATCGGTGCTTTGACCGCGACCTTCGTGCCGAGCGCGGCGGGCAACTGGGTAGTAGCGTTGACGACCCCGCCCTTGATCTGCACCGCGAACGGCTGGCGTACGCCCGCGAGATCGAGGGTGAGGGTACCCGCCCCGGTTTCGATCTGGAGTTCGGTCAATGTGAGATCGCCCACGGTCAGCGTGCCGGTGACCGCGCCTGCCTGCACGCGCAGCGCGAGCGGCACGTCGTCCGCGAAGCGCAAATCCCAGCGTTGACGGGCGTTGCGCTCGTTGTGCCCGCCCTTGTCCTTTGGTTGGCGGACCATGAGCGTTCCTGCTTCGGCGTTGACCGTGTAGTCGATCTCCGGTCGCCAGGCGGGGACGTTGTAGCTGAAGTCGGCGTTCAGCAGACTCGTCGCGCCACCGGCGATCCGCAGATCGCCCGCGCCGAGTTGCACGGTGGCCCGGACTTGCGTCGCGTCGCCGCGCTCGATGGTGCGCGATTCGTGGATCATCTCGGCTTGGTCGATGGTGGTGCTGTCGTTGCGGGAATGGTCTGTCTTCATGCCTGGCTCCTTTCTGAGCAGTGTTGTATTCAGCGATCGCCTGTAGACTTTTCCCACTCCTCGGCTGCGCGGGCGCCCCCTGACCAGCGGGTGCTGCCCGCAGGTTCTCGACCGCCCTTGTGGTGGCGGCGGGGTGAGGGCCGTACTCCCACAACTCAATACAGGTCCAGTTCACCGCGTACCCGCACCGCCCGTTCGATCCAGCCGAACGCCACGGTCCCGGCGATCGGCAGGGCGATGGCGAAGCCAGCGAGGGGCAGGAGTTGCGGTGCCAGGGTGACGACTGACGCGCCGTGCAGTGTCGCGTCGGCGAGGGCGGTCAGGCCGTAGCCGTTCGGCAGGGCGAGGGCGATCGTGTGCAGCGGTTCGGGGAGTTGGGCCACCGGGTAATACGCCCCGCCGAGCAGCGTCATGAATGGCGCGACGATATTCGACAACGAGTTCGCCTTCTTCACCCAGAGCCCGATCGCGGAGAAGACGAAGCCCAGCCCCCAGAGCGCGGTGATAAAGAGGCCGAGGGTGATGATGATCGAGAGCCAGTTCGAGCTGTAGCGCACCCCGAGGCCGAAGCGCCCGAAGAGAAGGACCGCCGTGGCCGCCAGTGCCACATCGAAGAGGCCGACAAGGGCGAAACCGCCGAGCCAGGCGGCGCGCGGGGCCGGGGCCAGGAACAATCCGGCGAGGGTGCCCTTGATCCGCTCGTTGTCCAAAATCTCGCCGACGAAGAAGTTCATGTTGAAGACGAAGGCGTTCCCGGCTAGCGCGACGACGACATAACTCAGCAGTTCCGGTCGGGCGCGGTAGACGAGCGCGGCAATCGCGACCTCGAAGACCGGGCGGATCGCCACCAGCGCGATATACCCGGCGGTGCCGCGCCAGCGGAGGCGCTCTTGCAGCAAGACCCACCACGATCCGGCGATGATCGCCACCAGCGCCTTGGCGCTCGCGGGGTTGCGGCGGCTAATAGAGATCGAGGTCACCGGCACGTTTGGCAGCATATTCCACTCTCCGCAAACTCAGGAAACCGATCAGGGCATAGATGGACGCGACGCCGAGCGCCAGCGCCAGACTCGGGGCGATCTCGCCCAGGCTTGCGCCGCGCAGGGCGCTGGCACGCAGGGCTTCCACGGCGTGACCGGCCGGGATGGCGTTCGAGATCGCGTACAACCACCCCGGCAACTCGGCGCGTGGGACGAAGAACCCGGCCAGCAGATAGATCGGCGGCTGCAGAAAGTTCGCCAGCATATTCGCCCGTCGCGAGAGGATGAAGAGTCCCGCGAAAGCGAAGCCGGTCGCCAGGGAGGCCAGCACCAGGGTCAGCACCGCCAGCAGCGGCGTGAGCGGATCGTGGACGCTGAACCGCGCCCCGGTGAGCAGCCCCAAGGCCAGGGTGCCGATGAACGACGGTGCCAGCCAGAGGAGTGACCCGAGTCCGTAGCCGACGATGACCGCCGCGCGACTCACCGGGGCCAGGAAGAGCGCCCCGATCGTGCCGCCGGCCCGCTCGTATTCCAGGGTGTAGCCGCTCGACCAGATCGTCGAGGTCCAGGTGCCGAGCCCGATGATCCCCAAGGTGAGGAAAGCGGACGCATTGGTCCCATCGACAGTCTCCCGGCCAGAGGCGCGATAGGTCACGCTCCAGGTCACGAACGAGACGAGCGCATTCAAGATCCACGGCAGTAACTCGATCGGGTAGGCATAGGAGGTTTTGACATACCGCCGCGCCGTCGCCATGACCGTCGCCCAGAGGTGTGCGGTGGGGGAGCGATAGCTGACAGCGCTGGGAGGCGAGAACGATTCAGTCATGGCTTCACCTTTGATGAAATGGACGTCATGGGTGTGGTGCGGCACGCTTTCGCCGATGGGCCATGTGGTGGGGGATGTAGGGGCGTATTGACTACGCCCCACCTGTCGTCCTCCCACCAACGATGATCGACTTGCCCGGCGGCGGGGACGATGCCCCAATATGTGGGTTGCCCGTAAACGCCTGCGGGCTGACGACATGGGTGGGCGTAGGCAATACGCCCCTACATCCCTCACCGCTACGCCGTCCTGCCATCACTACTGGCCCACCCGTCCCACTCGCACCACTCGCCCACTCACCATCACTCGAACGTCCTCCCCGCGATAGCGAGGAACGCATCTTCCAAGGTCGGCTCGACGACGCGGACGCCGCTGACCGTTGCGCCATGACCGCGCAGCGCGGCCAGCGCCTCATCGAGGGTAGTAGCGGTGTCGGCGCAGAGGATCGTCAGTTCGCTGCCGCCCTCGGCGTTCGTCTGGTGGCTAACGTCGCGCACGCCCGGCAAGATTGTCAGTTGCTCGTTGATGATGGCAGCCTGACCGTTCAGGCCGCGCGCCGTGGTGACGATCACCCGGCGCTCCCCGGCCACCAGCGCCTTCAACTCGGTCGGCGTCCCTTGCGCCACGATCAGGCCGTGATCGACGATCGCGATCTCGCGGCAGAGCTGGTCGGCCTCGTGCATATCGTGGGTCGTCAGCAGGACGGTATGGTCGGGGACCAATGCCCCGATCGCCCGGCGCAGATCGACCGCCGAGGCCGGATCGAGCCCGATCGTCGGCTCATCGAGGATGAGGATCGGCGGGTCGTGCAGGATCGCCTTCGCGAGGTGGAGGCGCTGTTTCATCCCGCGCGAGAAATGTTCCGTCCGCTCATCCGCCCGATCGGCCAGGTTCACCAACTCCAGCACCTCGTCGATCCGCCGCGCGATCGAGGCCGGTGTCAGCCCGTAGAGTGCGCCGAAATAGCGCAAATTGTCGCGCGCGGAGAGTTTGGCGTAGAGGCCGCGATCGCCGCCGAGGACCACGCCGAGTTGTCGGCGCACCTGTTGCTCATCGCGGATAACGTCGAATCCGCCGACCGTTGCGGTGCCACCGCTGGGGATCAGGAGCGTGGAGAGGATCTTGATCGTCGTCGTCTTCCCCGCCCCGTTCGGACCAAGCAGCCCGAAGATCGTCCCGCGCGGGACCGCAAAGCTGACATCCTCCACGGCGATCGTCTCTCGCCGGATGCCGAACGGTCTGCGACCGGTTTGATAGACGCGGCGGAGGTGCCCGGCTACGATCGCGTGGTCGCCGTGTGTCCATCGCTGGTCCCTTTCCTGGCCTTGACCTTGATCCTGCTTGGTCATCGGTTGCCTTCCTCGTATGAGCGGCCAAACTATGGCGAGTGGTTCTTGGTGACTAGCTGTGGGCCAGGGAATTGACCGCCGCGCGCTGGATATTCGGCAGGGTATGTTCGGGGGCGATCCAGACGGCCAGGGCCAGCAGCCGTTCGGCGAGGGCCTGCCGCATCGTCGGCTCGGCTGGCAATTCTGCGAGTTGAGCCCAGCGATCCGCCGCCGCCGCTAGCTGTTGCTGGCGTTCGCGCGCTTCGTATTCGGCGAGCATGATCCGTTGATAATGATCCATGGTGGTGTTCCTCCTGGTCATTGCAAGGTCGTTTGCAGGGTACAACGAGCCGAGGGTGAACCTGTCGGTGTCCCGCGTATTGGTGGTGCTGTTACTGTTGCTTCGGAGATTTAGCGGTCGGGCCAGCCGTCGTGGTGCAGCTGCATGATCTTGGCGGGGGCGAGGTCGAGCATTCCGAGCGCCTGGATTTCGGCGATGTAGTCGGCATCGACACCCATCTCGTACAGTTGAATCAATTCCTCGGTATCGAGATTGGTGATCCCCGCCGCGTGAAGCTTGGCGACGTATTCGGCCTTGATCCCCTCGGAGTAGAGGCGGACAAGCTCCTCCGTCGAAAGATCGCCTAGCCCTGCGTTGCGAAGTGCCGCGACATAATCGGCTTTGACTCCCTCGGAGTAGAGGCGAATGACCTCTTCGATATCGAGCGCGCCGAGTCCGGCATCGCGGAGGGCCGCGATATAGTCGGCTTTGACCCCTTCACCGTAGAGGCGGATTGCTTCTTCCACCGTGAGGTCGTCGAACCCACCCGCCCGTAATCCGGCCACGTACTTCGGCTCGACCCCTTCGCTTTTGAGTCGGATCGCCTCGTCTACGGAGAGGTCATCGAAACCGCTAGCCCGCAGCCCGGCGGCATATTTCGGCTCGACCCCTTCCTCCTTGAGTTGGATGAGGGCATGTGCATCGAGCGGTTCGTCGAAGGCCGCGCGCATCCCGGTGATAAAGTCGGCCTTGATTCCATGCTCTTTCAGTTCGGTCAGCTGATGGATGGTGAAGCGGGCGGCTGGCCGGGCGTCTTTCTGTGGGAGTGCCGCGAAGGGGTCTTCCCTGTCGGCTGCCTGTGGCGTCTGGCGGCTCGGCGTTGTCGGTACCTCGGTCTGATCGAGTGCGGCGAGCAGTGCATCGGCTTCTTCAATGGTCAACTGCCCCTCGGACAGCATTTGCAGGACGTGCAGCGCCTCGGTGGTCATCGCGTTCCTCCTTCACGTCGCGTTCACGTTGCCAGCACGAGCGGTGATAACGTGGCTATTCGCTCGCGTTCGCGCTCTCCATCAACCGCAGCGCGTCTTTGGGACCGATCTCTTTTCGTTCGAGCCGTTGCAGGATGTCGCGGCGGCGCTCTTCGCTGGCGGCGATGCGGCGCAACTCGGATGCTTCGTCGCCGGACTCGAAGCCGAGGGCGCGAACCACGTCGTTGAGGCGTGCGACGACGGTGGGGTAAGAGATATCCAGCGCCACCTCGACATCTTTGATCTTGCCCTTGCAGCGGATGAACGTCTCGATGAAGTGCCACTGCGGCTGATTGAGGTTCGCGAAGCGCCCCTGGCTGAACTGTCCGGTCATCGTTGTCGCGCAGTTGGTGCAGCGGACGCCGGTGATCGCGAGTTCGCCGCTACAGACCGGGCACTGGGTAGGCAGTGGGTACAGTTTCTGCTCTGCCATCATTGTTCTCCTCAAGTTGGGGCTTTACTTTGTCAATCCCTATCTCTATTTAGAGCATACCACAAGAAATCTTCTTGTCAATAGCTAAATACAGAAAATTAATAGATATATTGATTTTCTGTGATGGGGTTAAATTGCGCTGTGGGAGGTGCGGCTATTTATGGCACCACCGAATTGGGTCGCCCTACCGTTTCACGCTCGTAATTTGCTCGAAACGCAGCGAAGCCCCGGCGCTCTCAGGCACCGGGGCTTCACGCTTGCTTGCCATGACTCAGCGGGAGGGTACCGTGTGGGCTCGCGTCGGTTGGTTTGCCGTACCGGTTACTCCGACTTCCTGTGCAGCTATCGCGCGCTCGTCGCGCCGGGTGAGCAGGCGTGGGTCGAGCGCGGCCAGGGCGAGCGTCGCGCCGCCAAGCAGCGCCGCGAGGCCGTTGAGGATCATCGCCCGGCCATGAAGTTGGCCGTAGGCGACCCGCGCCGGATCGTCCTTGGTGGTGGTCACGAATGAGGTCACGCGCGCCTGTGCGGTCGTCATATCGGGGAGGAGTACGAAGTTGTTGTAGAGGGCGATCGCCAGCGCCACCGTCAGCATGATCCCCGCCGCGATCGTCAGCTTGCGGGGCGGGGCGCCGAACAAGAGGCGCGCGGCGATGAACGCCAGCGCCACCGCGCTACAGATGATCTGTACCTGGAAGAAGTGCGGGAAGAGGTGGCCGAGCAACCCCGCCGCCATGTCGCGGTCGAGATCAGCGAAGACGATCGGCGTGGTGATGAACGTGAAAAAGACGACCGCCCCGCCCCACACCGCGAGGGCGAAGAGGAAAGCGAAGTTCGAGAGCATCCGACCGGTGGCGCGCATAGCCTATCCTCACAGGTTCATTCTAGTAAGGTCGCTCTTATATAGTATCCCCCGCCCCTCTGGTGCCAGAAAGGCGCTGAAGGGGCGGGGGGGATAGCCCTCCCCCCGGCTCGCCTGCGCTCGCCACCCCGCTGCCCAGAGGGTGCCCGCCTATGCGAGGCGGGGGGAAAAGGGTTGCAGGCTAGGAGTCTTCACCCGTGCCACTTCTTGACGGGTAGGATACTCAGCGACGGCTGACCGCTTGGGCATCCATCCCCATCACGTTGCCGGTCGCGCCTTCGCCGCGACTCTTGTCCTCGACCGCTGCCTCGTGCGACGTGGTGGCGGTGGCTTTGGAGCGTTGCGAGGGTCGCCGGTCGGGGCGGATCCGCCGTCGGGTGTTGGCACCCTCGGCACGGCGATACGACTCGTCGAGCATCTCGACGAGGTGGCGTACCTTGATCCCCTCGACCCCTTCGCTCTGCAGACCGGCCGCAAGCTGGATCATGCAGCCGGGATTCGCCGAGATGATGATCTCCGGTTGGGTCGCCAGCGCGTTCTTCGCCTTGCGCTTCATCAAGCGCCCGGACATTTCGGGTTGGGTGATGTTGTAGACACCGGCGCTGCCGCAGCAGAGGCTCGATTCTTTCATCTCCACCAACTGCACACCGGGGATCGCCTTCAAGAGATCGCGCGGCTGCTGGGTAATCCGCTGCGCGTGCGCGAGGTGGCAGGCGTCCTGATAGGTGACGCGCGCCTTGATCTCGCCCAACTCGCCGACAAGTCCCAGCTTCGCCAGATATTCGCTGATATCCTGCACCTTCGCCGAGAAGGCCGCGGCACGCGCCGCCCACTCCGGCTCGTCGTGGAGGACGTGGCCGTATTCTTTGAGGTTGGAGCCGCAACCGGCCGCATTGATGATGATCGCGTCCACATCGAGTGCTTCGAACGCTTCGATATTGCGTTTCATCAGCGTGCGGCCTGAGTCGAGGTCGCCCGCGTGGACGTTCAGCGCCCCGCAGCAGCCCTGATCGGCCGGCACGACGACCGCGCAGCCGTTGCGGGCCAGAACCCGCGCGGTGGCGCGATTGACCCGCGCGAAGGCGGTGCCCATGATGCAGCCGCCGAAGAGGGCGACGCGCGCCCGCTGCGGCCCGACAGCCTCATACGACTGGCCTTCGGGGACGAAGAATCGCCCGGACATTTTCGGCAGGAACCCTTCCATCTCGTCCAGGCCGAACGGCTTGAGGACGCCGCTGCTGCGGACCGCCCACTGCACGCCGCTCTTCTGGTAGACCTTGAAAACGGTGGACATCGCCCGGAAGAGGCGCAGATCGCCGAAGAGTCCCTTGAAGGTCAGCGTGCGAACGGCGCGTTGCCAGAGCGGGCGCTTCAACTGGCGCTCGATCTGCGTGCGGGCCGGTTCGACCAGCTTGCCGTATTGCACACCCGAGGGGCAGACCGCTTCGCAGGCGCGGCAGTCGAGGCACTCGTACATCTGCTCGACGAAGCCGTCGCTCATGATGTCGAGGCGGCCTTCGCTGACGGCCTTCATCAGGTAGATCCGCCCACGCGGTGAGGACGTTTCTTTGCGCGTCTCGACATAGGTCGGGCAGGAGGTGAGGCAGAAGCCGCAACGCACACAGGCGTCGATCAGCTCATTCTCGGGCACATCGCGCCCCTCGAAGCCCCGTTTAGGTGTCCGCAGATCGTGTAAATCTAATAGTTGCGTCGCCACGGCGTCGCCTCTTACTTGTCTAAATCCCCAGGCGCGGTCCCCCCGCACCCCGCTCGGCAGGTGGTCCGACCACCACGCCGATCCCCGCTCTGAGTATACCAGCAGGCGTCTGGCCTTGCCTGATGGCACGGTTGGGAAGGGGGGGCGGCGATCGGGGCTTATGCGTGGGTGGTGGCTGGCGGCTGAAGCCGCGCCTCGCGGGCCTGCGGGCCACGAAGACGCCCTGCGGCGGCTAGGTTCGGTAAGGACGCGATGCCTGACAGCAAGAGCATGCCTCAATAATCCTAGCCGCCGCAGGGCGGCTTCGTGGCCCGCAGGCCCATCAGGCGCGGCTTCAGCCGCCCGCCACACTCACGCACAAGCCTTGAGATGGCGTTGAGGGAATGGATCGTGCTGTCATCCCGACAAATAATCGGCTTGGGCGGTTGGCTTGGAGCGGTATGGTATGGTGCTTATCTGCACGGGTGCGGTTGCGCGCGACGAGATGAGGAGCGGGAATGGCTGACGCGGTCCACTGGTCGGCGTGCGAGGACAGCCTGCGTGAGTTGGCTGTCGGGCCGCACTTCGGCGTTCTCAGCGATTTCGATGGCACACTCAGCCACTTTGCCGAGCAGCCGGATGCGGCGGTGATGATCCCCGAGAGTGGCGCGGCCCTCGATCGGCTCGCTGCGGGCGGCGCACTGGTGGCACTCCTCTCCGGGCGTTCAACCACCGATTTGCGGACCCGTTTTCCGCGCCCGCACGGCACTTATTTCGGGAATCACGGCCTCGACTACTGGGATGGCACGGCGGTCACGATCGTGGAGGAGGCGCGCCCCTGGCAGGTGGCGCTGGAAACGCTGCTCGCCGAGGTCGGGCCGTTCAGCGATCCGCACGTCCTGGTCGAGAACAAAGGGGTGACGGCGACGGTCCACTACCGTGCCGCCGCCGATCCGCTCGCCGCTGCCGCCGAGATCGGGGCGCGGCTTGCACCGCTCTGCGAACGCTATGGCTTGCAACTCAACCGGGGCAGCCAGGTGTGGGAGATCAAACCGCCGCTGGCGCTAAATAAAGGGACAGCCCTCGCGACCGTGATCGGTCAGTTCGGGCTCGACAGCGTCATCTTCCTCGGCGATGACACGACCGATCTGCTGGCGATGGCCGAGTTGCGCCGCCTGCGGAATCTGTCGGACGGGGCAGCCATGTCACTGCGCGGGCTCTCGGTCGGCGTCATTCACGGCATGGGGTCGCCCAAAGAGCTACGCGACTTTTGCGACATCACCGCCAACGGCCCAGACGATGTGGCCCGATTACTCACCTGGCTCGCCGAGCAGCGCGCGATGATGCCCGTTGCCGGTCGATAACAAAGGAGTATGACGTTTGAATCCCGCCCAGCAGTCGCCACCGGATCAGCAGCCGAAAATTGTGATCGTCTCCAATCGCGGCCCATTCTCGTTCGCGATCAAGGATGGTGAAACGGTCGCCAGGCGCGGCGACGGTGGCCTCGTTACGGCGATCACCAGCGTTGCCAGCCAATACGATGTCCTCTGGATCTCTTGCGCCCTGGGGAAGGGCGATACCCAGTGGCTGACCAGCGTCGGGAATGGGACGCAGACGCTTGAAGATATGCAGATCCGCCTCACCGCGCCCGATACTCACCAGTATCGTAACTACTACAACGTGATCAGCAACCCGCTCCTCTGGTTCGTGCAGCATCAGTTACAGGATGCGCCACGCTTCCCGATCATCGATCGCGGCACCTGGCAGGCGTGGTCGGTTGGCTATGCCGGGGTCAATCGCCAGCTGGCGGAGACGGTCGCGGCCAGCCTCGAAGGGGTCGAGGGGCCGATCATCGTGATGGTGCAGGATTACCAACTCTATCTGGTCCCGCAGTTTTTGCGTGAACTCCTGGGCGACCGGGTCTATATCCACTTCTTCCTGCATATCCCCTGGCCCGGCCCGGATGGCTGGCTGATCCTGCCGCCGAAGATGCGCCACGAACTCCTGCGCGGCCTGTTGCAGGCCGACCGGATCGGCTTCCAGACCGAGCGCGATACCCGCCGTTTCCTCCAGACCTGCGTGGCGAATCTGCCCGCCGTGCGCGTGACGAAGCCGTGGCGGCAAATCGCCTATGAGGGGCGCTCGGTCGATGCCGCGCCGTACCCGATCTCGGTCGATGTCGAGGGGTTGGCGGCGCAGTTGGCGAGCCCCGAAGTGCAGAAGCTGGCGGCGGGGATCCGGGCGTTGCGCGGCGACCGCAAGCTGATCCTGCGGGTCGATCGGGTGGAGCCGAGCAAGAATATCCTGCGCGGGCTGATCGCCTATCGCAGTTTCCTCAACGCTTATCCCGAGTACCGCAGCAAAGTCTACTTCTTGGCGCTGCTTGTGCCATCGCGCACCGAGGTGGCGGAATACCGCAACTATCTGCGCGACATCACCGGATTGGCGGGAGAGATTAACGCCACACTCGGCGAGAACGAGTGGGAGCCGGTGCGGATCATGCTCGGCAATCATTATGGCCGCGCCATCGCCGCGCTCAGTGAATATGATGTGCTGGTGGTCAATCCGCTGGCCGATGGGATGAATCTCGTCGCGAAAGAGGGGGTCGTGCTTAATCAGCGCGACGGCGTCCTGATCCTCTCGGAGCAGGCGGGTGCGGCGGAAGAGTTGGGCGACGATGCGCTGATCGTCTCGCCGTTCGATGTCTATGGGATGCGCGAGGCGCTGCATCAGGCGCTGAATATGCCGCAGGAAGAACGCCACGCCCGCGCCGAGCGGCTGGCCGCGCAGGTCCGGGCCAACAATATCCACGCCTGGTTCTCGCGCCAGATGGATGACATCACCGCCGATATGGCCGCTGTACCGTCCCCCGGCGCTGATTATTTGGTGAGCTAGAGCGATTGCCTTGCGCGGATTGGGAGAGTGATACGCAATGAGCGCTGACCTTCGTGCATCATACGGGTATAGCCCTCCAGTCGACCAGTTGCTGAGCCTCGGCGATCTGCGCGAGCAATCGCGCTACGATTACCCATCGCTCGGCTTGCGCCCCGAGGATGTCCCTGCGCTGATCGCGATGGCGGGCGATGACGCCCTGTGGCAGGCCGATGGTGAAGCGGTCGAGGTCTGGGCGCCGGTTCATGCGTGGCGGGCGCTTGGCGATCTGCGCGCGGAAGAGGCGATCGCGCCGCTTGTCGCGCTCCTCTCCCGGCCCGACCCGGATGATTACGATGATTGGATTGGCGATGAGTTGCCCGACATCTTCGCCAAGATCGGCCCTGCAGCGGTACCGCCGCTCGCCGCATATTTGCGTGCCCCCGGTCACAGCCATTGGGCACGGATCACCGCCGCCACGAGCCTCAGTCATATTGCCCTGGCCGCACCGGAAGTCCGCAATACCGCTGTGACTGCTCTGCGCGAAACCATCGATGACATGGTCAGCCGCCGGCGCCCCACGAACGAGAACGAGCAAACACTGAATGGCTTCGTAATCTCCGAGTTGATCACCCTCGGTGCCGTCGAAGCTGCACCATCGATCGAGGCGGCTTTCGCCGCTGATCGCGTCGATGAGACGATCAGCGGCGATCTGGAGGATGTGCAGATCGCCCTCGGGTTGCGGATACAGCGCGATACCCCGGCAAGAAATTATGCGCTCGATATGTTTGGTCCGGCGGTCAACGAGCCGTTCGTTGTCGGCGATGAACTCCCCGACGACGCGCCGGAACCGCTGGACCGCTTCGCCGATCTGATGCCTTTGCCTGTGCCCGGTTCTTCGGTCAAGCGTGTCACGGTCGAGCGTAAGGCGAAGAGTAAGCGGAAGATGGCGCAGCAGTCGCGCAAGCAGAACCGGAAGAAGAAGTGAATCCCGCTGCCGACGCTGGAATTAGCGTGTCGGCAGCGGCACCATTGCCCACTCGCCGCGTGCGAGGTCGAAGTGGGCGATCTCGGCGTGGCCGGATTCGCGCAGGAGCGTGAGGGCACGGTCGTAGTCATAGGTCAGTTGGCGCGGGTGGTGGCTATCGCTGTTGAGGGTCATCCGCACGCCGAGGTCGTGGCAGCGTCGCACGATCCAGGTGCTGGGGAAAGGTTCGGACAGGCCGCGTCGCCAACCGCCCGTGCTCAGTTCAACGATCCGCCCGGTCGTGGCGAGCGCCCGTAGGGCCTCGTCGATCGCCGCGCGATACCAGGGTGCCTCTTCGCTGAAATAGCGCCCGGTCTCATTCCAGAGCTTCACGCCGCGATCGATGTGACCGACGATCGACACGCCCGGATAGTCGGCCAACTCGCCGATCCGCTGGTAATGCTCTTCCACCAGGGCGCGGATATCGCCCGCGTACCGTTCGTGGAGGAGCGCGGCGAAGCGCGCCTCCGAATGATCGAGCGGCCACGGCTCGCCAGCGTCATCGAGCCCCTGGAAGTGGATCGAGCCGACGGTGAAATCGAAGCCATGCACCAGTATCTG
>JAABUN010006854.1_pt1 | contig 12795 bp, 10 predicted proteins | sample 5559311 | NCBI WGS metagenome assembly JAABUN01 (sample SAMN10711877, study PRJNA513370) | rock metagenome | isolation source: Antarctica rocks | place: Antarctica: Victoria Land, Siegfried Peak sud | reverse complement strand
GATAAGAACAGCACCAGCGGCGTCATGGTGAACGGCCAGGCGATCAGCGGCGAGCAGCGCTTGCAGGATGGCGACCGGATCGGGATCGGCACGAGCGCCGTCTTCCTGGTGCAACTCCCGCCGACCGACAGCAAGACGATGTCCTTCCCGCAGGCGCAGCTCGGCGATCAGGGACGTACGCAGTTCATTACCCGCACCGACCTCGATGATCCGCGGGCGATCCCGGCGACACCACCGCCCGCCGCGGCGCCCCCCCCCTCTCGACTGAGCGAGACACCGAGCGGCTTCGGGCAAGACTCGCGCCCTGCGCGGCAAGCCGAGCTCGCCGCCGCGCCACCGCCGCTTTTTGCGCCGCCGCCTGCCAGCACTGCGGGACCGCGACCGGGCGACTTCTCGCCACCCCCCATCGCCCCCGCCCCTGCGCCCGAGCGAGGATCGGCCCCGGCGTGGGCGAGTGGGCCGCAATCTGGCGGTTCGCACGAGGCACCGGCACCGCAGTTCGCGCCGCCACAGTTTGGAACACCGGCCAGCCCGTCGCCGCCAACCTTCTCGGCCGCGCCGGAGGTGCCACGCTTCGGTGGGAACGCGCCGCCGCCCGCCAACTTCGCCCCGCCGCCGCCCGCAAATGCGCCGGGTAGTGGCTTCGGCTCGCCATCGGGTAGCCCCGCATTCAGCCCGCCGCCCGCCGCGCCGAGCTTCGCGCCACCACCGCCCGCCGGTAATTCGTCACCGTCGGTTGGGGTGCCTTCCTCGGCGATGGCCCCGCAGCAATCTTCGCGCCGGGGGCTGGTGATCGGGCTGGTCATCCTGCTCATCCTGATCCTCATCGCCGCCGGTGTGGTCTTCCTGCTGGTGCGCGGCTCACTCGGCGGTTCGTAGAGGGCCTCTTCGGCCTCAGTTGCTTAACACAACGTGCCGCTGCCCCGGACGATCTTTTCGTCCGAGGCCGTGCCGTTTATGAAGACGATTAAGTTGCTAATGGCCTGACCCTCTCGATCGGTTTCACACGGTTGTCGCGATACCGACCTGGGCTTTTTCGACACCTCTTTTCTCACTCGTGCGTTGATATTGATGTGCATCGGTACGGGCTGTCGCGAGCTAAACCGATTGGTGCGGTTCATCGAATAAATGCCGTTTGTCGCGTACCATCTACGTTTGGTATACTTGTAGGTGGCGCGGCAATGGCCCGCGTTGTTCCGCGTCACATGTGGATGACGCGGTCTTATTTATCCTTTCTGCTCCGCGGCGGGACGGCGATGCGCAACGCCAGGACTGACGCGCGGGGCAAACCCGGAGAGAGGAGGCTCTGTTGTTGCGCCGGTACGAGATGCTGACCATTTTTAGTCCCCATCTGAGTGATGAGGACCTCAACGCCACCATCGAGCAAGTACAGGGGTTCATCACCGACCGCGGGGGGGCGATCGCCGAGGCGATTAAGGATAGCCCGTGGGGTCGGCGACGTCTGGCTTACACGATCCGCCACAATGGTCAGGATCTGCGCGATGGTTTTTATGTCCTCTTTTACTATGACCTGGAAGCGCGTCAGGTTGCCGACGTTGAGCGCCTACTGCTGCTGAACGATCGGGTGGTGCGCCACATGGTCGTGAAGGTGGACGAGAAGAAGGTCGCGAAGCAGGCTGAAGCTGCGGCGAAGCGGGCGGCCTATCAGGCAACCGAAGAGCGGCGACCGGGGCGGCCAGAGCGACCGGAGCGGCCAGAGCGCCCGGAGCGTGCGGAACGCTATTAGGTCGTAATTCCGCGAACGTTCGCGTGAACTCCGGCCACCGATGTGGTATCTTCCTTTATACGGGATTCGTGCAAAGATACGTAAGTTTGGGCGGGAGATCAAGGAGGGGATGACATGCCACGCGGGCTGAACAAAGTACAAATCATCGGCAACCTGGGTGCTGATCCGGAGATGCGCTATACCCCCTCCGGCTCTGCGGTGACCAATTTCCGTGTCGCGGTCAGCCGGAACCGCCGGGGCCAGGACGGCAATATGGTCGACGAAACGGAGTGGTTCCGGTGCGTCGCCTGGGATACTCCGAGCTACAAGCTGGCGGAGATCTGCAATGAATATCTGCGGAAGGGCCGCCAGGTCTACGTGGAAGGCCGGTTGCAGAGCCGCAAGTACACCGACAAAGACGGGATCGAGCGGACCTCGGTCGAGATCGTCGTCAACGACATGGTGATGATCGGCGGTCGCGAAGAGGGCGAGTTCGGTCAGGGCGATGGTGGTGGCCGTTCGCCGCAGCGCGAGAGCGGCGGCTTCGAGGAGCATGCCCCCGCCCGCCCGAGCGGCAATCCGGGTGGCGGTGGTGGCGGTCGTGCCCCACAGCGTCCGCCCGCTCGTCCGGCAAATGATGATTTCGACAGCGATCTGGATGATGTGCCGTTCTAGGTCGTGAGTCGTGAGAAAGTACGAAGTGGCGGTGGTGTCGCTGGCTACTGACTACTGACTAATCGTTCACGACTCACGACTCCTAACGAGGAGTAAAAGATGGTTGACGATCAGAAGCAGGGTGGCGGTCGTTTCGGCGATCGACCGGGTGGCGGTTTCGGCGGTGGTGGCGGTGGCGGTCGCTTCGGCGATCGTCCGGGTGGTGCCGGTGCCGGTGGCGGCGGTGGTCGCTTCGGTGAGCGCCCAGTCGGCCCGGCCGGTCCGGGCGGCGCTGGTGGCCCCGGTGGTGATCGCCCCGGTGGCGGTCGGCGCTTCGGTGGCGGCGGTGGCGGCGGCGGGCGTTTCTTCCCGCGCCGGAAGATCGATCAGTTCGCCGCTGATCAGGTTATCCCTGATTATAAGGATGTGCAGCGGCTGCGGCGGATGGTTTCCGATCGGTCGAAGATCGAGCCGCGCCGTAAGACCGGCACGAGCGCCAAGAACCAGCGCGCGTTGACGGTCGCCATCAAGCGCGCTCGCCACATGGCCCTGCTGCCGTTCACGTCGAGTCAAGGCCGATAACAGTCGTGGGCCGTGGGTCGTGAGAACTCGCCAATAGCTGCATGGTTGGCTATGGGGCGCAGTGCCCGAAGAATAGGTACTCACGACTCACGACTCGCGACTATTGTTGATGTATAGAGGAAGGGGCCGGTGATCGAACGGATCAAGGGCTTGATGCCGAAGTCGCGTCGTGACGAGTTCGTGACGCAACAACGGACATCTCGTCGCGACAAAGAGTTACGACAGCGCCGCTTCCTCTATATCACGATGGCGGTGGTCACGGTTGCCGTTGTCGCCCTGCTTGCAGGGGGCTCTATTTGGGAATTCGTCGTGCAACCGCGCCAGACGCTGGCGGCGGTGAACGGGACGAATATCTCGCGGAGCGATTACTGGAAATATCGCCGGTATTCGTTGCTGCAACAAATTCAGCAATATCAGTTCTTCGCCGGACAAGACCCACAATATCAGACCTATGTGCAGCAACTGCAAAGCCAGTTGACGACGGTGAAGTCGGGGGTGGTCGATCCGACCACACTTACCACCATGATCGATGATCGTTTGACGGTGCAGCGCGCGGATACGCTGGGCGTGACCGTGAGCGATGCCGATATTACCCAATATATCCAGGAAACGTTCGCCCCGGTAGCCTTGAATACTCCGACGCAAACGCCGACCGTTAATCCGACCGCTGCGGCGTGGGCGGCGCAGACCGCGACCGCGCGGGCGATTACGCCGACTACGCCCGCGACACCGGGGGCTGCCGGTACGCCGGGGGCGGCGACACCGAGTACCCCAGGCACACCCGGCACGCCGGGTACGCCCGCCGCGACACCGGGAACGCCTGGGACGCCCGGAACCCCGGCCGTTTCACCGACGGTGCAGGCTTCGGCGACACCGAACCGCGAACAGGCGCTGGCTACCTCGACGGTGAGCTATGGGACATTCGTGAAGAACCTCCAGACCTCCACCGGCATGAGCAAAGAAGATTACATTCGCCTGATCGCGCGGCCTGAGTTGGTGAAACAGCGGGCGACCGAAAAGCTTAACGGTGAGATCAAGGATGTTCAACCGCAGGTCCACGTCTTCCACGTCCTCGTGGCGACGAAGGATGGCGCGGAGCAGGTTCGCGCGGCGATTACTGGCGGCAAAAGCTTCCAGGACGCGGCGAAAGAGCAGAGCACCGATACCGCGACCGCCCCGAATGGCGGCGACCTGGGCTGGGTGCCGCGTGGCGTGATGGTCAAGGAGTTCGAGGACGCCGCCTTCGCATTGCAACCGGGCCAGATTAGCCAGCCGGTGCAGACGAAATTTGGCTGGCATGTGATCACCGTAACGGAGCGGGATGAAAATCGCCCGCTGACGACGGAGACGTTCGACGCGCTGAAGCAGTCGGCCTACACCAAGTGGCTCGACACGCAAAAGACTTCCGCCGCCATCAAGAGCGACCTCCCGGCGACGCCGACTCCCGCGCGGTCGCAGTTCGAAGTGCCGCCGGATGCGCCGCCGACAGCGGTACCGACGCCGCTGCCGACCCCGACCCGCCCGGCGGCGACCCCCGGTGCGAGTACCACACGCACGACGACACCGTAGCGATACGAACATCTCCCCCACACGGTTGAAAAGCGATGACCCCGCTTCCCCAAGCAGGAGCGGGGTCATCGCTTTGGGGAGATGGCGATCAGTCGGCGTCGTGCCGCTTTTGGCTATCGGCTGGGACTTGCGTGCGGTCGTGCATCCCGTAGTCCCTGACGACTGCGGCGATCCGCAGGCGATAGTCGTGGAAGACTTCGGCGCGACCACGACTCTGCGCCGCCCGGTGGGCTTCGCGCGTGCGCCAGGTTGCGACGGCCTCCTCATCCCGCCAGAACGAGAGCGAAAGGATCTTGCCGGGTTCGGCGATACTTTTGAACCGTTCGATCGAGATGAAACCATCGATCTCGTCGAGTAGCGGGCGCAGCTCCGCCGCGATCTCCAGATATTCCCCCTCGCGATCCGTGGCGGGCCAAACTTCGAAGATGACGGCGATCATCGCTGTTCCTTTGCCTGCGGTTGTTCGCTCGTGGCGGATACGGCTGCGTGCTTTGTAACGAAGTGCGGGATCCGCACATTGGCGGAGGGATAGTAGGTATGCCCCTCCGCGAGTCGCGCCGGTTCGACACCGCGCGTGAGGAGTTGTGCGACGCCCGCTGCGGCGATCAGCGCGGCGATCTCTGCACCTGGGCAGGCATGTACCCCCGCACCGAAGGTGAAACTGCGCCGCGCAGAGCGAGTCAGGTCGAACGTTGCTGGTCGTGGGTTGGCCGCCGGATCGCGGTTTGCCGCCGCCAGCACGACGAGGATCGCATCGCCGGCGCGCAACCGCTGCCCCGCCAGCACGCAATCTTCGGCGACGAAGCGGCGCGTATTCTGCACCGGTGAGTCGTGGCGTAGCACTTCCGCGACGAGCGCCGGGATAATGTTCGGGTCGTTCCTCGCTTGACTGCATAATGCATCATCTGCGGCTAGCGCGATTAGCGTATTCCCGATCGAGCCGGCGGTTGCTTCATAGGCTTGCATGAGGAAACCGAGTGCATTGGCGACGATGATCTCGGGATCAGTGTGCCCTGGCTGTGTCACATTGACCGCGAGCATAGTGAGCAGCGTCACTCTGCCTTGTGCTTGTGCGTCAGTTAGCGCCGTATATAACGCCGTGAGAAGTTTGGTTGTCGCTGTTGCGCCCGCCGCGAGTTGCGTGGCATCGCTGCCCGGTGCGAGGCAGCGCACGAAAGCGGCTAGCCAGATGGCGATCTGGGGCAATTCATTCGCCGGGAGCCCAAGGAGTTCGGCGATGGTATAGGTCGATAACCGAAAGCCGAAGTCGGTTATTTCCTCCGGCGATCCTGCCCCTTTCCAGCCTGCTGTCAGCAGCCGCGCAGCGTTTGCCGTCGCTTTCGCAGTCTGCTGTGCGTCGATCGTGGTAAATGTTGTCGCTACCGCGTGCTTGAGCGGGCAGCGGTCGCTCCTATCGTTCATCCGGATGAATTGCCCGAAGGCGGCTGCCACCGGTGAGCCGAGTAGGTGACGCGGGATCGGTTCATCTGGTGGCCGCACCCGACAGTGCTCGCTCTGTAAGACTGCCATGACTGCTTCGGCGCTTGCAGAGATCCACATGCCGATCGCTTCGTGGCGTTGCAAAGGTATCTGCGCCACAAGCTCGGCGTAATAGGGATACGGGTCGTGGCCTGTCACGGCGGTGAGCGGGTTGATTTGTTTCTCCATTCTTCTGTCCTGTTTATGCGCGATCTGGCGTAATCCGGTCGGCGTGCAGCAAACGATGGAGTTGTCACTACTCAGGATAGGAGCCATGCATACTATCTGTCCAATGCATAGATTTTGTTGTAAGCATCAGTATTGCTGATGTTTTTGCACCTGTTGGAGCGGCAGCCTGGGCCTGCCACAGTTGGTATGTACTTGATGGAGTGGCAGCGAGCGCTTTGTGTAGACGTTGGAACAGCAGTTGCTTCGTTGAAATATTGCCTGTAGCGCTGCGAGTGTTTGCGCTTGAGTTGCCCTGCCGTAATTCGCGACGCGGCACGACTACCGGAGATTGTATGGAAGATAGCTGGGAATCGGTGTTCATCGAAACGAATCGGATCGTGGTCCATGCGGTCGTAGCGGGGCCACGCGACGGACCGTTGATCGTCCTGCTGCACGGCTTCCCGGAGTTCTGGTATGGCTGGCGCAAGCAGATCGGCGCGCTGGCGGCGGCGGGGTTTCGGGTCATTGCGCCGGATGGGCGAGGCTATAACCTGAGCGAGAAGCCACCGGGGGTGCGGGCTTATGCGCTCGATCGGCTGGCGGCGGATGTGGTCGGCTTGATCGCGGCGCAGGGGCGCGATCGGGCGATCGTCGTCGGCCACGATTGGGGCGCGGTGGTGGCGTGGTGGACCGCGACACGCCACCCATCGTGGGTGGCGCGACTGGCGATCCTGAATGTGCCGCACCCGGCGACTATTCAGCCGTATTTGCGGCGGCACCCGCGTCAGTTGCTGCGAAGTTGGTACGTCTTCTTCTTCCAGTTGCCGTGGTTGCCGGAGGCGGCGACGCGGGCCGGGAACTGGCGCGCGGGTGTGCGGGCGCTGCGTGGTTCGAGCCTGCCGGGCACCTTCAGCGATGCGGATCTTGAACGGTACCGCGAGGCGTGGTCGCAGCCGGGCGCGTACACGGCGATGGTCAACTGGTATCGAGCCTTGGTGCGCTACCCGCCGACCTTCGATTCGCCGTGCGTGACGCCGCCGACCCTCATCCTCTGGGGTCGCCACGACGCTTTCTTGGAACAAGAACTGGCTGAACTGAGCCTCAAACTCTGTGCCGATGGCCGATTGATCATGTTGGAGACGACACATTGGGTGCAGCATGAGGCCGCCGAGCGGGTCAATCAGGAGTTGATCGCGTTTTTTGGAATGATGAATGGGGACGGCACAGGAGTCGCGGAGACACGGAGGGGGCGGGGAGCGACGAATGAGGAGTGGGGCGTTGGGGATACGCGGGCGATCGTTGCTGAGTAGGGCGGTGGAGGATGTAGGGGCGTATTGCATACGCCCTTCCCATCGTCCTGCCGCCAACGTCTACGTATGGGCGCAACGCGCAGGTCGTCTACCGACGCCTGCTTGTTGACGAGGTGGAGAGGTCGTATGCAATACGCCCCTACATCGACCATCGCGTTGCCTGACGGCATTGACCAACGTATTTCTCAGCACCCCCTTCGTCATTCGTCATTCGCTGCTCCCCGCCCCCTCCGTGTCTCCGTGTCTCCTGTGCCGTCCCTCTCACGATTCACGATGCTCATCCCGCCAGGGCGAGGGTGCCGCGCAACGAGGCGACAAATCGTGGCAGCACGGCGATGACGTGGTCGATCTCGTCGGCGGTGGTGGTGCGGCCGAGGGTGAGGCGCAGGCTCGCGCCACTGTTGATCGTGTCGATGCCGATCGCGGTGAGAACGTGGCTGGCGGCGGTCGAACCGGCCGAGCAGGCAGAGGCGGCAGAGCAGGCGATGCCGCGCGCATCGAGTCCGTAGAGGAGCGCTTCGCCATCGACTCCGGGCAGATTGAGGTGCAGAGTGCCGGGGAGGTGATCGACCGGGTGACCGTTGATGATCAGGTCGGGGATCGCGGCGACGAGACCCTGGGCGAGACGGTCGCGCAGGGCGGCGAGTCGAGCGCTGACCTCGGGCCGCTCGGCTTCGGCGAAGGTCAGCGCGGTGGCGAGGCCAACGATCCCGGCGAGATTCTCCGTACCGGCGCGACGACCGGCTTCCTGTCCCCCGCCTTGCTGCTGCGGGACGAACGCGAGCCCCTGGCGTACATAGAGAACCCCGACCCCCTTCGGCCCGTAGAATTTGTGGCCGGATAGCGAGAGGAGATCGACGCCCAACGCCTCGACATCCAGGCTGAGCGCACCGGGTGCCTGGACTGCATCGGTGTGGACGGGGATACCGCGCGCATGGGCGATGGCGGCGATGGCGGCGATCGGGTTGATCGTGCCGACCTCATTGTTGGCGAGCATGATGCTGACCAGACAGGTATCTGGTCGTAGCGCGGCGGCGACCGCCTCCGGTGTCACCTGACCGGTACCGTCAACCCCGATGCGCGTGATCGCGAAGCCCTGCGCCTCTAACTCGTCGGCGGCGTGCAGGATGGCGTGGTGTTCGATCGCGGAGATGACGATGTGGTTCCCACGCCCGGCCCGTCGTGCAGCCGTGGCGACGCCGCGCAAAGCCAGGTTATCGCTCTCCGTGCCTCCGCTGGTGAAGATGACTTCGCTGGGGTGGCAGTGCAAGACCGCCGCCACATCGGCGCGGGCGGCGTCGAGCGCGGCGCGGGAGGCGCGACTGAGGCCGTAGATGCCGGAAGGGTTGCCGAAATGTTCGCCGAGATATGGCACCAGTGCGGCGATCACCTCGGGGCGGCAGGGGGTCGTCGCGGCATGGTCGAGGTAAATGGTGGTTGCGGCGGTCATGTTGGAATTCTCCTCATACTGAATTGTTCACGAATAGGTGATGATGTGGCTATTTTTTGACAATGGCGTACCGCACCCGCTCGGTCTGCTGTGCCGAGTAGTCATACTTGCTGGGATCATTGCGGTGTGTGCGGTGTGTGGAGAGCGAGAGTTACGCGGTAGGCGGTCGTGCAAAGTGTGCATGGTGCTGATCGCTAGCAGCGGGGCGGCCGTGCCATGCTGCGCGGTCAGGGTGAGCGAGCGCGTGCTGTCGTTGTGTGGCTGAGCGATCAGCTCCGACCTGCGGCTGTATCGGGTCGGTAGATGTGGACATACCAAACCCCCTCATTGTGTTAAATGAGGGGTTGAGCGTCCGCGCACTGGTAAAGATGCGAGCGGAAACTCACCACCTCTCATCTTCCAGTATGCACTGCCGGAGTTAGCACCAGTCCGCTCTCACGGATGGTTGCTGGGGCTTCATCGGGCCGGTCCCTCTGCCCCTCTGGATAAGAGTGGAGTCTTATTCGGTTGTTGAGCGCAGGATACCCGAGTAGGTCAACTTTGTCAAGAATACGATTGCCGCTATCTGCGGCGGCTCTTCCCCCCATGATGGATACGATACTTCCGTGACTATGCCACCCCGAATCCCGCCAAATGTACCCCTGCGGACTATCCAGACGGGCGGTAGTGGTTGTATTTCCTATGATCGACAATGGTTTATACCGATGCCTATTGTGGGTGGGCAGCGGCAAGCGCGAATAATGGTACCCCGCGTAACGACACTGAAGGAAGTATGAGTACTGACCCGATCGCCACAATCCAGGAAGCCCTCGTTGGCGTGCGGCGGGAGGAAACCTTTCGCGCGATCTTCGATGCCGCACCGATCGGGATGGCGCTGATCGATCCAGAGGGCGCGGTCCTGCTCTATAACAACGCGCTCAGTGCCATCTCTGACTACGACCCGGCGACGATCATGCGGATCGGGCCTGTTGCGTTGACGCACCCCGATGACCAGCCGCTCACGATCAAATTACGCGGCGAACTGCGCGCCGGTCTGCGCGATATCTACAGCCAAGAGAAGCGTGTGCAACACCGGGCTGGCCACTGGGTCTGGGTCCGCGTCTCGGTCTCGGCCATTCGCGCCTCTGACGGTACGCTGCTACGGATGATCTCGATGGTCGAGAATATCACTGAGCGCAAAGCGACCGAAGCGGCCCTGTGTGCCAGTGAGGAGCGCTTTCGCGCCCTCATCCACAATGCCAGCGATATTGTCGCCATCGTGGATACGGACGGCACCCGCCGTTATGCCAGCCCCGCGTTGCAGCGAACGCTCGGATACCCGGAGAATGCCGAGCTGCCCACGGACGATTTTGCCCTGGTCCATCCCGATGATTTGCCAGCAATCCAGGCCGGCTTGCAGGCGTGCCTCAGTCCGCCTAATGTCCAGGTGGAGATCGCGTATCGCCTCCGCGCGTGTGATGGCTCCTGGTACCATTTCGAGGCGATCCTCACCAACCTGCTCGATAACGCGGTGATCGGCGGTATCGTCGTCAACTCACGCAATGTCACCGCGCGTAAGGAAGCCGAAGCGCAACTCTTGCATCGCGCCTTCCATGATCCGCTCACCGACTTGCCCAATCGGCACCTCTTCATGGACCGCACCACCCAGGCGCTGGGCCGTGCGCGGCGCACCACCGGCGCGGTGGCGATCATCACCGTCGATCTCGACCGGTTCAAGCTGATCAACGATAGCCTCGGGCATAGCGTCGGCGACGAACTCCTCGCCGCCGTTGGTGCGCGGTTGCTCCACGCCACGCGCGAGGGTGACACGGTGGCCCACCTCAACGGCAACCTGTTCACCGTCTTGGTCGAAGATCTGCGCGATGCCGGCGAGGCGCTAACGATCGCCGAGCGACTCCGCACTACCCTCATCCGCCCCTTCATCGTTGGTGAGCGTGAGATGGTCATCAGCGTCTCTCTCGGTATCGCGCTCAGTGCGCGAGGTCGGCACAGTGCGGACGATCTCTTACGAGACGCCGATCGGGCGTTGAGCCGCGCGAAGGATCTTGGGAAAGCCCGCTGCGAACTGTTCGATGTCCAGAGCGGCGCGGCGGCAGTCGAGCGGTTGGAACTCGAACAGGATCTCCGCCGCGCACTCGGTGCGGGTGCGCTGCATCTGCATTTCCAGCCGCAACTCGACCTGCGTACCGGGCGGCTCGATGGACTCGAAGCGTTGGTCCGTTGGAACGATCCACGTCGCGGGAGTGTGCCGCCCGGCCAGTTCATTCCTGTTGCCGAGGAGACGGGCCTGATCTTGCCTCTCGGCCGCTGGGTGCTGACCGCCGCCTGTCGGCAGGCGCGCAGTTGGGAGCAGCGCGACGGCAGCGTGCCGGTCGTGGCGGTCAACCTGTCGGTACGCGAATTTCAGCACCCCGATCTCTCCGGTGATGTGGCGCGCGTACTCGCCGAAACGGGCCTTGCGCCAGACCGGCTGCAACTGGAGATCACCGAGAGTGCGGCGATGCAGGATATCGATGGAGCTATCACGACCCTCAATGCGCTCAGGCAGCTTGGCGTGCGTCTGGCGCTGGATGATTTTGGTACCGGCCATTCATCGCTCAGCTATCTGCAACGACTCCCCGTGGATACCTTGAAACTCGACCGGTCCTTCCTCGACGGGACAGGGCGTGAGACGATGCGTGGCCGCGCGATTATCCCTGCCATCACGGCGCTCGCCCATGCGCTCGGCCTCACGGTCATCGCCGAGGGGATCGAGACGGCCGACCACCTCAACTGGGTCCGCGCCGCTGGCTGTGATTGGGGTCAGGGGTACTACATCTCGCGCCCCGCCCCTGCCGTAGAGATTCCTCCGTTACTCCGCGCCGCGCGTGACGAACACAGCGCAACTGCAACTGTCCCACGAGTGACCACCTCGGCGTAACGGTTAACCCCCTCCGCTGTTGTATCTGCCTCAGTTGCCTTCTTCCTTCTCCGCGCCGCGTACGGTAGTATGACCCCGGCACGTACTATCGTCGTTTGGGCCGATACAAATGGCCCGAACCCCGCGATGGTCTGTCAGGCAACCGTGGGATAGTCTGACGACAACCGTATCCAGCAGAGATTGTGCGCCATCGGCCCCTGTCCTGGCCTACGCGAAGTGGCGGGTACTCCCCGATACGTGCGAATCTTTATTGCGTCCGGTTGGGTGACAGACGTTCGGCTCACGGTGGGGATGACAGGAGGAGAAGACGTATGTCTAGCGAGCCCCGCAGCAGACCGCCGACCAGCCGGACGACCGTAGCCGGACGTGCCCTACGCGCGTTCGTGCTCCTTAGTATGGTGTGGGGGCTTGGTTTTACTGCCTTGCCGGTGACCACAGTAGCTGCCGCCGCCGCCCCCCCGACCCCCCTTACCACCGGCGTTCCCCGCTTCGAGGCCGGCCCTTGTGTGTACACTCTCGGTAAGGGCCAGGTCGAAGGTCAGACGGTTAATTGCGGCTTCGTGGTCACCGCCGCCAAGCACGCCAATGCGGGCGGGGCCACCGTGCGTCTCCCCGTCGCCGTCTTCAAGTCCACGAGCACCACCCCCGCCGCCGAGGCGACGATCCTCCTGACCGGTGGCCCCGGCCAGAGCGGCCAGGTCTTCGCGACGACGATGACGACCGAAGCCCCATTCACGGCGTTCTATAACGGCGTGGCGGCGAACCACGATGTGATCGTCTTCGACCAGCGCGGGACCGGCAAATCTCAGCCCGCGTTGCAGTGCCCCGAGGCCAGCGGCATGACCGAGCAAGGGCTCTACGTGCGGGCCTTCGCCGATTCACCGCTCGTCACGGCGATGAACAAGTGCCGCGATCGTCTCGCTGCGGCGGGGATCGA
>JAABUN010006853.1_pt1 | contig 12796 bp, 11 predicted proteins | sample 5559311 | NCBI WGS metagenome assembly JAABUN01 (sample SAMN10711877, study PRJNA513370) | rock metagenome | isolation source: Antarctica rocks | place: Antarctica: Victoria Land, Siegfried Peak sud | reverse complement strand
TCGCCTCCGTGGCGGCCATATGCGTGAAGGCGGCGCGATCCATCAGCCTTGGTCCCGTGGCATCACAGTCGGATCCCGTGGCCCATGGCGCCCCAGACGTCCACGACGTCCTTGCCGCCGACCGCAAGGTTCTGGTACGCGGCGTGCGGCGCGCCCAGGACCAACACGTCGCTCTCCTCGAGGACGCATTCCAGCGTGGTCAGCCGATCATCCACGACATAGGGGTCCGTGGCGACGACGCGGGCGCCGGCCCACGACAGGAGCTTGCGCAACTTGTAGCTGAGTGACGCGCGAGTGTCATCCGATTCCGCCTTGAAGGCCATGCCCAGGATGCCCACGGTCCTGCCCTGCAATCGCCGTAGCGGCGCTCCAGGGCGGACACGATGTAGGCAGGCAGGCCCTCGTTGACCTGCATCGCCGCCTGGCCCATCGGGAAGTGGTCCGCGGTGAAGGCGGCCAGCTGCATCGCGTCCTTGAACAGGCATGGGCCGGCGGCGAAGCCCGGGCCGGGCAGATCGCGGGCGCGCGGATAGTCCTCGCGGATGGCGCGCAGGACGTTGGTGTAGTCCACGCCCGCCTGGTCGGCGATCATGAAGAACTGGTTCGCCACCGCGAACCTCATGTAGCGCCAGGTGTGGTGAACAACTTGGCGAGCTCCGCTTCCTTGGTGCTCGTCCGGATCGTGCTGGACGCGATGCGCGAGAAGAGGGCGGTGGCGCGCTCCGCGGAGCGGTCGTCGTCCGCGCCGATGATCTGCGGCAGGGCGTGCAGCTCCTCCAGGCGTGGCCCTCGGCGATCCGCTCCGGGCAGAACGCGACGTCCACGGTGCAACCGGCCTCCGCCAGGTGCTGGCTCACGTAGGCCGTGGTGCCCGGGTAGACGGTGCTCCGGAGGACGACGAGGGCGCCGTCACGGAGGTGCGGGGCGATCCGGTTGACGGCCTTTTCGAAGACCGTCATCGATGGCCCCAGGAACTCGTCGACGGGTGTCCCGATGACCACGACCAGGGTGTTCGCGCGCTCGATCATGGCGCCATCAGCGCCGAATTCGAGCCGGCCCGTCGCCAGGACCTCGCGCAGCAGGTCGTCGGCTCCGTTCTCCAGGAACGGCATATCGCCAGCAGCGATGCGGTCCGGGGTCGCCTGGTTCGTGTCGTAGATGCCGACGCGCATCCCGGCCTGGGCGAAGACCAGGCTCAAAGGCAGGCCGACATGGCCGCCGCCGCCGCCGAGCACGACGACGTCAAGAACCCCCGGGCGATCAGTCATGGGTTGAGTCTACCGACCCGGTGCGAGCCGTCACCGCGCCGAATTCATAGCCTGGCTTCCCGGCTGGTCCCTGTGGATGGGCGCCGTGAGCGGGATGAGCGCCGCCAGGACGGCCAGGCTATTGAGCCACACCACCGGCAGGGCCAGGGTCATGGCTACCGGGACCGTCCACCGGCGATCGGTCCAACCGCCCCACAGGGCGAGTGCTGCGGCGGCCGCCAGCCGAGGCAGCAGGGGAACGGGCAGGTACCATCCGAGCGTCACCAGGGGCCGCCCGGCGTCGGCGGTGAGGAGGTCGATCCAGGCGCGCCAGAGGTCCGGCGCCAGCGCGAACGACACGGCCGCGATGGTGACGGTGGCGATCGTCGCCTGAAGGATGGCGCGCACATCTCGGCGACCGACGGCCCACAGCAACCCGACGCCCGGCGTGACCTTGGTGAGGATCGCAACTGCCCACGCCGCGGGGTGGCGGAACGCCAGCACGATGACCGCCGCGAGCGTCAGGTGGATGTTGCCCGAGATGATCTCGAAGGGGATCGGCAGGAACACGAGCGAGAGCAGCGCCCAACGACCGACCAGCCAGTACAGCAGCGCGACGTTCATCGCGGTCCAGAGGGCGTTGAACACCGGCCACGGGAGCCAACTGATCGGCGTCAGGACCTGGGCAAAGGCCGGAGAGTAGAGATACGAGCCCATCGCCCCCGTGGCGCCGTCGTAGAGGTTGCCTGAACCGGTCGACCAGTAGGCGTAGGCGTCCACGCTCTGGTCCCACGGCGGGATGGAGAAGAGACGAAGGCCGACGAAGGCCGACGGCGATGGCGAGGTAGATATACCGGAGGAGCCGGTCACGCATCCGGTTCGCGGCCCCCCGGTGCGGCGCGTCGGCCGCCCATCGGCTTCGAAGCGTCACGGGCGGACCATGACGAGGCCTTCCGGGTCCTCGTGAACAAGGGCATAGCCCAAGGTCTCGAACCGCTCGGCCGCGGATGCCGAAGCGGCCTTGACGACCACGATCCGGGGATCCCACGCGGCAAGCTGGGCTTCCCAGCCGGCCGAGCCAGCGACGATGGCCTCGTACCGACGCCAGACATCGACTGGAAAGAACTCGATCCGCGAGTCCACGGCATACGCAGCCTCCGGGATGGCGTACTCGAACCAGGATCCCCAGATCTGCGGGTTGAGGATGCGGTCACCGGGGCGGCCCACGTCACGCAGGGCGGCCGTGATGCCGGGCGGGGCTTCGGTCAGGACGCCGACCGGGGTCCGCGTGCCGGGATCCAGGGGTCGCCACAGCGGAAGCAGAGCGGCTGCCGTCAGCATCAACGCCCCGGCGACGACGAGATGGAGGCGGCGCATCAGCGCGGGTTCGGTGCGCTCCGGCCGCGACCCGGCAGGGACGAGCGTTCCCGCGACGGCCACGAAGGCGGCGAGCGGCCACCACGCGATGCCGCGCTGTGCATAGAAGCCGATCGCGGCAAAGGCCGCCAACCAGGCCAGCTGCGGCCAGGGCGTCGCGCGACCGCGGCGGGCCACGAGGACCACGACGGCGGCGACCGACACGAAGAAGAGGAGGCCCGAAACGTCGCGGATCGTCGTCGCCTGCCACTCGGTGATCCGGGCCGTCACCTCCGAGTTCGCGGACAGCCCGACCGCGTACGCCCAGACCCACGGTCCGAAGGGGGTCAGGCAGGCCGCCAGAGCACTCACCACGCCGAGGACCAGGGTGTGGGCCGCGATCGGGCCGTGGTCATGTCGGTCCTCCAGCCAGGCGAGGCCCAGCACGAGCGGACCCAGCAAGAAGGAGCCGTGCAGGTTCGCCCAGACCACCGCCACGACCGGGACGAGCCACAGCCGCCGCGGATGGGCCCGACGGTCCGCGACCAGCAGGAGGACCAAGGCGAAACAGGCCATGCCGAGCAACTGGGGCCGCAGCGCCAGGGCCGGGGCCGCGATGACGAACGCAGACAGTACGAGCAGGGCGGTCGTCCTGGCGGCGAGACCGCGCCGTCGCGCGACGACGACGAGGGCGCCAAAGATGACCCCCGTCAGCAGCGCCCGAAAGAGGGCGAGACCCGTCCACGACCCGATGCGCTCGACTGCCGCGAGCACGACCTGCGTGCCCCATTGCTGATCGACCCAGGGCTGACCCGCGGCGGTGAAGGTCCAGCTATCGGTGCTCGGGACGGAGCGTGTCTCGATGATCTCCGCGCCCGCCCGGAGCTGGTAAGTCAGGTCCACGGTGGACATCGACGCCAGGAGCGAGGCGAGCACGGGCAGGGCCACGGCCAGGAACAGCCACAGGCGTGAGAGCGACACGGTCGCATGCTAGTCGCCGGCGGTGCGCCGCGGCACCGGCTCGATGGTCCTAGGCGGGTTCGAGCGCGAGCGAAGCGTCCGCCCGCCGTCGGTCAACGAGCGGGACCGCGATCAAGGCGGCATAGAACGCCAGTGGATAGATCCACAGCGGCGCGAACGGCAGCAGGACCCACGCCTGGGACAGCGGGATGACGACCGCCCACCACCGGCGGCGCTGAAGCAGCCACGCCACCGGGAGCAGCAGGATCAGGGCGTAGTGGGTCCAGATGATCGGCGAGATGATCTGCGAAGCGATGACAGCGACGAGGTAGCTGGCCTCCCGCGACGAGCGCCGGGCACACACGACGATCCCGAGCACCGCGACGACGCCGATCGAGTCCAGGACGCCGGCAACCTCGCGGGGGACGCCCAAAGCATACGCCGTGGCCCCGAGCGAGACATTGGCCGACACGTCCGTCGCATCCGCGAGGTTCCGCAGGAGCGTCAACAGGTCCACCCACTGCCCGAGGCCAACCAGGGCCGCGGCCGCCGCCAGTACACCGCCGGTCAGGATGCCGACCGCGACGCCGCGCCAGCTGCCGATGGCGGCCAGCCATCCCAGGAGCACGACCGGTTGGAGCTTGAAGAGCGCTCCAAGGGCAGCGATGACCCCGACGACGCCAGGGCGGTCCAGCCACCGCCAGCCGATGGCGAACAGGAGGAAGAGGATCGGCACGACCTGTCCGATCCGGACACCGAAGATCAGCGGCCAGCCGGTGGCCCCCGCCAGGAAGATCCCGAGCTTCACCTCCCAGCCGACGGGGATGATGAGGCAGCCCACCACGAAGCAGGAGAGCAGGAAGGCCATCCACGCCGCGTTGCCCACCCCGAAGTCCAGGAGGGAGAACGGCAGGGCCAGGGCCACGAACGTCGGGGGGTATTGATACACGTTGCCGACGCCGGTCCTCGTGACGGACGTGTCGTACAGCGGCTCGTCACTGAGGTAGCGGTCCGCCGCGTCGCTGTACACGAAGTAGTCGTAGCCCAGGCTCTCGGCGGCGGTGGAGATGCCGAAGCCGATGTAGATGCTGGCCACGACGGCGACGATCGCGACCAGGAAAAGGCGGAACCGCGCCTGCGACCGTTCGAGGTTCGAGATGGAGTCAGTCACCGCGGCATCGTAGCCGCGGCCGGTGCCGGGTCGTACACCTCGATGGTCCTAGACCGCCGCGGCCACCTCAGACGGGCGCACCGATCGGGCGCCTTCGTCGTAGATCGTTTGGACCGCGCTGACCATGAGTTCGATGCAGAAGCGGTCGTGGACGAGATCATGGCCGGCGCGCGCCAGCGTGTCCGCATACGGGTGATCGCGCAGCAGGCGGGTGATCGCACCCGCGAGGGGACCAGCGTCGTGCGGGGGCACGAGCAGGCCCGTGACGCCGTCGGTGATCATCTCCGGGATGCCGCCGACGTTGGACGCGACGACCGGCCGCGAGAGGGCCATCGCTTCCAGGATGGACAGACCCTGCGCCTCGCGATACGAGGGCACGACGGCAACGTCCAGGGCCGCGGTCACGGCCGGCACGTCGTCACGACGGCCGGTGAACACCATCCGATGGGCGATGCGCAACTCGCGGGCCTGGGCCTCCAGTGCCTCTCGGCGCGAACCCTCGCCGACGATGAGCAGGTAGGCGTCCGGCACGGCGCGCAGGACCTGGGGCCAGGCCTCCAGCAGCGTCGGGTGCCCCTTCTCCGGCTCCAGCCGCGCGATGACGCCGACGATCTGGGAGCCAGGCTCCATGCCGTACTCGGTCGGCAGGGTGCAGCACGCCTCCTGGTGGTCGTAGCGCGACAGGTCCACGCCGTTGTAGATGACCCGGACGGGGGTCTGGATGCGCTCCTCGTCGCAAAGCTTGTGCTCGATGGCGCGCGAGACGGCGATGAGCTGGTCCATGTGCGGGGTCAGGTCGCGCAGGTGGCGGCGATCCTCCTCCGAACGGATGCGGCTGGAATGGACGGTGGACACCACGTACGGCCGTCGATGGCCGATCTCCGCGAGGGCCATCGCCGCTCGCGTGCCGACCGTCTCCGCGCGGAACATGTGGTTGTGGATGACGTCGGCGCGGACCTCGGACAGGTGAGCGGCCAGGGCGCCGACCGCGATCGCGTCATCGGGCTCATCGATGACCAGGACGTCGAAGCCCGCCTTCTGGAGCTTGCGCGCGGCGCTCCCGAGCGAGAGCGACACGATCGATACGTCGTAGCGCCTGTGATCCATCCGCGTGACCAGTGAGTAGAGGTGTTCTTGGGCGCCGCCGTTGGTGCCGGTCGCCAGGACCTGGACCACGCGGATGCGCCGACCGCCGACCAGGGTGGGACGCTGGATGATCTCCAGGCAGGGGTCGAACGGGCCGGGGGCGCTCATGTCAGTCTCTTCGTCGGACCAGCAGTCGCTGGATGGGCTCGTCCAGCGCGCCCCACTCGTACTTGTACGGCTCGTTGCCGCGCAGGAGGTCCATCCGGCGCTTGCCGGTGGCCAGGGCGCGGGCCACGTAGGCATGGACCATGACGACGCCCGGCGACAGGTCGCGGGCATCGGGATCCACACCGGCGTTGTAATAGAGGATGTCGGTCGCGGTCTCGAAGTGGATCCCGGCGGCGATCCGGCGGCCACCGACCGACAGGAAGGTCAGGCGCAGCGGCCCGTTCGACCCGAACAGCTCGAACAGGCGCCGGAACAGGACGCGGCTCTGCTCGCCACCGGGGGTCGGTGGGAACAGGCCGTCCGCGACCCAGCGCTTCTGGTGTAGGTCGATGAAGGCCGCCAGGTCCGCGAGCGGGTCGGTCGAATCAACGAGCTCGATGGGGCCGACCGCCTCCGCGCGTCGGACCTTGCGCCGGACCTCGTGGCGCTCCTTCTTGCCCAGGGTCGCGAGATAGCCGTCCATGTCGACGCCGTCGGGGAAGATAACGACCGGGCAGACGTCCTCGCGCTCGACGTTGAGCGTCCAGCCCTCGGCCATCTCGCGGGCACCCAGGGCGTCGGCGAGAGCGTCGGCTGCGGGGTCGCCGCAGCGCAGGCGGCGCAGGTCGATGGCGTCCCAGGGCCCGGCATCCGGACCGCCGAAGTAGGTAGCCAGCGCCTCGGCGACCGCGGGGAGCCTGGCCGGATCGGCGAGGATCGTCGCGTAGTCAGCGTGGTACGACGCCCCGAAGAAGACGGCCTTGGCGGTGGGCGGCACCGGCGTCAGTTCGACGCCCGCACCGTGGCGCATCTTCGTATGGGTGAAGGCGTCCGACGGCTCGACCTCGTGGCGATGCATGAGCGGCACGATCGCGGCGATGTCGCCGGCCCCATCCAACACGACGAGGGTCTCCTCGTGCGCATTCGCTCCATACGCGTCCCACCAGGCGCGATGGAAGGCCCACGCGGAGAACGGGGTGGCCATCGGGTTGCGGGCGACGAGCGCATCCCAGGTCGCACGGTCGATGTCGGCGAACGGGCGGCGCTCGGCATGGAGCGTGTCGGCGGTGCCGTCAGACGGGTTCGCGATCGGGGTGGGGTCCTCGGGGGCCGGACAGGCAGGCTCCGCATCGAGGCTGGGAGCGGTCATCGTCGCGAGGATAGCATCGGGTGCCGTTGGTTGGTTGCGGCGACAACGTCGGGTGGTCTCAGCGTCCAGGCCCGAAGCCTGGTCGTCCTCGTGGCGCGTCGGGCGGTGTGGATGGACCGCACGCCCAGGGGCCGCGGCTCCTACGAACCCAGCTGCAGATAGCTGAGCAGGTCGGCGTAGTCATCGGTAAACGGGCGCCCGCCGGGTGTGATGGCGTGCCAGCCGACGGCCTGCAACGCGTCGAGCGTTCCCTGATCCCGCGACGCCGCCAGCCATCGTGACGGCGTCTCGCCGGGTTCCTTGACCGCGCCTGGCGCGTGGCTCTTCTCCAACACGGTCAGACCGTGAGCGGCGATCCCCGCTGAGATGGGCGGCGCGAGGTCGTAGTAGCGGTTGGAGACCTGGAACACCAGCGTCCCATCCGGGGCGAGGGTCCGCAGTTCCTCCGTGATCGCCTCCGCTGTCAGCAGGTGGACCGGCACGGAGTCCGACGAGAACGCGTCCATCATCAGCAGGTCGAACCGTCCGTCTGGCTGGTCCTTGAGTGACAGGCGGGCGTCTCCCTCGATGATGACCGGGGTCACCGGCGCGTCGGCGAGGTACGTGAAGTACCGCGGGTCGGAGCCCACCTCGATGACGATCGGGTCAATCTCGAAGAAGGTCATTTCCGTGCCCCTGGACGTAGGTCGCGAGCGCGCCACCACCGAGGCCCGTGATCGCCACGCGCGGCGCGCCGTCGGTGCGGGCATTCGTCGTGGCGAACAGGTCGCCGACCAGTCCTGCCTGGACGTAATAGCTCTGGGGACGATGGCGCAGTGCCGGATCGAGCGCCTGCGACCCCTGGACCGTCGTGCCGTTCATGAGCAGCCGCAGGTCGCCCTCGGGTGAGGTCAGGACCTCCGTGACGCCGAAGAAGCTGCGTGCCCGGAACTCCGCCGGTGGCTGGAGGACGAAGGTGGCGAGGGCGACGAGGGCCGTCGCCACGACCAGGAACCACGGCCGCGCGCCGACCAGCAGGATGAGCCCGCCGACCAATAGCCAGGGATACCGGCCTCCGCCGCAGCGCCCCGGCCCCGACGAGCGCGGCAGCCAACAGGGCTGCGGCCACAAGATAGGGCAGCATGCGTCCCCGGAACCCGGCGAAGAACGGCCCGAAGTCCAGGCCACGCTTCGGGACGGGGTTGGCCGCCGGCGCCGCGGTCGGGGCGACGAGCCCCAGGGCGATGAGCGCCCCCACGAGCAGGATGGGCAGCTCCCAGACGCCCGGGAACACGCTGGGCGCCACGAGCGCCACGAAGGCGCTGGCGAGCGCCCCGCCGATCGACAGGATCAGGTAGAACTCGGTCAGGTGGGCGGGATCCGGTCGGTCCTGCGCCAGCCCGCCCGTGGAGGGCCGTGGCCAGGATGCCGAACGCGATGAGTTCCATCGCGAGGACCGTCAGCACGGGCCAGCCACCCGCCGAGCCTTACGGGACCCACAGCAGCGTGACCATCGCAGGCGCTGCGGTAGCCGCCACCCCGCGACCCGCCAGGAACATAGCCGACTGCCCAGATCCGGCGCTGGTCGGCAAGCCCCAGGCGCGGCTCGATGACCAGGGGATAGGCGAGGAGGGCGAGCAGTGGACCACCGTTGCTCAAGGCGTACAGCCAGTACGGATCGCCTCCGGCCCTCTGGGAGCGGGCGACCTCGAACCACCCTGAGACCAAGGGCGTCGTGGTCGTCAGGACGATGGCCGGCAGGCCGATGATGACGAACAGGATGCGAACCAGGTCCAGCACCGGGGTGACGGCTGGGTCCCGCAGGCCCGAGATGTCGGACGGCGCGATGAGCAGCGCGACCAGCGCGAGCCCGGCCACCGCGAGGTGCACCGGCGGACCGATCCAGCCCAAGCGCGTGATGGACAGGTGCCCATACAGGTAGCCGACGAGCAGGATCGTCTGGAAGAAGAAGAGCGTCGTTGCCCAGACCGCGGGCGTCCCGCCGAACACGGGCAACACCAGCCGGCCGATGAGAGGCTCCACGTTGAACAGCAGGAACGCGGACAGCCCGATCGGCAGCGCGAACGGCAGCGTGGTGCCGATGATGGTGTGGGCGAGCGGGAGGGAATGGGCGTCATGGGGCCTCCGGGCGGATCGACGGAGGTCATCGTCGCGGGTGCGGCGCGCCGGTCAACTGAGAAGAATGGGTCACCGATCGCGATCCGCGGCGAGCTGTCGGAGGAGGAAGTACTCGGGCCGCGGCTGGTCATCAGTGATCAGCGGGCCGTCGCCCATATAGGCCCGGAGCTGGTCGTCCACCAGCCACGTCTGACGCTCGATCTCCGCGATCCACCCATCGATGGTGGTCTCGGGGGAGTCGTAGGCGCCGGAGATGTCCTCCAGGACACCAGGGCGGGCAAGGATGGCTCGCGCGATCGCCGGGTCCAGGCTGAGTGGGTCCATAGATCCCAGCATGTAGAACCCGTAGCCCCCGGAGCCTCGGACCGCCAGGACGTGCGGGAAGACGGTCGCGAAGGTCCGGATATGTTCCTTGAGCTCGGATTCAGCGGTGCCGTACGGCGTCCACTGCATCATCACGCCGCCGTCGGTCAGATGGTCGCGGCCGGCCTCGTAATACTCGAGCGACGAGATGACCGACACGCCCGAGCTCTGGATCGGCGGCGGCGGGTCCGTCACGATGATGTCGTAGCTTTCCGCGGACAACTCGAGGTGGTTGCGGCCGTCCGCGACATAGACCTTCCCATTCGGGTCGGCCAGGACGGCCGCGGCGTCGTCGTAGTAGTAGCCGAACATCCGGGGGACGCTGGGGACCAGCTCCACCGCGTCCGTGCGCAGGCCGGCGATAAGCGCCGATCGGAACGCCGTCCCCATCCCGAACGCGACGACAAGGGCGCGGGTCGACTCGGGTCGGGCGATGAGAGGCAGGACCGGCATGAGCTTGGCGTCGACCGTGAGGAGCGTCATCGAAGTCCCGCCCACCCACAGCTCGCGCGTGAACTGGCCTTGCCCGGCCTGCACCGAGGCGATCTCGTCCTCCGTCGACTCGAGGAGCGTCCAGCCGCGCTCCGCGATGCGGGACTCATTGGGCTGGCGGATCAGGCCGGGCTGGGTCGCCAGGACGACGATCAGCAGCCCGACGATCACCGCGATGGCGGCGACCGGGATCTGCCTGGGTTGGCGCCGCACCGCCAGCCCCAGCCCGAGAGCGACATTGGTCATCGCCAGGACGACGATGATCGCTGGTGAACCGATCGTCGGCATGAGCAGGAACGGGATCGCCAGGCTGCCAAGGATGGCGCCGGCCGTGTTCACGGCGATGAGCAGGCCCGACTCGGACCCCGCGTGAGCACGGTCACCGCGCAGGAGTTCAGACGCCAGGGGGAAGGCCAGGCCCATCACGAAGGTCACCGGAAGCACGGTGAGGACGGCGGCGCCGAAAAGGATCCGGAGCGACAGCACGGGCTGGCCGGGGTCCACGGCCCGCGGCTGGGAGATGACCAGGATCAGGCCGGCGATGCTCAAGATGGCGACGACGATCTGCGACACCGCGAGGAGCCGCACGGGATCCTTGATCCTGGGGCGAAGCACATTGAACGTGGCCGCGCCCGTGGCGATCCCGACCAGGAACAGGGCGAGGATGATCGTGAACACGTACGTGAGCCCGCCGGTGCCAGACGCGAGGAGTCGGGTCCAGGTCACCTGGTACCCCAGGGACGTGAGCCCCGAGACGAATGCGACGACGAGTGGCAGCCAGGGGATCGGTTCGCGGGCGACAGCGACCAGGGTGCCAGGCGCGCGCGCCTCGGACGGAAGAGCGCCAGTGGCGCTGGCGACCGCACCATCAGATCGGGCGAGGACGAGGGCCACGACGCCGGCGATCGCCGAACAGGCGGCACCGACCCGGAGCGCGCCCGACAGGCCGAAGACCTCGATGAGCACGAGGCCGGCTACGAGCGTCCCGGCGATAGCCCCGAGGGTGTTGGCGGAGTAGAGCCGGCCGAAGGCCTGCCCGAGGGCATCCGATCGTGTGAAGTGCCGAACGAGCGCCGGGAACGTGGCGCCCATCATGATCGTGGCGGGCGCCAGGGCGACGACAGCCAGGACCAGCCGTACCAGGGCCAGCAGCGGGGTGCCCTCGAGTGCCGGGTAGATCCCGCGGTAGACGCCATTGATCAGCCCAAACGTCAGCGGCGTCACAAGGACCACGACGACGAGCGCGATCTCCAGGGAGCCGTACAGCCGCAGCGGTGACCGGACGCGATCCGCGATCCGCCCGCCGACCGCGGCGCCGATGGCCATCCCGCCGAAGAACCCGGTCAGGATGGCCGAGACGGCTTGCGTGGTATTCCCGAAGACGAGCACCAACTGGCGTGACCAGACGATCTCGTAGATCAGTCCTGCCGCACCGGACAGGATGAAGATCGCCAATACGGCGCCGCTGCGCTGCATGGGGCGGGTCACAGTCGGTACGCCCAGTACACGCCGATTCCCATCACCACGGTCCCGAACAAGATGAGGGCCCTCCAGCCGTTGGATAGACCGCCCCGTTGCACGACGGCTAGTCCGCACAGGGTCATCACGAACGGCACCGAATCCAGGACGTAACGATACCCGTACTGCAGCCAGCCGCCGCCGTAGTAAAGGACGGTCGGGATGAGCACGGCGACGGTGGCACCAGCCAGCCACCACGTCGGGGCGCGGCGCCAGTCGGCCCGGAAGGCCAGCAAGAGCCCAGGGCTCGTCAGCAGGACGGACATCCCCAGGCCGTCGGGCTTGAAGAAGGGCGGCACGTCGATCGGGCTGGGCAGGTGCAGCAGGAAGTAGTCGATGTTCATGGGAACGTGGACGAGGCTGAATAGCCCGCGCTCGCGCTGCGCCTCCAGGAATGGCGGCAGCGTGGCCAGCGCGTATCCGGACTCCAGCGGAGTCCCGAACCGGACCTGGTTGTAAGCGAAGAACCCGATGATCGCCGGGGCGACACCGATGGCCAGCCACGTCCATGAGCGCCACGGGATGGCATGGCGGGCGCGGGCCACGTACCCGCCGACGACATCCGGCGCGCCGCGCGCCAGCGCCGGTTCCAGAAGCAGCGCGTAGAAGGGGATGGCGAAGGCGAGTGGGGCCCTGGTCAGGAACGCCGCCCCCGCCAACAAGCCGATGAGCCACGCCCGGCGGCGCCCCCTCAGTTCCAGCAGACACCCGAACGTCAGGATGGTGGCCACCAGATGACCCGTATGCCAGACGCCGCCCCGGGTCGTCACCCACAGGACCTGGGTGGAGAATCCGAACAGGATGATCAGCCACAGCCGGTCCACCAGCCGGGGCACGCCGATCCGGCCCAGTAGCCACCAGCACAGTCCCACGCCGCCGGCGGCCAGCAACGCGTTGATACCTGACTCCAGCTGATCGGCGGTCACGGGACCGACGATCGCGACGAGCGGCATGAGCGCGATCGCGGGGAACGGGGCGAACGGGACGTAGTAGCGGCCGTTGACCGGGATGACGTCATTGGGCCCCAGGCCCGACTCCAGCCACGTGCGCCCGTGCAGGAACGCGTCGGCCAGGTAGAAGAAGTCGCCGCGTCCGGCATCGAAGGACCGCGCGGCCAACCAGTAGATC
>JAABUN010006852.1_pt1 | contig 12797 bp, 11 predicted proteins | sample 5559311 | NCBI WGS metagenome assembly JAABUN01 (sample SAMN10711877, study PRJNA513370) | rock metagenome | isolation source: Antarctica rocks | place: Antarctica: Victoria Land, Siegfried Peak sud | reverse complement strand
CGTCCGGCGAAGGCGCTTTCCGGCAGAACACGGCCGGATACGCCGCCTTCAGACAGGACATGCAGCGCACGACGCTCTCGTCACGCCGCAAGCGGCGCAAACGACACGTTGATGTGGGTGCCCATCTCCTGATCGGACTACCTGTTCTAGGTGGAATAACCGGTGGCTGCTACCCATTCAGGGTTGAGGCTTCCCAGAAAGCCACCAAAGAAGTAGGCGAAAATGAACGCGGACGGACGCGAAGGAGGGCTTCCAATGACAATCGCCGTCAACCATGGATATTGCGCAGACGAGCAAGATGCACTGTCGGAATTGAGGCTCGAAGGGTTCGAAGCTTCCACGGTGGACTATGCGCCAGGGCGCACTGAGCCTCACCAGCATGATTACGACATTTGCCTGCACATCATCGAAGGGGAATTCAGGGTTACCGATGTCGACGAAGGTGTCGTTCACAACTGCGGCCCGGGAACGAAGCTTTTCGTCAGTTCCGGAACTAGGCATTTTGAGGATCACGACGCAGTGAAGGTGGTGGTAGGACGGCGCCACCAGACTTGAGCTTCATTGGCGACGCTACGGGCCAGCCTAGCCCCCCTCGTCCGCAGCGCTGCCTCGCCCGATGACCGATGTCACGGTAAGATCTGCGGTGACGTTGCTGATCGTGTAGAAGATGTCGGGAATAGTATCGACGGCCAGGAGCAGCGGCAATAGCTCGACTGGAACGCCTGCTGCGATCGCGGGAGGGGCATAAGCGGCGAAAAAGGTCACTTGGTTGGGTAGGCCGGCAATGACTAGGGTGTTGATCGTTGCGAGCAGGGCCGCGATCGCGATCTGCGCTGGTCCGACTACGACTCCGCTCATCCTGGCCATTGCGAGCGTGACGATCACGATCGAGGCCGGCGCAGCGATTCGGAACAGGGCGACGGCAAGCGGCAGGATCACCGAAGCAGTGGCCGGCGACAACTTCAGACGCTCCGCGCCCGCGACCAGCGGCGGCAAGGAGGCGAGCGAGGATTGAGTGCTCGCCGCCACCGCCTGCGCGGGAAAGGCGGCCCGCGCGAACACGGCGGGCCCTTGGCGCCCGGCGAGGATCGCCAGCGGATACATGGAGAGGCCGAGAACGAGCGTGACGATGATCTGAACGGCCACATAGTGCGCGAGCACCGCGCCTGCCCCCATGCCAAGTCTGGCACCCACCCCAAACGCGAGAGCAAAGACCCCGATCGGCGCCAGCAGCAGGATCCAGCTGACGATCGTCAGCATCGTGTCGGCGACTGCGGCAAAGAAGCCAAGGAGCGGCGCGGATCGATCGGCCGGTAGCCTCGCCGCAGCAAGTCCGAACAGCAGCGCGAAGATCGTCAGCGGCACGATCGCGCCCTCGGCAGCGGCATTCACGACGTTGGTGGGGATGAGCGTGCGGAACCATTGCGCCACTGGCGGAACTTGCGGCACCTCGCTTGGGCCAAGTCCGGAGCGAAGCGCATCGAGGGCACCGGCCGGGGGTGACCAGGCGCCAAGCAGCAGCGGCCCGAGCAGTGCCGCCAGCGATGCCGACCCGAGCAGCAGCAGGATGAAGAGAAGCAATGCCCGGCGCGTCACTCCGCCCGCACTTGCGGTTGCGGCAGCGGAGGCGATGCCAGTCACGATGAGTGAGAATACGAGAGGGACGACTGTCATTCGGAGCGCATTAAGCCACAGGCCGCCGATAGCACCCGCGATGCCAAGCGCCGGTTCGAGCTGCCACCCTGCCCGTGCGCCCAGGGTTCCCAGCAGCAGGCCCATCGCAAGGCCTGCCAGTATGCGTGCTGCATTCGACATCTTGGCTCTCGTTGCGGCGGCTTTAGTGCCCTTCCGCCGACACCCGTGCTGGAGTCGGTGCCGGCTGGATCACCTGTGCCGCGAACCGCTCCATCTCCTCCAGCTGCGGGCTCATCTGGAGAAGCAGGAGGTCGAGACCGGCCTCCTCATACTCCGCAATGCGCTCGCGCAACTGCTCGGGCGTGCCGACCAAGTTCGGCCGAAGGCCTCGGTTGGAGACGGAGTATTCCTGGATCTTGAGCTCGCGCTCCAATTGCGTGCCCGATAGCCACTGATCGAAATTGTCAAAGCCGGGCGGATGGTCGGTCACCTCCAGGATGCGCGCGAGCTCCCGCTGGGCCTCCGCCTCTGTGTCGCGCACGATGGCGTAGGCCGCCATGCCGAACGTCATCGGCTTGCCGCCCGCAGCCTCGCGCCGTGCCGTCATGTCGGCGATCTTGGGCGCGATCGCGTCGGGCGGATCGCCATGCATGACGTAGGCGTCGCACTGGGCGGCGATCATCGACTTCGCCGCCTCGCTCTCTCCGCCGGCGTAAATCGTCGGGCGGTGGAGGGGCTTGGGCGCGCAGATCGCCTCGTCGGTGTTGTAGAAGTCGCCTGAGAAGGTGAAGCGGTCCTGCGTCCACAGCCCGTCGACCACGCGCAGCCACTCCGACGTGCGGGCGTAGCGGTCGTCATGACGGTCGAACTGAAGGCCGTACTGCTTCGCCTCGTCCGCCCACCAGGAGGAAACCACGTTGAGCGACAGCCGCCCGCCGGAGATGCGGTCGATGTTGGCTGCCGCTTTCGCAAACAGCGCCGGCTGGTGGAAATTCGGACGCACCGCCACCATCAGCTCCTGGCGCTCTGTGACCGCCGCCACGGCAGCGGCCGTGGACCAGGCGTCCAGCGCCGGCGCATCCACACCCTTTATGTCGTTCAAGTTTAGCTCGGCAATCAGGGTGAGATCATAGCCGATTGCCTCCGCGCGCTGCGCGAGGCGCTTGGTGTACTCCCAGCTCGCCTCCATCCCCTCGTCAGGTACGTTGCGGAGCCACCCGCCGAACACGGGCATCCAGTAGCCGTATCGCATCACTTAGTCTCCTCAATGGTGTGCTCGATCCAGTCGACCAGGCGCTCGTGCGGGTCGAAGCCGAGCAGCGGGAGCGGATCGGCGACAAAGTTTGAGAGCGCGTTCAGGTCGAAAAAGCGGGCAGTCCCGTCCCGATCGTCGATCATCAGCTCGACCCCGCCGACGTCCAGACCCGCCGCCGCCGCGATCCGCTCGGCCGCGTCGATCAGCTCGGGCGCGGGAGTGGCGCGGGCGATCGTCACGCTTGGCTTGCCCGGCTCGGCCAAGCACGCGTCGGCCGGGCAAAGATCGAAGCCGCCGCCGCCGTCCACGTCGATGGCGTAGAGGAAACGGCCCGCCAGCGTCTCGATCCGCGTGATCCGCCCATCGCGCGCCGGCACGAACTCCTGAACCAGCCACACCTTGTCGATGCTGTCGGGCACGAAGCGCTCCGCCACCGCAACCGTGAGTGCGTCCGGCGTGTCGTAGCGCGCGATCCCCGCGCCCGACCCGCCGATGTTCGCTTTCACGATGAGCGGAAACGAGAGGTTGGAAGCGGCGGCTGGCAGGTCCACGACGCGATGCACCACACGCGTCGCCGGAATGGCCAGTCCAAGGGAGGCGAAGAGCGACAATTGACGCGCCTTGGACGCGTCGAGTGCCAGCACCCCGGAGCCGTTCAGCACTCGCGCGCCGCCGCTCTCCCAGTGGGCGATCAGCGCCTGCGCGTGAAAGATTGGGTGGTCGGGCTCGCGCAAATACGCCGACATAGCCATACGGTTTAGAACTATGCGGGCCGGCGGTGCCCCGTCAGCGGGGTCGAACACAAGACCGTCTGCGTGAATCTTCCGATAGGAGACGCCGCGCCGGTCAAGCACCGCAAAGAGCGGCTCAAACCAGCGGGGGTGCTCGTATAGGATGGCGAGGTCGTGCATGCATGAGCTCCACTCGCGCGCAGATGAGGCAAGCGGCGCGCTTGAAAACGTCGGCTGAAGACCGATGCGGCCAAGCCCACCGAAGCGATGTGAAGACGACGCGAGGCTTATCGCCTGACGCGAACATCGCACATGCCTGAGCAAGGAAACTGCAATCTCTTAGCTGCGCAAATAAGAGTTTGTCGAGCCGGCACAAGCGCGTGGGTCTTCGTCGTCCAGCCGCCACGCGAGACGGCGATGGCCCAGGCGCGAGCCCCTTGTTGCCGCGGATGATCCCCCAGTTCCTCCCCTTAAAGCTCCGCTGCGCCGCCAGGCCACCGGTGCCTTGACGTAACTGCTGTCGATCTGAGCGGACTCGGCAATCCAGCCCTCTTAAGTAAGCGCGGCCGGAATTCGGCAACACCTACCGCGTCCGCTCCATCCGCTGGGGCAGTCCTACCGGCGCCCGCCGCATTAAGCATACGCAAGATGTCGGAGATCGCCCGCTCTGCATCCACTCGCCGCGCTCCGGGCTGATTTGTCGGTAGGTGGGGCTCGATCGCCGACCACGCCACGTCCGACAACCAGAACAACGGTCCCGCCATACCGCGAACACCCTCCAAATCGGAGAACCTGTGGACCAGCACAGCCGAGCAGGATCAGCCGCTGATTGGGTTCGGACCCTGAGTGTAACGTCTGCCTTCGGTTTGCCGTCACGTCAGACTGGATGGTGGTGATTGGGCGCACTGCTGTCCGGCAGCTCCTCGGCACCCGAGGGTCTCGGAGCATCGGAACAGCCCTATCGGCTACCAGAGCCTGGCCGGGTCAGCGGCCTGCGGGGCCTGCCGCGGCATTGGAGCCGCCGCGAGTCAGCACGATCGCATTCAGGTGAGGGCCGCTGCTTCCGTCTGTAGTGCTATGGCGCGAGCCACAGGTATCTCGGCCAGCGGCCGCTGTGAGGCCATTTCGCGCGCCGTGATCGCCATGTCGATCCATTTGGCATCAACACCATCGCCGCGCCGGGCCAAGGCACTCCATGCGAAAACCCAGGCCCAAAAGCTACGCTTCGGTTCGAGCACCTCATCCATGATGGCCTCAACGCGGTCACCTCTCTTGCGCCTACCCTTTATCGCCGCGATCACGTCGTCGCCATTCTCGAACCACGACGCGAATTGAGGGTTTGTCGCGAGCCACTGGTCCGAGGTTCGTAGCGCCCTCGTGAGTGCTTTGGTGTTCGTCGATGCCGGATCGACATCGGCAAGCAGCGACGCCACCAGATCGTGCACAGAGAGGACAGCTGGCACCACATCAGGTAGCCCGAGGAGCGTAACGGCCTGGACAAGGCCGAACGGAGGCGACGCACCCGCAGCGTGTCCGTCCGCCAGCGCTGCGCTGACAAGGAGCGCGACGTCCTCGGCGGTAGTCTCATGGTGCGGCAACTCACTGGCAACCTGTGCGAGCATGTCGTCCACCTCAGCCCTGCTCATCGATGGCGCTACCCACGCTTCCCGGACGCCGTGCCCCTGTTTGATCAAAATAGACACCAGTGCATGTTTTCTGCCCGACTTGATTGAGGCGAATACGCTCTGGGCGCCGGCGCCGTCCCGGTCGGATACCATAAGTTCCCGGACCTGGATCGCCGGTCGCTTCTGCGGCGCGCTGCCTTTCAATCGCGCAGTCTTGATGATCGCGTCGATGCCTCGGCGGCGATCTTCCGAAACCCAGTTGCGGATCAGCATGAGGTGCGTCAACGACGTCGCCGAGACGAGTTCGCGTCCGGCGGCCGCTTCGAGCAGTTCCGCCAACGGCGCGGCAATGACAGGTTCGGCAAGTAGCCAGCCAATTGCCGCCTCGCGAAGGGACGTCTCATCGGCGTGCACGAGTTCTGCCAGCACCGTCACCTGCAACTCGGCAGGCATGGCTCCCGTCATTTCGGCGAACTCGCTCTGAATCATGAACGGATCGCCTGCGCACGCGGTCGCCAGATTTTTCAGCACCTCGGTCGAACTCGGCATAGCTTTGCCACCGCTTCGGATCATCGCCGCGTCCAGCGCGCTTCGCACATCGTCTCCAACCTCAATACCGGAGCGTGTGAAGGCAGAGACGAGCGCCAGTGCGGCTGGCGGCAGCAGCTTGCCCGTGCTCGTCTGTCCGACGATTGCGGCCCGCACCTGCTCGATGACAAGGCCGGCATAGCCCTGCCCGGCTTCGCTCCGCTGACGTAGCAGCTCAAGCGTCTGACCGAGCATGAGAGAATAGGCCTGATACATCCCCTCGTCGGAGCGCTTCTTGCGACCTTCTGAAGCAGCGAGGTCGACGATCAACAGAAGCGCTTCGGGCTGCTCGGCCAGCATCTCGCCGACGCTGTGCGCGCCGACGGATAGCTCGCCTGAGCGAATGTCGTCACGAACCATTCGCCCAAGCTGCTGGATTGCGGCACGTGGCTTCACGATCGGCTCCTCTTCGGCAATGCGCATTTCTGCGGTGCGGCCAACTGGCGGTGTGGCCCTGACAATTCCATAGTGGCCGGGTGGGCTATCGAAGATCAAGTTCGGGCAAAGACACTGCGCCGCTTCGGGAACAGCTTGGTGGGCTGATTGAGCGTGTGACGTTCCACAATTCGGATAGCGGCTTTTGCGTACTACGGGTGAAAGTGCGGGGCCAGCGCGACCTCGTGACGCTGATCGGTCAGGCGCCCATGGTGTCCGCCGGCGAAGCGGTTCAGGCGACCGGTTCCTGGACGAACGACCGCGATCACGGGCTCCAGTTCCGCGCCGAGTTCCTGCGCGTGAGCGCGCCGACCACAACCGAGGGTATCGAAAAGTATCTGGGCTCCGGCATGATCCGGGGGATCGGTCCGGTCTACGCGCGCAAGCTCGTCGTGGCGTTCGGCGCCGACGTGTTCGACATCATCGAGCAGACACCCGAACGCCTGCGCGAGGTCGCCGGCATCGGTCCCGGACGCGCGAGCCGGATCGTCTCAGGCTGGGCCGAGCAGAAGGTCATCCGCGAGATCATGCTGTTCCTCCATTCGCATGGGGTCGGCAGTGCGCGCGCCGTCCGGATCTACAAAACCTACGGCGCCGACGCCGTCCGCGTGATCAGCGAGAACCCGTATCAGCTGGCGCGCGACATCCACGGCGTCGGCTTCAAGACCGCCGACCAGATTGCCTCCCGGCTGGGCATAGAAAAAACCGCGTCCGTCCGCCTGCGCGCCGGGATCAGCTATGCGCTGGCGAGCGCGATGGATCAGGGGCATTGCGGGTTGCCCACCGAGCAGCTGCTGGCGCTTGCAGTCGAACTCCTCGAAGCGCCGTTGGGGCTGATTGATGACGCTCTCAAGGCGGAGCTTGCGACCGGGGATGTGGTTCTTGATAGCGTCGGCACCGAGCCATGCATCTTCCTGGCAGGTCTTTACCAGGCCGAGCGATCAATCGCCTTCCGATTGCGCGCAGTTGGCCACGGTCAGCTTCCTTGGTCACACATTGACGCGGAAGCTGCGATCCCATGGGTCGAGCGGAAGACCGGACTGACGCTCGCGGCCAGCCAGCGTGAAGCACTCCAGTTGGCAGTGCGCTCCAAGCTCCTCGTCATTACGGGCGGTCCTGGAGTCGGCAAGACGACGCTGGTCAATTCGATCCTGAAGGTGCTGGCGGCCAGAGGCGTCAACATCCTGCTGGCGGCGCCGACCGGCCGCGCTGCCAAGCGCATGACCGAAACGACCGGTCTGGAGGCGCGGACGATCCATCGCCTGCTGGAGGTGGATCCGACCAATGGCGGCTTTAAACGAGATGCCGACAAGCCTCTCGATTGCGATCTGCTCGTGATCGACGAAACCTCGATGGTGGACGTCCAGATGATGAACGCATTGGTCAAGGCCATACCGCAACGGGCGGCGCTGCTTCTCGTCGGCGACGTCGACCAGCTCCCATCCGTCGGACCGGGCCAAGTCCTATCCGACATGATCGAATCCAGGGTCGTGCCTGTTGTTCGGCTGACAGAAGTGTTCCGGCAGGCGGCACAGAGCCGGATCATCGCCAATGCGCATCGCATCAACAGCGGGGACATGCCGGACCTCGCCCCGGATGCCCAAAGCGATTTCCACTTCATCCAGGCCGATGAACCCGAAGCGGTGATCGGCAAGCTGGTCGACGTTGTCGTCAGACGACTGCCCAAACGCTATGGCGTCGATCCGATCCGCGACATCCAGGTGCTCTGCCCGCTAAACCGCGGCGGCCTGGGCGCACGCGCGCTCAACATCGAGCTGCAGGCGGCGCTAAACCCGCCCGGAGTCGATCGGGTCGAGCGGTTCGGCTGGACCTATGGGCCTGGCGACAAAGTCATGCAGATCGTCAACGACTATGAAAAGGAGGTCTACAATGGCGACATCGGTACGGTCGTTGCCCTCAACGCCGAGGATCGCCTACTGACGATCGAATATGATGGCCGGCCGGTGGCGTACGATTTCGGTGAACTCGATGCGGTGGCGCTCGCCTATGCGACGACCATCCACAAGGCCCAGGGATCGGAATATCCGGTTGTCGTTCTCGTGCTCACCACGAAGCATTATGCCATGCTCGAGCGACGGCCGATCTACACGGGCATCACGCGCGGCAAGCGGCTGGTCGTCATCATCGGCCAGAAGAAGGCGCTGTGGATAGCCATCAAAGGCAAGGCTGCAACCAGGCGCTGGACAAAGCTCCGTGAATGGCTCGCACTTGAAATGAAGGGGAGCCTGCCTCGATCGCAACGTCGACAATAGTCGACCAGTCTGCCCGCCGCGGCCAGCTATTTTGCCCACGCAACAGATGTTCAAGCATCCGCTGACGGAGCTGTGATCAACTCTTCGGCCGCGACGCTTGATTGACGGAGCTTACGGCGGATCGAACTTGATCTGTGCCGTAGCGACCAACATGAACGGATGGCAGCTTGTAGCAACCGGCAACGGCCGGCTGAACGGCAAGAGATGGGCGCAAAGCAGCCGTTTCGTAACCTGTGAACTTTGATGAGTTTCGACATCAGTATTAAGTGGCGAGCAGCGACAACGACGAGCTTGCCAGGGCGTCATAAGTCGCTTGGCACAAGCGTGCGGCATCTGGGCCAGCGCGATGCGGTGGAGGTGATCGATCGAGAGCCTCGTTCATGCAGGAGAGGGCCCGCTGGTCACCCACAAAGAGTTTGCTCACGTCGTGCAGCTGGAACTCTGGCGTGATCAGTGGGGCCGCGCGGCACAAGCGTTCGAACCAAAAGCGATCGAAGTCGCCACCATCGCAGTAGACGGTGCCCAGAGGGCCGAGGAGCGCGTTGAGCTTGAGCATCGTCGCAGTGGCGCTCAGTCCATTTTCGAGTGTCGACTGTGCAATGCCATGAATGCGCTCAGCCCTGACGTCCCACACGCCAGGGCTCCACGACGAGTGTGGGCTGGTGAGAGTGGACCAAACATGCAGCGGCTGATCAGCGCGTGGTGCGAGCGCCACCCCCACCTCGATGGGGTAGCTGGCGCTCCCGAGCGAGCAAGCCTCGAAGTCTATGATTGTAACAGTTTTATGACCACGTTCGGACTTACGTTCCGCCATTTCCTATACCCAAAGACAAGACATCAACAGAACCCTACAGATCATTTACAATGTCAATCCTCCAATGCGTCTAACAGCCCCTCAAGAAACCCTGGCTTCTTTTTACCGTTGTTCTTGACGCGCTGTTCTTCGAACCAGCCTACTGCAACGCTGTCAGGTGACCTACGTTCAGTTCTATCAATTTGTTTTCGGCAGGCGTATGAGAGAAATTCTCTCATTACCGTTTTGTTACTGATCTCTGAATTGTTTTCGGAAGGGCTCAGACGCACCGCGACTAATTCGCTATACTTATAGGCAGCTTGTGCTTCTAGCTTATATATATTTCTTTGGCAATCAACCTCAAAAAGATATGCGGTGTTATTTATCTTCTCTATTGGATTCGACCAAACTTGCATCATTAACAGCTTCGGATTGCCTTGCTTTTGGCTTGCAAAAGCGTCGAAGAACCACATTCTCTCTTTTGATACAAAAAACAGTTTCATATCAAGCATTGGGCTAGTCACATCATTTTGTATAGATAGGGGTGCATCTGCAAGGAAAGTAACTTCTTAAAACGCTCAAATTGGGTCTCACAAGAAGCGCTTGCCACTACCATTCCGGAAAAGTCCGAATTGACTTTTAGCGTACCTTGAAACTTATAAATCATATAATCGGGGAAACCTTTTTTCCGAACTTCATCCCCTTTCATACTCCGAATGACTATCTGAGAAGCACCTCGAAAATAATCTTTAAGCAAGTCGTTTGTTAAAACTAATCCCAATAACTGATGCCCGACTTTATCTGTTACGGTGACGTTCGTTTGAATAGTTCGACTGCCAATTTCAACACTAACGACCTTCGGGACCAAATCTCCCGTGCTAGGATATGTACGTTCCGGCACCTTTAAGCCTAACCACGAGCCATTCAATCGAGACCCAAAGTTAGTCTCCGTTGTCGCTCCATTCACGGAAGCAGATGAATCTACGATATTGCATCCATAGACACTTACATCTGATCGCAATTGAGCTTGAGAGACGGTGCCAGTAGATAAAATTACCGCACCAAATAATGCTCCAAGTAGCCGTGTCGGCATTCTTTTTAAATAAGAGATTGCGAGGTCCTTCATTATATTTCGTTTTTACATTTGACATAGTCGTTAGCGTGATCTCATAGCCTGATTGCGTTAAAGACATGAGGATCATTTGTTTACATGCTACAGCCTATTTAGCTTTATCGCGCAACTTTCTAATCCTGGGTAAAGTGCTTTAAAGCCTTTTACTAGCGCAAAAAGATTCACTTTAGCGGTCTCGCATGTATTTCGATTTTGCCGGATAACTCGATGACGGTTCAGCAGCCCCCGCCGTCACGGATGATTGCGAGGAAGCTGTTAGAAACTAGCTGGGCATCGACTTCATAGAGCAACTGCCGGGTCGCTCGTTTCGGTTAGCGGCAGGGTGGCCGCCGTCACGACAACAAGTGCGCTCCACCATAATTGGCCTCATCGGCATGTGTGCCCCTTCCAGTAGCGATCCCACTTCAGCGCTCAGCCGCCCCGTACCAGGGCACAGGACAGATCGCCTCCGATCGGCGATACGTACCACGCTGCCGTGCGCGAGCCACGCCCGTCCCCTTCCGACAGGCAGCGCATAGTGGGTCCGCGCACCAGCACGTGACCTTGCTTGCTCATGCCGATTGGTCGGCCAACCAGCCGCACCAGTGCGTCACGGGCCTTCGTGGCATCGGCGGCGGGACAGGGCTGGTTGGTACGGCAAGTGCCGTCGTGCTCGCGAGCGGCGACACCAGCCAGCCGAATGCGCGGACCCTCCTCGCACCAGACCGGACCGTCGCCGTCCCACACGCGCGTCGGCGTGCAGGCGAACACCTGTCCGGCGGGTACGATGGTGTCGGCAAGGGCAATTAGCGTCAGCATGGTTCGATGTTCATGAGGTGGGGCTTGCCAGCATGAAGCACACCAGCGGGTTAACCGACAAGCCGGAGCGACGTGACGTGGGAGGCGGTTGGTTGAGCGATCTCATCTGCAATTCTCCCATGGCCGGAAATGAGGTGGTGCGTTCACTGTATGTTCCTGACATATGGCAAGCATGACTCGCGTGCCATCAGTCTCGCCGCTCCTACAAGACAGCGTTTGCGAGGTGCCCTGGCGGCATGTGCCGCGCGAATGCCGGATGCTGGTCTGCCTCATCGACGCAGGCTTCCCCAGCCCGGCAGCGGACGACCTGGAGGAGCCGATCGACCTGGCATCCTTCCTCGTCGAGCACCCTGCAGCGAGCTATGTCATGCGGGTGTCTGGCTGGTCCATGCTCGGTGCCAGCATCTCCGATGGGGACTATGTCGTGGTCGACCGCTCGGTGGAGGCGCGACCAGGACACATCGTCGTGGCGCTGGTCCATGGCGACCGCACAATGAAGCGGCTCCGGCGCCGGTCCGGGCAGCTGTGGCTGGTGCCGGAGGCTGGCGACGGCAACGCATACCCGGAGACGCTGGTGGACGCCGACGTGGAAGTCTGGGGCGTGGTCGTCGGCCTCGCCCGCCGCATGGTGCGGTGACGTGACACCCACGCCAATCGCGCTGATCGACTGCAACAACTACTACGTCAGCTGCGAGCGCGCGTTCGACAGCTCGCTGGTCGGCGTGCCGGTGGTCGTCGCCTCCAACAACGACGGCTGCGCGATCGCCCGGTCACAGGAGGCCAAAGCGCTCGGCGTGAAAATGGGCGATCCCATCCACCTGATCCGCGACAAGCTGCGCGCGCACGGCGTCCGATGGCTGTCATCCAACTACACGCTCTACGGCGACATGCACCGCCGGGTGACCGCCGCCGTGCAGGAGTTCGCGCGTGACGTGGAGGTGTACTCCATCGACGAGTCCTTCCTGGACCTCGCCGGCTTCGAGACCCGCGACCTGGAGGCGCACGCTCGCGCTATGCGCGAGCAGGTCCGGCGCTGGACGACGATCGCGACCTGCGTCGGCATCGCGGGCACCAAGACGCTGGCCAAACTGGCAAACGCCGTCGCCAAGAAGCAGCCGGCGTTCGACGGCGTTGCCGACCTCCGGGACGACGGGCTGCGTCGCGAGGTCTTGGATGCGTTCTCGGTGCCGGACGTGTGGGGTATCGGCCGCGCCACGGCCGCCAAGCTGGAGGCACTGGGCATCACCACGGCGGCAGAGCTGGCTGCCATGCCGATGAAGCAGGCGCGCGCCGTCGGCTCGGTGGTGCTGGAGCGATTGGTGGCCGAGCTGCGCAACGTGCCGGCGGGCGCGGTCGAGACGGTCGAGCCGCAGCGCAAAGGCATGGCGGTGACCCGGTCCTTCGGCATGCCCGTGCGCGACCTGGACGTGATGATGGGCGCGGTCGCGCAGTACGCCATGCGCGCTGGCGAGAAGCTGCGTCAGCACGGCTTGGTTGCCGGCCGCCTGACCGTCTTCTTCCACACGTCGCCG
>JAABUN010006851.1_pt1 | contig 12797 bp, 13 predicted proteins | sample 5559311 | NCBI WGS metagenome assembly JAABUN01 (sample SAMN10711877, study PRJNA513370) | rock metagenome | isolation source: Antarctica rocks | place: Antarctica: Victoria Land, Siegfried Peak sud | reverse complement strand
ATACCGCTTCAACCGGCGCTACGACCTCGCCGCCATGCTGACGCGCCTGACCAAGGCCGCCGCCCAGACCCCGCCGATGCCCTATCGCCTGCTCAAACTGGCTGAGGTTTCCGCGGAATCAGGAAAGGTATTGTGTCCTGAAGATGAGAGAATGGCTGCGGCAGGGCGGGCCCGCTACCCCTCCACCGTCAGGTTCATCAATGTGGCAAGCTCGGTCCACTCGCCCAGCACGCGGACGATGTCTTCGCCGAACTCGGCCGGGCCAAAGTAGCCCGGCAGGGTGTCCATCTCCAGCAGGCGGCGCCGCAGGCCGGGGTCCGCCATGGCGCCGCGGAAGGTCTCCACCAGGCGGGCCAGGATCGGCGGCGGCACCCGCGCCGGGGCCAGCAGGCCTATGAAACCGGCGAAAGCGAAGGCGTCCGGGTAGCCCAACTCGACGAAGGTCGGCACCTGCGGCAGCGAGGGGATGCGGGTGCGCCCCAACCCGGCCAGCGCGCGCAGCCGGCCGGCGCGGATGAAGTCGCCGGCGGCGGTCATGCTGTGGAAGCCGCAGGCGATCCGGCCGCCGAGCAGGTCGGTCAGCATCGGCGCCTCGCCGCGGTAGGCCACATGGGTCATGCCGAGGCCGTCGCGGTCGGCCAGCAACTGCGCCATGGCGTGGCCGGTGGAGCCGGCGGCGTAGGAGCCGAAGCTGAGGTCGCGGCCGCGCGCCCAGGCGACGAACTCGGCGATGCTGGCGGCGGGCACCTCGGGCCGGACGCAGAACGGCAACGGCGAGGTGCCGAGCCGGCCGATCGGCGCGAAATCGGCAAGCTGGTAGGGCCAGCGGCGGAACACCACCGGGCTTTGCACGTGGGTGGTGATGGTGAACAGCAGGGTTTGGCCGTCGGGCGGGGCCTTGGCGGCGGCCTCGGTGCCGACCATGCCGCCGGCGCCGCTGCGGTTCTCGATGAGCACCGGCTGGCCGAGCGGCCCGGCCATCGCCTCGGCGGTCATCCGGGCCCAGAGGTCGGTGGCGCCGCCGGCGGGGAAGGGGACGATGAGGCGGATGGGACGGTCGGGCCAAGTCCCGGGCCAGGCCGTTGGCGACGGGGCTTGCGCCGCGGCGGGGGCGGCAAGCGCGCCGGCGGCGAGGCCGAACAGGTGGCGGCGGTGCATGGCGGTTCCCCGATGACGGCTTTCCCCTCATTGCCATGAATACCGGCCGGCGGCAGCCCGCATCGAACCGTGGCAGCGGCGCGCAGGGCAGCGCGGGCTGGCCGGTTCCGCGGCGTTGCATCGGTGAGGGCAGGCTGCTAAGATATTGAAGTTACGACAAAATATGTTGACCTATTCACATGAAGACCTGTCCAGTCGTTGCTGGTGGCAGGCCTGGAGGACAATGATGGACCAGGGTCACGAAATCGGCCGGCGTGGCGCGGCGAGCCTCGGCCTCGCGGGCGCGGCGGCGTTGCTGGCAGGCACGGCGACAGCCCAGGGGGCAGGCCAGGGGGCAGGCCAGGGGGTGGTTCCGGCGCCCGCCACGCCGGGCCGTGGCGACCTTTCGCAGCAGCCGCCGGTCGTGGTCGAGGTGGAACTCGGCAGCGCCGACGGCGTGCATGTCTTCACGCCGCAGCGTCTGCGCTTCGAGGCCGGGAAGCTTTACCGCTTGGTGCTCCGCAACCGCAGCCCGCAGCCGCACTACTTCACCTCGGATGCCTTCGCCGCCGCGATCTGGACCCGCAAGGCGCAGGTGATGGGCCAGGGCGCCGATGGCCGCGACCTCGTGGTGGCCGAGTTCAAGGGCGCGCTGCGGGAGATCGAGGTGCATCCCGGCTTCAGCGCCGAATGGTGGTTCGTGCCGGTCCAGGCCGGGCGGTTCACCGACCTCCGCTGCGGCATCAAGGAAGCGGACGGCAGCACCCATGCCGAGCACGGGATGCGCGGGGAAATCGTGGTGGAGTAGCGTCCCGGATACGGCCGGGCCACGCCGGCTCGAGCAAACCTGTCGCGCTGGCCGATGATCGGCAGGGGGGCGGCCTGGCCTGGCCATGCCGTCGCAAGGGCAGGCTATTCTGCGGCGGCGGGCACCGCGGCGGGCGCCGGCCGTACGGTGTTCCGGGCGCTACCGGCGCACAGCAGCGACAGCCCAAGCAGCCCCGCAACTACCGGCAGCACCAGTTCCGGGTGGCCGATGTCGATCAGCCAGCCCAGCGGGACCGGCGTGATGGCGGACCCCAGCGGCAGCCCCGCCGAGACGAAGCCGAACACCTTGCCGACCTGGCCGGGCGGCGAAGCGTCACGCAGCATCACGTCGCGCGGCGTGCGGGAGGTGCCGAGCGCCAGGCCCGCCAGCACGGCGACGGCGGCCAACACCGCGTCCGGCAGCCGCACCAGGCCGGGCAGCAGCAGCAGCGCCATCGCCAGGACGGTCAGCACCATCACCACGCCGAGCAGGTTCCGCTTGGTCTTGTCGGCGATCCAGCCGCCGACCAGCGTGCCCGCGGTGGCGCCCACCATGTAGCCGGTGAGCGCGGCCGAGGCGGCCAGCACCGGGGTTCCCCAAAGCTGCCCCAGCACCGTCACCAGCCAGGCCTGAATGCCGGAGCCGGCCATCGAGGACAGCAGGAAGAAGGCGAAGAACAGCAGCATCGGTCGGGTCAGCAGCAGGGCGCGGCCGGCGGGTGCGTCCGGCTGCCGTGCGGTTCGCGGCTGGTCCTGCAGGATGCGGGATTGCAGCAGGATGGCAACGACCACCGGCACGCCGAGCAGGCCGACCGTCAGCAGCGCGCCGCGCCAGTCCATCACTGCCAGCAACAGCGCGATGACGGGTGGCGCCAGGGCGAAGCCGAGGTTTCCCGTGAAGGTGTGCAGCGCGAAGGCGCGGCCCATGAAGCCCTTGTTCACGCTGCCGGCCAGGATGGCGTAGTCGGCCGGGTGGATGACGCTGTTGCCGATGCCCGACAGCACGGCCAGCGGCAGGATCATCCAGAAGCTCGGCGCCAGCGACATGGCGGCGACCGACAGCGCCATCAGCAGCGTGCCGCCGACCAGGAAGCGCCGCGCGCCGTGGCGGTCCACCAGGAAGCCGACCGGGGTCTGCAGCAGCGCGGTGGTGCCGCTCATGGCGGCGACGGCGAGGCCGAGGGTGGCGTAGGAAACCTGGAACTCGCGCGCCCAGATGAGGAACAGCGGCGGCAGCGACAGCATGTAGAAGTGCGAAAGGAAGTGACCGGTGCCGATCAGCGCGACGATGCGGGCGTCATGGCCGGGGGCGGCGCCGGCGGGGACGGGGTCGGACACGCGCGATCTCCGGGACATGCATCGGGCCGGGTAAGCTGCGGCCGGCGTGATGCCCAGTCAACGCAACGGGAGATCAACCGGGCGGTCGCGCCGGGAACCAATCGGCGTTCAGAACCTCGGAATCAAGGTCGAAGTAGGGATCGCCGCCTGTCGAAAGCCGAGCCAGAATGGCATCGGATTCATACCCGTCCCTGACGAGCTGACGAACGAACAGTTCGGCTGCCCGCGCCCACACCGCACTGGCAAGGTCTATTCGGCGCGCCCGCAAGGAGGGGCTATCCTCGAACACGGTTTCAAGAGAAGCTCGGAATTCGTCGATTTCAGCCTGCCAATGTGTCCGGCTGCGCTGATCTTGATGGAACCGCAATTTGAGAAGACGAACAAGAATCTGCCGAATCCGGCTTTTTACCTCGTTCCGCTGCGAAATGCCCAAATCCTCGATCTCCTCGGCGAGGTGCCCGATATCGAGTGCATCGGGCCGCAGCCGCTCGGGCCAGGCACGCAAGGTCGCTGCCTGGTCCTGGGTCCAGGCATGAAAATCCTGTTCATAAAGTTCGGCGACATCCCGCACGGTGGCATGACAGCGCGGGTTGCTTGACATTTTTATCACCTCGCGCGGCTACTGGCAGAGCGGTCGGCGCACGACGCCGGATGGTGCCAGTCACGTCACCCGATGCCGTTCCAACCAGGGCCCCGCCAAACCTATGCAGACTTCGCTAGCCCACCCCACAGATACTGCCATGCCAACCCAGATTGCCTGAAGCCGCGTGCCCTACCGTCCGGGGGGCAACCAGAAGAACTCTGCTTAGGGCCGCACCGATCAAACCTCGTCGTCGCCACCGCCGGAATCATAGCCGCCGGCGTCGTCGTAGCTGGCCTGGGAGGCGTCATCCTGGCCGCCCCAGCCGCCGGCATCCTGCTGGCCACCGCCGGCCGGATCCTTCGTGCCGCCATCGGCGCCCCAGCCCTGGTCCGCCGCCGCCGTGCTGGGATCGGTCCAGGACGAGGAAGTCGGCACCGCCTCCTGGCCGAAGCCGCCGCCAGTGGCCGCGCCGCCAGCCTCCGCCGCATGGGCACCGCCGCCATGGCCGCCCAGGCTGCTCATCAGCATGTTGCCCAGCACCATGCCGCCGGCGACGCCGGCCGCGGTCATCAGCGCGGTGCCGAGGAAGCCGGAGCCGCCACGGCCCTGCTGCAGCGCCTGCGGGTTGTAGCCGGGCGGATAGACCGGCTGCGGCGGCGGCGGCATCGGCTGCGCCTGGCGGGGGGCGCCGCCGCCGAACATGCCGCCGAACAGCCCGCCACGCTGCGGCTGCGCCTGGGCCTGGCGCTGGCCGTTCTCCACTTCCCATTCCAACTGGCGGATGCGGTTCTGCTGCTCGACCAGCGCCGCCTCCTGGACGAAGGCGGTCTGGGTGATGCGGTACCGGGCCTCCGGATGGCGGGCGAAGAGGTCGGTGATCAGGGCGTCGGCCTCCTGGTCCACCGGGGGCAGGGGCGGGCGGGACTGGGTGGCGGGAACGCTGCCGCCCCAGGGACCGGAACGACCGCTGGGCGCGGCGGCGGCAGGCGCCGCGCCGGCGATCCGTTCCACGTACTGGGTGATGATCCGGCGCTCGTCGTCGTTCATGGTCCGCGTCTCCCTGGGCCTGTCCCCGGTGGTCCGGCAATGAGGGCCATGTGCCCGAGTTGGCCCGGCGGCAGGATGGTTTCAAGCACGGGGATTACCGGACGTTCATGTCGTGACGCAATCCCACCCCATTGGGCCCATCCGCTTTGGGCCTACCCGATCCGGGGCGGCAGGCCGAGGCGGCGCCACTCGATGACCGGGCAGCGGTCCTGGACGAAGCGCAGGCCGGCGGCGCGGGCGCGCTGCCCGGCCGCATCGTCGCGGACGCCAAGCTGCAACCAGACGGTGCGGGCGCCGAGCCGGATGGCCGCGTCGACCACCGCGCCGGCCTCGGCGCTGCGGCGGAACACGTCCACCAGGTCGAGCGGCAGGGCATCCTCCAGCCGGGCGGCCACGGGGACGCCGTGCAGGGTCCGTCCGGCGATGCCGGGGTTGACCGGGGTGACCGCATAGCCGCGCTCCACCAGGAAGCGGGCGACGCCGTGGCTGGGGCGATCCGGGCGGTCGGAAGCGCCGACCACGGCGATGCGGCGGGTGCCGAGCAGGATGTCGCGGAGTTCGGCGTCGGTCATGGCGGCGGGTCTCCGGCGTTTTCCCTGGGTGGCGGCACTGCGGCGCAACGCGCGGCGCGCTGGACAGCGACGGCAGGCCCCGGCATTCAGGACGCCCGCGCGTGGGCGTGGTTCGGGGCCTGTAGCTCAATGGTCAGAGCGGACCGCTCATAACGGTTTGGTTGCAGGTTCGAGTCCTGCCAGGCCCAGCCTGCCCCTCACCCGGCCGGCCCCTCCGGCACCGGCACGTCGAAGCCGTTCAGCGTGACCGAGACAAGGCAGTACAGCCCAACCAGGTAGATCAGCTCCGCCGCGCCGTGCGGGCCGAAGGCACCGACCGCCTGGCGATAGCTCAACTCCGGCAGCACGCCGCCCCGCACCAGCACCGAGGCGACGTCGTAGGCAACCGCCTGTTCCCGGGTCAGGCCAGGCGGGCGCTGGCCGGCGACGATGGTGGCGATCGTGTCGTCGTCCAGCCCGCGCTGCTCGGCAGCGATGACATGCGCGTAAAGTTCATAGGCCGCACGGAAATGCGCGCCGGTGACCAGGATCGCCACCTCCCGCACCGGGCGCGGCAGCAGCGGCGACAGCGACAGCGCCTTGGTGAGGTCCCAGATTGCCTTGCCGATCCGCGGCTCGTGCAGCCAGGGGTTCCACGGGCCGACCAGCGCGCCGTTGCCGTCGATGGCGGTGAAGCCGCGGAAATTCGCCTCGATGCCGGCCCGCATGTCGGCGTGGAGGGGCTGCTGCTCGGCGGTCAACGCGTCGGGCCGGATCAGGGGCAGGCGCATCGGCGGTCCTTTTAGGTTGGCTCAGGGTCAACGCGCAGCACCGCCGCATGATCCCGGTTTCGGCGCGCCCGGCTTGGCGCACCGGCGGGCCGCCGCTAGATAGCGCGCCAGCCCCCCCGCCCGCAGGAATTCCGATCGATGGCCGCGCACCAGTACGTCTATGTCATGAAAGACCTCACCAAGGCCTACCAGGGCGGCCGCGAGGTGTTCAAGGGCATCACGCTGTCCTTCCTGCCGGACGCCAAGATCGGCGTGCTGGGGCCGAACGGCGCCGGCAAGTCGACGCTGATGCGGATCATGTCGGGGCAGGACACCGAATACGGCGGCGAGGCCTGGGTCGCGCCGGGCGCCACCGTCGGCTACCTGTCGCAGGAGCCGCACCTCGATCCCGACCTGACGGTGGGCGAGAACGTCATGGGCGCCTTTGCCACGCTGCGCGGCCACCTCGACCGGTTCAACGAAATTTCGATGAAGTTCGCCGAGGAGATGTCCGAGGACGACATGAACACGCTGCTCGGCGAGCAGGCAGAATTGCAGGAGCAGATCGACGCGGCGAACGGCTGGGACCTCGACCGCACGGTGGACATCGCGCTGGACGCGCTGCGCTGCCCGCCGGCCGACAGCACGGTGACTACGCTCAGCGGCGGCGAGCGGCGGCGCGTCGCGCTGTGCAAGCTGCTGCTGGAAAAGCCGGACCTGCTGCTGCTGGACGAGCCGACCAACCACCTCGACGCCGAGAGCGTGGCGTGGCTGGAGAAGACGTTGCGCGACTACCGCGGCGCCGTGCTGGTGGTGACGCACGACCGCTACTTCCTCGACAACGTGACGAACTGGATATTGGAGGTCGATCGCGGGCGGGGATTTCCATACCAGGGGAATTACTCGGCCTACCTGACGCAGAAACGCAAGCGCCTGCAGCAGGAGGAGCGCGAGGAAAGCACCCGGCAGCGGCAATTGGCCGAGGAGCAGGAGTGGATCGGCCGCAGCCCCGCCGCGCGCATGAGCAAAAGCAAGGCGCGCATCGCGTCCTACGAGGAACTGCTGCAGAAAAGCCAGGACCGCGCGCCCGACCCGACCAAGATCAGCATCCCGCCGGCCCCCAGGCTCGGCAACGTCGTCATCGTCGCCGAGGATGTGCGGAAGGGCTACGGCAACCGGCTGCTGATCGACGAACTGTCGTTCAAGCTGCCACCGGGAGGCATCGTCGGCGTCATCGGCCCGAACGGCGCCGGCAAGTCCACGCTGTTCAAGATGATCACCGAAGTGGAGCAGCCGGATGCCGGGATTCTGACGGTCGGCGAAAGCGTCAAGCTCGGCTACATCGACCAGAGCCGCGACAGCCTGCGCGACGACCACACCGTCTGGCAGGAAATCTCCGATGGCATGGACCAGATCACCATCGGCAAGCGCAGCGTGCCGTCGCGCGCCTACGTGGCGGCGTTCAACTTCAAGGGCAGCGACCAGCAGAAGGCGGTGGGCATCCTGTCGGGCGGCGAGCGCAACCGGGTGCACCTGGCGAAGATGCTGAAGCGCGAGCACAACGTGCTGCTGCTGGACGAGCCGACCAACGACCTCGACGTGGACACCCTCCGCGCGCTGGAGGAGGCGTTGGTGGAATTCGCCGGCTGCGCCGTCATCATCAGCCACGACCGCTGGTTCCTCGATAGGCTGGCGACCCACATCCTGGCCTTCGAGGGCGACAGCCATGTCGAGTGGTTCGAGGGCAACTACCAGGCCTACGAGGCCGACAAGCGCCGCCGCCTGGGTGCCGCGGCCGACCAGCCGCACCGCATCAAGTACCGGCCGTTGACCCGGTAGGGGCGCGGGGACGTTGACCCGGTAGGGGCACGGGGAAAGGGACAGGGCAGCGCCATGGGCCACGCCGCACCGCCGCCGGCGGCCTCGCGCATCATCCGCACGACGCGGCTGATGCTGCTGCCGGTCGGGATCGAGAACCTGCCGGAGCTGGTGCGGCTGAAAGCCGACCCCGCGGTGTTCGAACTGATGCTGCACGGCATCCGCACGCCCGGCCGCACGCGCGAGGAACTCGAGGACGACATCGAGTTCTGGCAGGTGCGCGGCTACGGCACCTGGGCGGTGCACCTGACCGCGGAGGAACGCTTCCTCGGCATCGCCGGGCTGATGGAACGTCCCGACGGCCGCGGCATCGCGCTGCGCTACGCGCTGTGGCCGGCGGACCGCGGCCGCGGCTACGCGCGGGAGGCGGCGGGAGCGGCCTTGGCCTTCGGGCACCGCGCCGGGCTGGGACGCATCATCGCCGTGGCCTGGGCGGAGAACCTGGCGTCGCGGCTGGTGCTGGACGACCTCGGCATGAGGGAATGCGACACGTTCCTGAACCGCGGGCGGCGGATGCTGGTGTACGAAAGCCTCGCCGCCTCATAGCCACCCCAGCGCGCGCAGCCGCGCCGCGTCCTGCCCCAGGAAGCGGTCGCCGATGTCGGCGCGCCAGCGGAGGTTCGGGACGATGACGTTGGCGGCCCGCGCCCGCGCGGCGGCCTGCGCGGCCTCCACCGTCATCCCGGTGCCGGTCACCGCCATGACGTTGCCGGTCCGCTGACGCGCGAACAACTGGCCGTCCTGCCGGCGCACGTCCACCAGGTGGTAATGCGCGGCCTCGGCGCCCTGCGGCGGGTCGTGGAAGAAGACCGGCGGGTCGGCCTCGGGCGCATCCTGCGCGCCGTAGCCGGGGAAGGGCGGGATGGTCAGCACGATCGCCACCGACCAGCCCGGCACGCTGGCGAAGCGATCCCCCCGCCCGTCCAGCATCCGGCCGAACAGGTCGCCCCAGCCATCCCGCTGCAACGAAGCCAGGACCAGGTGGCCGGGGTAGCCGAAGCGGCAGGTCAGTTCCAGCGGCCACAGCCCGGCCTCGTTGGCGATCAGGTTGAGGTTCACGTAGCCGACGTGGCGGGCCTGCGCCAGGCGCGGGGCCAGCCTCGCCAGCGTCGCCTCGAACAACGGCCCGGCGTGGTCGTAGGAGGCGAGGGTGCCCATCTCCGGCGTCATCTCGCCGCGGTCGCCGGGAAAGAAGCGCTTGTGCTCGAAGTCGATGCAGGCCGGTTCCAGGAAGCGCGCGCCGTCGAAATAGCCGCCGATGCCGACCTCCACGCCATCGAGGTGGCGCATCAGCAGGACTTGGCCCGGCGCCGCGCGGCGCAGCATGAACAGCACGTCGGCGCCGGCCGGATGCTCGCCGACGAAGGTGGGATGGGCGCTGTCGTCGTATTTCAGGACATACCGGCCGGGATGCGCGGCGAGCCATTCCGCCGCCGCGGCGGGGGTTGCGAAGCCCAGGCTTTCGGCGGTGTTCAGGCCCACCTCGCGCAGCACCGACTGGCCGAAGGCGCGGTCGTTCTCCAGCCGGTCGCCGAGGGCGCTGCCGCCGATCACCTGGTAGCCATCGACGCGCAGCCGGTCTTGCCAGGGTCCGCGGTCGGCGTATTCGACCAGGATCAGGCCGGCCTTGCCGACCCAGGGCAGCAGCGGCCACCAGTCGGGTTCGCTGTCGATCAGCCCGGCGAAGGGGCCGCGCCAGGCCGGGTCGTCGGCCACCACGCGGACCTCGTGGCCCTCGGCGACCAGGCCGAGGTAGAGGTCCCCAAGGTCGACGCAGGACCCGACGCCGAGGACGCGCACGGCACGCGGAGGCCGGTGCTCAGCGGCCCTGCTCGCGCGCCGCCAGTTGCTGGATCTGCCCGCGCATCGCCTGCAGCAGCGCCGCGACCGAGCCGTTGTTGCGCTGGATCACCGCCGAATACTCGCTGCGCTGGGTCAGCCGCAGCGAGGTGCCCTCGGCGATCACGTCGACCACGCGCGGCTGGCCGCCGACCTCGCCGACCCGCCAGTCGAGCGAGAACGGCGCGACGTTCGGGCGTTCGATGACGGTGTTCACCAGCACGTCGTCCTCGGTGCGGCTCTGCGCCCGGCCGAGCAAGAACCGCACCCCCTGGTATTCCCCGAAGCGGGCCGAGAGGTTGCGGATCAGCGTCTCCTCGAACAGCTTCATGTAGTCCTGCTGCTCGGCCGGGCTGGCCTGGCGCCACCAGCGGCCGATGATGAAGCGGCCGACGCCGTCCACGTCCACCGCGCGGCGCAGGATGCCCGCCACCCGCAGGCGGCGCGCCGCGAGGTCCGACCGCGTGTCGTTGATTGCGGCCGTCAGTTCCTGGCCGGTGGCCTGGATGAAGTTGACGGCGCGGCCGGGGTCGGGCTGGGCGGCCGCCGGATGCGGGCCGCCGGCGGCCAGGGCGCCAAGCCCCACGCCGAACGCGGTCAGGACCAGGCGGCGAGGGATCGGGTGCATGGGTCTTTGGTCTCCAGGACGAGGGTCTCCAGGACGAGGGTCTCCAGGACGGGGGTCTCCAGGACGGGTCATCGCGGCGCCACCGGCTCGGTTCCGAGGCCGCTGCCGATGCCGAAGCCGGTGCCGCCGGCGGCGTCCGGCGCCGCCGGGTTCAGCCGGTTGCCGATCTCGGCGTTGCGCCGCTGGCGGTAGGCGCTACGGATGGTGGCGTAGGGGTCGAGCGAAGTGCGGTTCACGTCGTCCAGCGCCTCGATCAGGCTCTCGCGGGTGTCGACCACGGTGGCTCCTGCGCGCGAGTAGGCGAGCGCGTCCACCACCGCGCCCTGGCCGATCCAGGTGAACGGGTTGGCCGCGATGTCGACGCCGAAGCCGGTCAGGTCGCGCGGGTTGGAGGGGCCGAGCACGGGCACGAAGATGTAGGGTCCCTCGCCGACGCCCCAGGTCGCCAGCGTCTGGCCGAAATCCTCGGAATGGCCGCGCACGCCGAAGTGATCCTGCGCCTCGTCGAAGATGCCGGCGACGCCGGCCGTGGAGTTGATCACGAAGCGGCCCAGCGTGTCGCCGGCCCGGCGCGGCTCGCCCTGCAGCATGTCGTTCAGCAGGATGACCGGGCTGCGGAGGTTGCCGAGCACGTTGCGGATGCCGAGCCGGACCTGGCCGGGCACCACCTCGCGGTAGCCGACGGCGACCGGCCGCAACACGTTGCGGTCGATCGCGTCGTGCACGGAATAGAGGGTGCGGTTGAGGGGTTCGGCCGGGTCGTTGGCCTCGCGGAATTCGGCCAGCGCCTCGGGATCGCTGGCCGGCGGGCGGGTGGCGCAGGCGGCCAGGGTCAGCGCGGCCAGCAGGGCGGTCGCGGCCAGCGGCTTCGACCAGGCGGGCGGCTTCGGAAGGCGCATCGGCGAGTGTCTCCTGGCGTCCTGTGTAGCAAGTCCGGCTGGGTCGCAGGTCCGGCCGGCGCCACCCAGGGCGCCGCGGCGCGCCTGCGCGTAGGCTTGGCCGGCTGGCATTGCCAGTAGCATCATCAAGGCGCTTCGGTAACGCACCAAACCGTAGCGCGTCGCGACACTTGCGGACGCCGGCCGGAGACGGCAAGTGAGCCGCATGGATCACCCCCTCCCGGATCGCGCCCTGGACGGCCCGTTGCAGCGTTGGGTGACCGGCCCGCGGGTCGGCGCGCTGCCGGCCCCGGCCGACCTGCCGCCGCCCCAGCTTTCGTTTGAATTCTTCCCGCCGAAGACCGCCGCGCTGGAGGACCAGCTCTGGGCCTGCGTCCGCCGGCTGGAGCCGCTGCGCCCGCGCTTCGTCTCGGTCACCTACGGCGCCGGCGGCTCCACCCAGGCGCGGACCCACGCGACGGTGGCGCGGATCGTCGCAGAAAGCAGCCTCACTCCGGCGGCGCACCTGACCTGCATCGGCGCCTCGCGGGGCGCGGTGGACGATGTGGCCCGCGCCTATTGGGCGGCCGGGGTGCGGCACATCCTGGCGTTGCGCGGCGACCCGCCCGCCGGGGTTGAGCGCTACGAGCCGCATCCCGAGGGCTACGCCTACGCCGCCGACCTGGTGGAGGGCCTGGCACGGGTGGCGCCGTTCGAGATCAGCGTCGCCGCCTATCCGGAAAGCCACCCGACCGCGCTGTCGGCGGATCACGACCTCGACAACCTGAAGCGCAAGATCGACGCCGGCGCGACCCGAGCGATCAGCCAGTACTTCTTCGACAGCGAGACCTACCTGCGCTTCCTCGACCGTTGCGCGGCGGCCGGCATCCGGGTGCCGATCGTGCCGGGCATATTGCCGGTGACGAATTTCGCGCAGGTGGCGAAATTCTCGGCGATGTGCGGGGCCGGGGTGCCGGGCTGGATGGCGCGGCTATTCGACGGGCTTGATGCCGACGTCGAGACCCGCCGGATGGTCGCCGCCGTGGTCGCGGCCGAGCAGGTGCGGCTGCTGCAGGCCAACGGAGTGGATGAATTCCACTTCTACACGCTAAACCGGCCGGACCTGGTCTATGCCATCGCGCATATCCTGGGGGTGCGGCCTGAAGCAGCCTCGGCACCGGCCGCGGCCGATGGCGTGGCGGAGGAAAAGGCGGCGCCGGCTCAGAGCCTGTGAATCTTTCCATTCGTTGCGATATAGGAATTCATCGGCTGTTGCGTGTGGGGTAGAATCGTCATGGTGATGTGAGCCTGGCGAGGTTGGAATGGCGGACAACGAGGCGG
>JAABUN010006850.1_pt1 | contig 12798 bp, 15 predicted proteins | sample 5559311 | NCBI WGS metagenome assembly JAABUN01 (sample SAMN10711877, study PRJNA513370) | rock metagenome | isolation source: Antarctica rocks | place: Antarctica: Victoria Land, Siegfried Peak sud | reverse complement strand
GCCGTTGCCGTCCGGGACTTTTACGCTCGTCGGCGATTCAGAAGATGCCTGCCCTCCACCTCGAGGGATGAGGTGGGGCGCTGCTCGGTTTCACTCCGGCGGGGGCGGCGTCCGAATCATCGCCCACTCGTCGAGGGCAAGAGGACACGATGCCCGGGTCAAGGACATCATCCGCGTCCTAGGACGTCGTGGTCGAGGACGCGATCTTCGCGCCTTGGCGATCTTATGACGATCGGCATGATGCCGACACGGCAAACGGCAGCGCCCCCGCTCCTACCTCGAGCGGGGGCCGCTGCCGTGCTGCGCGAGGCTGACCTGGCGCTCACGGCCTAGGCAGGTCATCAACTGCAACTGCCTGCTAGCGGATGGGTTGTTCGTGACCACTCCGCAGTACCCCGGACACGCCGGGCCGTTCGCACGGCTGTGCTGGTTGACCAGGTCCATGCAGTATGGCGATACTCAAAGTCGACAAGCGGAGGTCCCATGAACGCGCGTACTTACGCCAAGGTCGTTGGCGTCGTCATCGTTCTCATCGGCATCGGTGGTCTGGCGCTGGGCGAGAAGTCCCTCCTGGGCGTCTTGAACATCGACATCGCCGAGGACATCGTGCACCTCGTCAGCGGTGGCCTGATGGCCTTCGTCGGCTTCCGCGGATCCGACAGCGCCGTCCGGTCGGTGGTTGGCGGACTGGGCGTTGTCTACCTGTTGGTCGCCGTGCTCGGTTTCATCGTGCCCGACCTGTTCGGGCTGCTCCCTCACGAGTACAAAACCGTGCTTGACAACCTCATCCACCTGACGCTCGGGGTGCTCGGCATCGCGATCGGATTCTTCGTCGGCGACCGAGCGGTCGACCGCGCACCACGCTAGTCAAGCAACGGAGTCGCCACGAAGGCGGGGTTGCGGGCTTCAGCATCCGGAGGTCGACGTCGAGCTGGCCCATGGGACCTGAGAATCCGGCCCGCATCGTGCGAGGACGTAGCGGGCACTGGTGACGCCAAGGGCCTCGCCTACGGTAGCTGTGCTCGGCCCGGCCTGAGGCTGTTCTCCACGAGGCGCCAGGTCTCGCTGTCCACCTCGTAGGGGATGGTGTCGAAGTCGAGGCCGGCGTCCTCCTCGAAGTCCGCGCGGGCGTGCAACCAGCTCTGCCAGGCATGAAACGCGGTCGCGGCCGGCCACTCGGCCGGGTCGAACCGGACCAGCTCGACCGGGCACTGCACCTCTTGCGGACGCTTCCTACGCATCCTGCTGCCACCTGGCACGCGCAGCCGCCCGAGCCCGGCCGGTACGCCGGGCCGCAACCGCAACGGCCCGGGTCTCATCGTCCACCAGCTTGAGCTGGGCCAGCAGCCGCGCCAGAGTCGCGCGTTGGGCGCGGGACTCCGAGACCAGCGGATGCTCCACCAGCTGCCCCATGCTGCCCTTGACCGTCAACGGCGCGCTCTTGAGCTCCTCGTCGATCCGGGCCAGCAGCTCGACCGTGCGGGCGGCGTGCTCGAGCAGCAACCGCTCGTCCGGGCGCAGCTCCATGACGTCCGCGACCGAACGCCACAACCGGCCCCCGACGGCACCTATGCCGGCCGGCACCGGGTCGGTTCGCTTAGCCATCAGCTCCACCTAAGGGCGAATCGGGCCCCTGTGGGGCGTCCCAAAAACGGGAGGGAGGATGCATGGAAACTGACAGGCTGTATACCGTCCGGTGTCCGTTTCGCCCCCATCCTGGGTACCCCCCAGGGGTCTGCGCCTAGAGCAGGCCACCCCTCGGTTGGTGGTGCCTGCCAGGTCACGGGGTCTCGTCGTATCGAGTGGGGTCATCGGTAGTAGACCGTCCGGTGTGGTTCCATGCTGGGCGGGATATCCACCGCGGTGGGGACCGGTTCGACTCGGCTGGCGACGTCGGCGGCGTGGGCTTGGGCCACGGTGAGCAGGGTCAGCGGCTCGGGCTGCGCGTGCATGGTCACCTCGAGCCAGCGGTTGACGCCGCGGGCCTTGGGGTCCCAGGTCGGGACGGAGGTGGAGAACGCGGCGCCGTACTGGCGTGGCCCGAACGGGTCCTCACGGGGTGCGATGTCGAGGGCGTCGGACAGGGCGATGCGGGCGCCGGCGATGTCGTCGAGGACGCCGGCGTGTGCGGGCAGTGATCGCCACGCGGTGATGGCGCGGTTGCCGAGGGACATCACGGCGTCGGGGTGGATGCCGGGGTGGATGCCGGTCTTGGTGGCGGCGTGCACCGCGGCGGCGGCTTCGTCGAACCTGGGGCGGAGCTGGCTGATCAGGTCGTCCGCTTCGGCGCGGAGGACGGCCGCGACGGCGGCAGTGATCTCCTCGAGCAGCCCGTACATCACTGGTCCGAGCTGGGCGCGGACGGTGCCGAGAGTGGCCCGTTGACGGAGGGCTGCGACGAGCTGGTCGCGGTCGCGGCACAGGGGGTCGATTGGCGGGAGGGCGAGGACCTGTTCGCTGACCTCGGCGATGTTCTCGAGGGTGGCGACGGCGTCGCTGACCTCTGCGGGCAGGGTCACCCCGGCTCGGCGCAGCTGGGCGAGGAGCACCGGCATCGCGTCAGGTCGGAAGCTCACTGGATCACCTGCGCGGTGCGGCCGATGGCCCAGGTCCGGACCCGGGCGACGGCGGCGTCAAAGCCCTCGTGCCAGATGGTCAGGTACGGGTCGTCGGCTGACTGCTCGAAGATCCCGTGGACGGTGGCGAGGTCGGGCTCAGCGGCGACGGCGTGGCGTGCGGCGTAGGGCAGCTTGAGCAGCAGCTTCGGGTCGAGACCGCTGGCTGTGAAGGCGGGGGTGTCGCTGGTGCCAGCACTGAACATTTTCGGCGGCGGCCCTCCTTCGCTCAGCGCGGCGGCGTAGGTGGCGGCGTTGACCTGCTTGTAGTCGTCGGCCAACGGGTTGGCGGCGTAGGGGTCGATTTGGACCACGAACTGCGGTCCCGCTATCAACGACGGTATTTCGACGGTCATGGTGTTGTTGCCTCTCGTTGGGCGGCGTATGCCGCTACTTCGGATCGGGAGACGAGCCAAGACTGCCCGGCGCGTCGGGAGTGCCCGAGGCTGCCGGACGCTGCGAGCCGGCGGGTCTGTCGGGGCGAGCGTCGGAGCAGTTTCGCGGCCTCTCCCAAGGTGATCTCGTCACTTCTCCAAGGTGGCAGATCGTCCTTGTCGCGGACGTCCGTCTGTCCGCTGGCGGACGGGGCGACGGCCCGGAGAACGTCGCGCACCCGAGCGAGCTGCGGTGAGAGGCCGATGCCGTCACGGCGGGCGAGCCGCTCGGCGTCGCGGACGAGCCCCAGGAGCAGAGCCGCACCCTCGGAGGTGACGAGCATCCGGTCTGCGCTGATGGCGACGGCGAGCCCGGACCACGGCTCGACGGTGCCGGCCGGGGTGTAGGTCATGGCTCGCCCTGCACAGTGGGCCGTCCCGGGCGCGCCTTGCTGTCAAGACCGCGGCGCCAGCGTTCGTGCTCGAGGTCGAGGAGCGATGCGCGGATGTTGGCGCGCTCCAGCCAGGCGTCGAGTCGGCGCTGTCGGTTCAGCTCCGCGGCGGGGGTGGATCTGCGTAGCAGCAGGCGGTCCGGGATGTCTCGCAGCCCGCGGTGGGTGCTCACCGGTCGCCCTCCTCGTCCGAGCGGGAACTGTCCACCGCGGTGGACAGTTGGTCAGCGTCGGCGTGGGGACTGGGCCGGGCGGGTCCGAGGATGGACGAGTCCGACAGCCCCCGGGCGATGAGCCGGCGGGCGAGCTGCTCAGGCGTCGGCTGGCGTTCGGGCGGCGCGCCCTGGGCGGCGCGGGTCCGGGGGCGCGGGGCGCGGTTTCGTCGTGGCACGGTTCAGCTCTCCCTCTTCGGCCTCGAGGTGACGACGGTCCGGTCGACGCCAGCCCAGACGCCGAAACGTTCGCCTCGCTCGTCGGCGGCGGCGGCGCACTCGTCCATCACCGGGCAGCCGGTGCACCAGCTCGCCGCTTGGGCGCGGTCGGTCGCGTCGTCGGAGCACCAGAGCTCGTGGCCTCCCGGTTCGCAGCACCGGGGGCGACGACCTTGGGCGGCGATGTCGACGAGACGTCGGGTCAGCTGTTCGGCGGCGGTCATGACTCCTCTTCCCAGGTCGCCGACGTGCTGAACATGGCCGCCGCGCGCCCGTCAGCTTGCAGGGCGGTGAGGAACCGTTGCGCCGAGAAGCGTTGAAGGTAGACGCGGTGACGGGTCTCTGTGCCGTCCTGGCGGATCCAGCGGACGATCCAGATACGACGGCTGCGCGGCTTCAGTGGGGCGGCGTGGTCGTCGGTCATGACGCGGCCCTCCCCGCCTCGTAGCAGGCTAGGCACGTCGTCTTGCCGTAGGCGGCGCGCATCTCTGAGATCGGCTCACCGCACGAGCAAGAGAGGGTTGGAGGGTCGTCCTCTTCGATAGCGGAATCGAAGTCGAGGAGGTCGTCCGTCCCCATGGAATCCGCCATGGAGTCCATGGAGTCCGGCTTCTCAAAGGTGGATTCCATGGATTCCATGGGGATTCCATGGGGTAGCGCCCATGTGTAGGACGCGCCCTTCCCGAAGCCGTTGCGGACCGACTGGGCTTTGATCCGTGCACGGGACTTCTTGACGGTGCTCTCGTTGAATCCCGCGACCCGTGCGGCCTTGATGACCTCGGCGGCGGGAGCCTGACCACCGTCCTCGTTCAGGTAGTCGCGCAGCCAACCGTCGACTTCGGAGCGCTCATCCTGCTCGTCCGGCGCGCCTCGGGTGTCGCGCAGTATGTCAGCGACCGAGCGCTCTGACTCCCCGGTGAACACGAACTTTCCCGTCTCGGCAACACCCTTCTTCGTGGGGACCTGAGCCGTCTCGATGACGTAGGACAGGCTGGGCAGGTCATCGCGCCCGAGGCTGTTCTTCACCTGGCTCATGACCCTCCCGCCGTTCTCGTCGGAGTCGTCGCGGGCGAACCCGAAGACGGAGCGGGGAACATTCTTGAAGGCGCCGGACCCGGTGATAAGGGAGGCCGCGTCGGTGCCGGCGCCCTTGTTGAAGTGGGCGATGCCGAGGAAGACGGAGCCGGTCCGGTCAGCCATCTTGGCGATCGGGTCGAGGGCCGAGCGGACCTCCCGCTCGCGGTGGGTGTCGATCTTCTCCCCGATCACGGACATGAGCGGATCGATGACGACGAGGGCGACGTCGTGGAACTGGACCTCGCGCTCGAGGAGTGCGTTATCGGCCGGGAGGGACAAGGTCAGCTCGTCGTCGTCGATGCTGACGACCTCGAACCGTCCGACCTTGGACAGGTCCGCTCCGGCCGCGAGAAGCCGCGGGACGATCGTGTGCCTCCAGGAGTCCTCAACGGAGACGTAGAGGACCTTGCGGGGCCTGCCGTAGAAAGAGCCGGGGAGTCTGCCCCTCGTGATCTGCGCGGCAAGCCACATGCCGAACGACGACTTTCCAGTGCCCTCGCGGCCGGCTGCCATGGACAGCGACCCGGAAGGGATCCTGCCCTCGTCGTTGGGCTCCCATGCCCAGACCACGGGCTCGGGCTCGATCGTGTCGGCCCAGGTGACCTTCGCCCGGCGCAGCGCCACGTCCGTGTCGAGCTCCAGCGGCTCCAGCTCGTCGAGGCCATACCCGGCGCCGATGTGGTCGGCGGCGTCCTTGCCCGTCTTCGCTCTGGTGAACGCGAGGGAGGCGGCCTTGCCGTCGAGGGAGTCGTGGACCTGCCCGGCCCACTTCTGGCCGGCTTCGTCGTCGTCGACGATCACCACGACCTTGGCTCCGTGGAGTGGGGCGGCGTCGACCTTGGCCCAGTTGCTCGCGCCCATCGGCGCGGTGGTGGCGACGGCCCCGACCGCCTCGAGCGCATGGACGTCCTTCTCGCCCTCGACCACGTAGATCGTCTGGCCCGCCTCGACAGCGGCGACGACCTCGGGCAGCCGGTAGAGGGTGCTCGACCCCTTGGTCTGCCCCGACTGCCTGAAGTGTTTGTCCGGGGTGCGGGTCACCGTTCGGGTGACGGTTCCGGCCTGGTCGGTGTAGTGGTACTTCGTCCCGGAGGGCTCGTCGAAGAGGTCGCCCATCGTGAGGTTGAGGGCGGCTGTCACGTCCTCGGCGTCGCAGCCGGCGTGGCAGTGGACGAGGACCTGTCCCTCGATCTTCGTGACGGAAAGAGAGGGTGCATGGTCCTCGTGGGCGGGGCACTGAGCCCGTGCCTGCCCCGGCTTGTCTCCTTCCTTCACCTTCCGCCCGTCTGCCCGGAGCCGGTCAACGAGCCGGTCGTACGCCGTCACCGGGCACCGCCGATCATGGCCGTGAGTCGCTCACGTTCGGACGCCTCAACCGACCTGGTGAGGGCGAGCGACCGCGGGTCGATGTGGGCCTCGATCGCGCTCTGGAGGACCGATCGCAGGACGGTCGGCGGTAGGGCGTCGACCTCAACCGACTCGCCCTCGAACCCCGCGGAACGGGTGTCCGTGCGCTTCGTCGGCCGGGTCGGCAGGGCGTACTCCTCGATCTGGGCGGGGGTGACCGCGAGCCGCTGAAACACGACGTCGGCGTCGGGCGCGAAGGTGAGCACCTTGGCCTTGAAGTCGCGCCAGGCGTCGACCCCGGACGGGTCGTGGTCCCCGAGCTGGTAGACGAAGGTCGTCTTCCCGTATGCCGTGTTGTCGATGATCGTCGCGGCGATCGAGTGGGTGAACGTCTCGGAGGAGTAGCCGCGGGTGATCGCCAGCTCGACGTCCCACCCGTAGGTGATCGGCGAGATGACCCCGGAGATGGCGTCCTTCTCCGAGATGACGATGACCTCGACGGCCTGGTCGTGCCAGAGCGCGCGACGGTAGGACGAGGCGGCGTCCTCGAGCATCTGGTCGAGGTGTCCCCACGACTCCGGTTTGTAGATCAGCCGCGACCCGTCGGTGATCCACGAGTACGGGACCCGGCCGTCACGTCGAAGGGCCAGGAGCCGGCGCCCCACGGCCTGGTAGCCGGCCTCGGACTTGTCCACGGCTCCGGCTGAGACGACGCGGTAGAACACCCCCCGCAAGGTGACCGGACGCTCGGTCGAGCAGGCGGTGACGATGGCCTCGTCCAGCGTGTTGATCTGGTCATTCGTGCGCCGGAACCGCTTGCCTCGCTGTAACTGGCTAGGTCGGTATGCGGTGCGGGGATGCGCCAGTAACGCGATGTCGTCCGGGGTCGTACCATGTTGAGTAGTCGAGGAGACGGAGCCGCTTTCCTGCCGGGGGCGGCTTTCCTCGTGTCCGGGGCTCACGCGGCGTCACCACCGGTCAGCTCGAGCTCAGTCTCAGCGGCTTCGGCCTGTTCGGTCAGCTCGCGGGCCTTGCGGCGCGACTGGGCGCTTCGCAAAGCAAGGCGGGCGAAGTACGCCTTCCGCAGGTGGCCGGCCCGCTGAGGGTCGCCACCGGCCTCCTCGAGGAACTTGGTGTCGAGCGCTTTACGTGCGGGTGCGGTTCGTGCGCTGCGGTCTTCGGTACGGGCCCACGAGGTGTGGGCCGCGAGCCGGCCTAGCTGGCTGCGTTCAGAGTCGGCGAGCATGGTTCGTTTCCCTTTCGGAAACACGAACGCCGAGCCACGACAGACCCATCTGAGGTCTATTCGCGCTCGGCTCCCATGTCGGGGCTCTCGACCAGACGCCGCAAAGGCTCGATCGAACTGGACTCGCCGTTAGTCAAGACCTTCGCGACACCCTGTGCAGGTCAGGTCCCATGACGGGCCCTGGTCGCTCTCCCTCAACTAGCAGTCGGTGTTCTGTTGTGGGGTAAGTCAACCATACGTGCGCTATGCAGGCACGCACCGACACTCCGCTACGGCTCGCCCAAGTTGAGTCCGCGTGCTTCCTCGGCGGCGCGGGCACTGGCCTGCGCCCACTGTGTACCTGAGCAGCATGTCGGGCCGGGTCCAGCCGGCGACGGGGCCACCAGGGCCACCTTCGGAGCCGCCGGCCAACTCGATACTCACACCCGGTCCCCCCGCTTCATCTTGCGGGCGGCGGCGGCGGCCCGTGCGTCGGCGGCGCTCGCCCCGTAGCGCTCGAGCATCACATCGGAGGACCACCCGGCCAGCCGCTTGAGGTCGCGCTCCTGGCCGCCGTTCATCAGGAAGTCGTGGGCGAAGGTGTGGCGGAACCGGTGCGGATGCAGGGCCTCGATCCCGGCCTGCAGGCCGCGCAGGGTGATCCGGTCCCGGGCGCCGTCCGGGGTCAGCGCGCCCCGCTGGGTGATGAACAGGGCGTCGAGGTGGCCCCACCGCTGCTGACCGCGGGCGCGTAGGTAGCGGTCGAGCGAGCGGACGGTCCGGGCGCCCAGGTAGACCGGGCGGACCTTGGACCCCTTGCCCTTGACCAGGGCCATCCCCTGGTCGAGGTCGACCCCGTCGACGCTCAGCCCGCACGCTTCGGAGACCCGCACCCCGGCGTCGAGCAGGACCCGGATGAGGGCCTCGTCGCGACGGTCGCGGAAGTCCTTGCCGGCGCACGCCTTCATCAGCGCGGCCAGCTGCTCGTCGGACAGGACCGGGACGGGCTTGGCCTTGGCGGTCGGCGCGGCGAGGCCGGCCATCGGGTTGGCGGCCAGCTCGCCCTCCTCGACGAGCCACCCGCAGAACCGTTGCAGGCCCTTGTGCCGGGTGCGGACGGTGGAGAGCTCGTTGCGCTCGGTCAGCCCGGCGAGCCACTCACGGATCGCGGCCCGGTCGAGCTCGGCGAGGGTGGCCTCCCGGCCCTGGGCCTGCAGCCACGCCGAGTAGAAGGTGATCGACTGCCCGTAGATCGTCGCGGTCCGCTCGGCCTTGCCCTCGGCCCGCAGGTGGCGGGCGAAGGACTTGTGCAGGTCGGCGAGTCGGGAGGCCATGAGGCTAGGTTATCAGGCCAGTGAGCGCTATGCTCAGTCTCGCCACACCGTGTCAGACCTGAATTCCGTTGGTATCAGCGCGTGATCGTGAGGGTTGGACCCTCTTCGGCTCCCCCGGCATCTTGGGGTAGTCCGGGGGGAAGCTGAGCTCGGGCAGCCCGTCGGCGGCATCGCGGCGCCACCACTCGAGCGCGCGGCCGAGGTCACCCGCGGTGTCGGCGATGTCCGCCCACGGGTCCGGCTGCGACACCACGAGGTCGGGCACCGTCCGGACGGTGAAGTCCCGGGGACTGGCGGCCGCGAGCTGCTCCCAGCTGCACGGCATACTCACCGGCGCTCCGGGCAGGGGGCGCGCGCTGTAGGCCGATGCGATGGTCCGGTCGCGGTTGGCCTGGTTGAAGTCGACGAAGATCTTGTCGCCGCGCTGCTCCTTCCACCAGGCGGTGGTGACGAGGTCGGGCAGGCGGCGCTCGAGCTCGCGGGCGATGGCGATGACCGCGTGGCGCACGTCGAGGAACTCGTGGTCGGGACGGATCCGGCTGTAGACGTGCACGCCCCGGTTGCCGGACGTCTTCGGGTATGCCGTCAGCCCGGCGTCCGCCATCACCTCGCGGAGCGTCGTGGCGGCGACTACCACCTCCGCGAAAGTCCGTCCCGGCTGGGGGTCGAGGTCGATCCGCAGCTCGTCGGGATTGTCGAGCGCGTCCGGGCTCGCCCCCACGGTCACCGGCCACGGGTGGAACGTGATGGTGTTCATCTGCACCGCCCAGACGGCCGTCGCCAACTCGTCGAGAACCAGCTGCGGGTGCCTGCGCCCGGACGGGTAGGTGACCGTGACGGTGGTGGCGTAGTCGGGGACTCCCTTGGGAGGGTTCTTGGAGTAGAACTCCTCACCCCCGACGCCGGTCGGGAAGCGTTGGAGGGTGACCGGGCGGTGGCCGGCCAGTGACATGAACCGGTCGCCGACCACGAGGACGTAGTGCGCGAGGTCGAGCTTGGTGATGCCGGCGTCCGGCCAGAGCACCCGGGACGGGCTCGAGATCCGCACCCGCCGGGCCTCGTCATCGGGCGCCGGCACCTCGAGGACGGTCGCGTCGCTGGCCATGGCGCCAGCGTAGAGGACGAGCCCGAACCCCGGACGTCACCCATCCTTGACCCGCTGTTTACCTTCAAAACGGGCGAATCGTGGCGTGGCGCCCCTATCTTCGGGACCGCACCCTCGACGTCCCGGTCACCGCTGGAGGACGTCGCGCCATCACCGGCGACACCCTTTGCCAAAGACCTGAAACGGACAGCCCATGCATGCACTGCGCAGAACCGCCGTCGCGGTGATGTCGACCTTCGCGGTCGTCGCCACCAGCCTCGCTGTGAGCCCCATCGCCCACGCCGTCGACCTCGGCTCCGACGTGGTGATCAGCGAGGTCTACGGGGGCGGCGGCAACTCCGGAGCACCGTTCAGCAACGACTTCATCGAGCTCTACAACAAGGGCGCGGCGGCGGTGAGCGTCGAGGGCTGGTCGGTCCAGTACGCCTCGGCGAGCGGCACGTCGTGGTCGAGCCCGACGCCGCTGACCGGCGCCGTACCGGCCGGTGGCTACTACCTCATCGCCGAGGCAGCAGGGGCCAACACGGCGGCGCCTCCCCTCCCCACGCCGAACGCCTCCGGCACGCTGGCCATGAGCGGCACAGGCGGGAAGGTCGCGCTCGTCAAGAACGGCACCGCGCCGCTCGGCTGCGCAGCCGCGTGCTCCACCGCCGCGAACGTCGTCGACTTCGTCGGCTACGGCGCGGCAAACGACTCGGCCGGCGGTCACCCGACGCCGACCCTGAGCAACACCACCTCCGCGCAGCGCACGGTCACCCCCTTCACGAACACCGGGGACAACCTCGCGGACTTCACCACCGGTGCGCCGACGCCGAATGCGGCGGGCACCACCCCGGCCCCGGGAACGGACTGCTCCGCGGCGCCGACGCCTGCCGAGTGCGTACCAGGCACGACCACGATCCAGGACATCCAGGGCAACGGGTTCCTCTCGCCGCTCAAGGGCACCGCCGTGAGCAGGGTCGCCGGCACCGTCACCGCCGTCCGGACCAGCGGCACCCGCGGCTTCTGGATCCAGCAGCCGAGCCCCGACGCGACCCGCGCCAGTGCCTCCTCTGCGGTCTTCGTGTACAGCTCCAAGGTCGTTCCCACCGTCGGGGACGCGGTGCTCGTGACCGGGAGCGTCTCGGACTACTACCCCCTGTCCCGGGGAGAGACGGTCGCGACGACCGCCAACCTGTCGTTGACGGAGATCGTCCCGACCACCGTGACCACCGTGAGCAAGGGCAACCCCGTCCCGGCGGCGCTCGTGCTGACCCCGACCACGGTCCCGGACACCTATGCGCCGAGCGTGCCCGGCGGCAACATCGAGTCCATCCAGACGGTCGACCCGGCGGGCTCGGCCCTGGAGTTCTGGGAGGCCCACGAGGGGATGCTCGTCGAGGTGAGCGACGCCCGGGTCGTCGGTCCCGGGCAGCCGCAGTACGGCGAGATCTACGTGACGACCAAGCCCACCGAGCTGACCACCCCCCGCGGCGGCACCTACCTCGCGAGCTATGCGAAGACCCCGACCGGACGCCTGCTCGTGTCTCCGCTCGACGGGAAGGTGCCGGCGGCCAACGTCGGTGACCAGCTCATGGGCGCCACCCGCGGACCGGTCGACTGGTCGACCTTCGGCGGCTACGGCATTGCGGCCACCCAGCTCGGCACCTACCGGGACAACCACCTGACCCCGACGACGGCGAAGGCCCAGGCCGCCGACCAGCTGGCCGTGGGCACCTACAACGTCGAGAACCTCGCCCCGGGCGACGCGGCGACGAAGTACGAGCGCCTCGGCGCCGGTGTCGTGACGAACCTCAAGTCCCCCGACGTCATCTCGGTCGAGGAGATCCAGGACAACAGTGGCTCGGAGAACAACGGCGTCGTCGCGGCGGACCAGACCCTCGGCAAGCTCGTCGCGGCAATCACGGCGGCCGGCGGCCCGGCATACAGGTGGGCCGCCATCGACCCGGTGAACAACCAGGACGGAGGCCAGCCGGGCGGCAACATCCGCTCGGTGTTCCTCTACAACCCCGCCCGGGTGACCTTCGTCCCCAAGGCGGCCGGCGACCCGACGACGGCTGTGACGGTCGATGCCGGTGCCGACGGCACGGCCCAGCTGTCGGTCAACCCCGGGCGGGTCGACCCGACGAACGAGGCGTGGACCGCCTCGCGCAAGCCGCTGGCCGGCGAGTTCACCTTCCACGGCCGCAAGGTCATCGTCGTCGCCAACCACTTCAACTCCAAGGGCGGCGACCAGAGCGCGGACGGCCGGTTCCAGCCGCCGAACCGCACCTCCGAGGTGCAGCGCACCAAGCAGGCGACGGTGCTCAACGGCTTCGTCAAGCAGGTGCTCGCGGCCGACCGCGACGCGAGCATCGTCCTCGCAGGTGACTTCAACGACTACCAGTTCTCCGCGCCGATGAAGACGCTCACCGACGACGGTGCGACCTTGACCGACCTCATCAACACCCTGCCGGAGAACGAGCGCTACACCTACATCTTCAACGGTGTCTCGCAGGTCCTCGACCACATCCTCGTGTCCAAGGCGGTCAAGGACGTCGAGTACGACGTCGTCCACCTCAACTCCGAGTTCTCCGCGCAGTCCTCCGACCACGACCCCCAGGTCGCCCGGATCCGGTTGGGCACGAGGCAGGGCGCGCTGGCTCTGAACCCGTCGACCACCGTCGTCGGCAGCCCGGTGCAGGTGCAGCTCGCCGGCTGGTACCCCAACAGGTCGTTCACCGTCTCGCTCGACTCCACGGTGGCCGGGACGGTGACCACGGACGCCAACGGCGTGGCGACGTTCACCCTGCCGGTGCCCGCGGGGACTTCCACGGGGGTCCACACCGTCTCGGCAAC
>JAABUN010006849.1_pt1 | contig 12802 bp, 10 predicted proteins | sample 5559311 | NCBI WGS metagenome assembly JAABUN01 (sample SAMN10711877, study PRJNA513370) | rock metagenome | isolation source: Antarctica rocks | place: Antarctica: Victoria Land, Siegfried Peak sud | reverse complement strand
TCGAGCATTGGTGGTTTATGCTCAAGAATTGGATGAGGCAACGATGGGATGAATTTGATAACTTTCGTAGCTGTGTCGATGCCGCATTCAAACACTGTCCTAACGTGCTTGCGTAGCGCTATATTATTTCTGTTTTGCAACGCTCCGTTGCGCGGCAGATATCCCCCTAACCCACGGCAATAAAGCGGGAAGAGGCGCGATACCCGCTTTTTGACTCCCCTTAAAAAAGGGGGAAAATATAGAGTGTCAACTTTTTTTAAACAAAAGTGCAACTAATCGATACTAATCACAAGACTTTTAAAACATCCTCTTAGTTTATTCAAAAAACAAACCCTCCTTTCCTGTGCTTATAACAACTAAAATTGGTTCTTCAGCTAATTTTTAACCACTCTTTAAGTTCCTGAATTAACCAAAGACGTTCTACCTCTGTTAACTGTGGAGAAAATGAATATTTTTTGCCAACGGTTTCTATCACTAATGCCAGCCTAGAATATTCAATATTTCTTTCTAACGTTGTAGGAAAAACGTTTTGAATTTCTGAACTATAGCCTTGCTTTTGGCTGTAAGTAAAGCCAAATAACTTTAACTTAACTAAAAAATTTTCTCGGTTTAAGTTAATCTCCGTTCGTCCGCAAGAACTTTCTAACGTGCGAAACCACATAAATACAAAAGGAATTAAAATCGAACAAATAATTACCGATGGAATCAGATAAGTAATCCCCGGTTTGAGTAAAAACCCTACTGTTAGCATTGAGCCAACAGCTAAAAAGGGCGTAATAAAAACCGTTGATATGAGAAAAAAAGGTAATCTTCCAATACTTTTATCTATCGGCGGTATAGCTATATTTAATTCATCAATAGATTTAGTTAACTTAATTCGAGTATCTTGAGGTTGAAAGTTTTTACTAATACTAGAAACTATAGGTTGCTTAAGTTCTAGCATTTCCAACGCTTGACTAGCATTGCTAGGTCTGCGTTCGGGTGCGGGTTCGGCTAGGTGTTCTAACCATTGAGTAAAAAATGGGCTAAGACTAACACAACTTTTAAACTGAATTTTTAGTTCTTTTTGGGGTAAATCCGCCGGACTTGTCCCTGTTACCAAATGAATTAAAGTTGCACCCAAACCATACAAATCTGTAGCGGGAACTGCGCGATCGCCAAATTGTTCCATCGGCGCATAACCATAGGTTCCTACCACCGTAAAAGTAGCCCCTACCATCGCTACACGGTCTTGTACAGCTCCAAAATCTATTAGATGTACGCGATCGCCTTCCCCCAAAATTAGATTGCTAGGCTTGATATCTCGATGGAGTACCGGGGGATTTTGTTCGTGCAAATAAATGAGAATTTGCAGAATTTCTTTAGCAATATGTTCTACTTCAAGTTCGCTAAACTTTCTCCCCCGGTTTAATAATTCCTGGAAAGAACAACCAAGAATATAATCTTCGACCAGCACAAACTTAGGATCTGGCGCTTCATGGCGAAAATAGTCTCGATACTGAGGAATTTGGGGATAATTAAGCTGTTGGAGAACCCTTGCTTCGCGCTCAAATAACTTAACATTAGCCCAATCTACCACCGCCCCAAAAGTCAATACTTTTACTACAACTTGTTCTTGGCGGTCAGTATCTATAGCCAGCCAAGTTTGCCGTAAAGGATTATGACTTAACAGTTTTTGTAATTGATAGCGATCGCGTAATATCTGCTGTACTTCTAACATTGTCATTGAAAAGTTAATTGACCGCTTTGATACAAATCTTGCACAACTTGAGTAGCACAAACGACTGCTACAAGAGCGATTATTACTAGGGGAGACAAACCAACTCCGGCGATCGCTAGAATAATCAGCAAGGCGGCGACAAACCGATACTTACTTCTAGTCAAAACGATTGGCATAGAATGTTGTCCCAATCCACGCCCACAAAGGGGTATAAACAAAAATACAAAGCTGAAAAACCCCGTTATCGATACATCGATAGATAAGTTATGGGCAACTTGGGATACCGCAACGACAAATACCAAGTCATAAAATAGTTTTAACCAAGTAGCGTGACGATGTTCTTGGGCGCTTTCTTCGCCAATACGCAAGCGCGGCGGCTGTAACCAACTACTCATTTTTAATCTCTATAATAATATGTAATTTAGCCTGCCATTAAAGCCAAATATCTCTACCCCATCTCAATTAATTTTTGCAGTACATCAGTTGCTGCTAATCAGGTTTAGATAGTAATAAAGTCTAAAACTAGGGAGCGAAGACTTATTTTTAAATAAGAAACCGCCCAATATTAATTGGGCGGAGTGTGGTGTGAGGAGTGAACGGAAAATTTTTTTTCCGATCCTTCTTATTGTAAGCGACAGGAAATTGTTTTGCTGGTTGACATTCCTCTGCCTGAAGGCAAGAGGATTCTTTCGAGGCATAAAAATTATGCGTAACCTGATCCAAAGTACCGAATTACCGAATACTCTAGTACAGCACTGCGCGATGCCAATTGCGCCTACTCTCTCCGCTATTTCTAGCATTGAGTCTACTTGTTTGCCAGTTGATTCACTCGCTTCAAAGTCTTTACTTGCCAAGGCTAGGAGTAGAGTATCCAGGGATACCAATTCAACCACCGAAGTTAAACATCTTTTAACTACAACGTCCTATAGCAGGGAGTTTCACCCATCCTTAAAAGTCAAAGTGTCTGTACTAATTCTAACATATCTCTCAAATATAACCCCGTGCTTTAAGCACGGGGTTATGGGCCCAATTTTTCGATGATAATTCTAATTGACCAACAAGGCAATAGACAAGTTTTTGCTATTTGCCCATGCCTAATTGTTGAGCTTTTTGATAGACTTTTCCTTCAGTGAGTAACGAAGGCGCGATCGCAACTTCTACACTTTGCATTTCTTTGAGATTTTTTGCTCCCAAAGTTCCCATGCTGGTTTTTAAAGCTCCTAGCAAGTTGTGCGTACCATCATCTAATAAAGCCGGGCCCCGGAGAATTTGCTCTAAAGTACCCGTTGTTGTCACCCGAATCCGCGTCCCGCGTGGCAAAATGGGGCTGGGGGTTGCCATGCCCCAATGATAGCCATTTCCTGGCGCTTCAGCGGCTCTGGCAAAGGGCGAACCAATCATTACCCCATCGGCTCCGCAAGCAATACATTTGCAAATATCGCCCCCAGTAATTAAGCCGCCATCGGCAATTATTGGTACATAGTTGCCTGTTTCTTGATAATAGTCGTCACGAGCCGCCGCACAATCAGCGATCGCCGTAGCTTGAGGTACGCCCACACCCAAGACTCCACGAGAAGTACAAGCGGCTCCTGGCCCAATTCCTACCAATACCCCCGCCGCTCCAGCTTTGAGCAAATTCAGGGTAACTTCATAAGTAACGCAGTTGCCTAAAATTACTGGAATCGGCATCTCTCGGCAAAATTGCGCCAAATCTAAGGGTGTGACAGATTCCGGCGACAAGTGAGCAGTAGAAACGACCGTTGCTTGGACAAAAAATAAATCTGCTCCCGCTTTTGCTACCATTTCGCCGTATTTCATTGCTCCGGCGGGAGTAGCGCTGACGGCGGCAATTCCCCCTAATTGTTTAATTTCTTGAATACGCTGCTCGATTAATTGTGGTTCGATGGGTTTGGCATACAATTCTTGCATCAAGCCGACAAATTCATCTTTGCCTACAGAACTGATGCGTTCTAAAATTGGCTTGGGATCGGCGTAACGGCACTGAATACCCTCTAAATTAATCACCCCTAGTGCGCCGAGTTCGGATAATAAAACCGCCATGCGAACATCTACAACTCCATCCATAGCACTGGCAATAATCGGAATTTCTCGCTCGATATTACCGATGCGCCATTTGGTGTCTGCTAAACTCGGATCTAGGGTTCTATTGCCTGGTACTAAAGCAATTTCATCGATTCCGTAAGCTCTCCTTGCTTTTTTACCGCGCCCAATTTCAATATCCACTTTTGTTTTATCCCGCTTCCGATTCTGTTAAAGCATAGCCTATCAAATTGCGGGGGGCGATCGCCCGATACACTGCCTAGCTGTAGATGTATCCGCTAGAATAGAATTAGCTTTCTTAACGCGATTTTACAGGTAAGCCTTGATCCAATCTGAGACTCTAGAACTATTAGAATGGTCGCGCCTTTGTCAACATTTATCTACCTTTGCAGCTACTAAACTCGGATCTGTTGCTGCGCGTAATCTCCAAATACCCACATCTCAGTTACAAAGCGAAGAATTGTTAGCTCAGACTAAAGAAGTTTATGACTTAGAAACTCGGCTAACTACAGGATTATCTTTTGATGGCATTCAAGATATTGGCGACTCCTTAGAAAGGGCGCAGTTACAAGGAATTTTAGCCGGAAATGAGTTGTTAGAAATCGCCACCACTTTATTTGGTGCTAGGCAATTGCGCCGTTTTATCGATAATCAACCATCTATTCCCGTACTACAGCAATTAGTCTCCCAGTTGCGAACTTATCCAGAGTTAGAGCAAGAAATTCATAGATGTATTGATGAGCGAGGACAAGTAACCGATCGCTCTAGTCCGATTTTAGGCGACCTTCGCACCCAAATAAAACAGTTAAGAACCCAAATTAATCGCTCGCTGCAAAACATCTTACAACGCCAAGCTAACGCCGTCCAAGAGCAAATAATTACTCAAAGGGGCGATCGCTATGTAATTCCTGTCAAAGCACCCCAAAAAGATGCTATCCCTGGCATTGTTCACGATACCTCGACAAGCGGCGCAACGTTGTATGTAGAGCCTAGTGGCGTTGTTCCTTTAGGCAATCAGTTACGGCAATTAGTCCGCAAAGAACAGGTAGAAGAAGAAGCAATCCGCCGCACTTTAACAAAGCAGGTAGCCGAAGTTAGTGCAGATTTGGAAAGATTGCTAGCGATCGCAACTATTATCGATCTTGCCACCGCCCGCGCTCGTTACAGTTTTTGGCTTAAAGCCAATCCACCCCGCTTTATCAACCGCAATGATGGCGAAAGTATTAATTTGCGCGCCTTGCGCCATCCGCTTTTAGTATGGCAGCAGCAGCACGAACAAGATCGTGCTGTTGTACCTGTCGATTTATTTATTCAACCTAACATTCGCGTTGTCACAATTACAGGGCCAAATACGGGCGGTAAAACTGTCACCCTCAAAACTCTAGGTTTAGCTGCTTTGATGGCAAAAGTGGGTTTATTTATTCCGGCGCGCGAACCCGTAGAAATGCCCTGGTTTGAGCAGGTATTAACCGATATCGGCGACGAGCAATCATTAGAACAAAGTTTATCGACATTTTCTGGTCATATTCGCCGAATTGGTCGAATTTTAACCGCTATAGACGAATCAAGCTGCTCTTTGGTGCTTTTAGATGAAGTGGGAGCGGGAACAGATCCTGTAGAAGGAAGTGCAATAGCGATCGCATTATTACAATATTTAGCTAACAACGCTCAATTAAGTATTGCTACAACCCACTTTGGCGAACTTAAAGCCCTAAAATACGAAGACGATCGCTTTGAGAATGCCTCGGTAGAATTTGATGAAATCAGCCTCTCACCAACTTATCGGCTGCTGTGGGGAATTCCAGGCCGTTCTAACGCCCTAACTATTGCCCAGCGCTTAGGTTTAAAACTAGAGGTTATTGAGGAAGCCAAAAAGCATTTAGGCGGCGCAAATGACGATGTAAACCAAGTCATTGCGGGTTTAGAGGCGCAAAGAAAACGTCAGGAAACCAAAGCCGCCGAAGCGCAAAAGTTAGTAGAACAAGCAGAACGTTTTTATCAAGAAGTATCGGCAAAAGCCGCCGCCTTGCAAGCACGGGAACGAGATTTACGCGCCTCTCAAGATGTTGCTGTGCAAAATGCGATTTCTGAAGCTAAAGGCGAAATTGCCCAAGTCATTCGCCGCCTGCAAAAAGGTACAGTAACGGCTACGGACGCGCAGCAAGCAACTAACGAACTTAATCAAATTGCCGCCAACTATATAGCGCCACCATCAAAACCAAAAGCAGGATTTAAACCCCAACTAGGCGATCGCATTCGCATTCCAAAATTAGGTCAAACGGCAGAAGTTTTAAGCGTTCCCAGTGACGAAGGGGATCTAATTGTCCGGTTTGGGATCATGAAAATGACTGTAAACCTAGAAGATATTGAATCATTAGACGGTGAAAAACCAGTAGTTGCTAAAAAGAAAAAAGCAGAACCAATTGAAGAAAAACCAGTAGAAACTACTCCAGTACTAGTAATTCGGACTTCTAAAAACACCGTAGATTTACGCGGGTCACGAGTCGCCGATGCGGAGAGGACGTTAGACGATGCAATTTCGACCGCAACCGGGCAACTGTGGATTATTCATGGACACGGTACGGGAAAATTGCGCCAAGGTGTGCGCGATTTTTTGCGCCAGCATCCGAGAATTAGCCGCTATGAAGATGCTCAAAAAGCTGATGGTGGTACAGGTGTGACGGTAGCTTATTTGGCATAAAAACTATCGCTTATTTACGAGTAAAAAAGCCTGCGATCGCAGGCTTTTTATTTCTAAATTTTTGAGGCAGTTTAAAACTTGGACAATTGAGCGCTACGACGACGGCGACGCATTACTGCAACACCACCCAAGGTAACTGCTGCTAAAGAGCCAATTATACTACTAGGTTCTGGTACAGGCTCTGCCGCCAGACCAGTCAATGAGCGACTACCGCCAATCTCTCCTAACGAACTAGCCGCACCAGTAGCTAAGTTAATAGTATACAAAACAGAATCTGAGGCAGCATAGGCTGTATTTCCGCCATTACCATCAGCGAAAATATCAAACCCTCCAGTAGGACTAAAATCGATACCAAGGGAACCGATTGTCACCAGACCGCCAGCATTAGGAGGATTCTGCAAAACTAAGACATCAAGGTCAGAATCTATGCCAAATAGCTGAGTTGTCCGAGTAGGAGGAGTCACTCCTGCTGGGCTGGGCGCTCCGAGAAATGAATTAAGATAAGCCGCACCAGTAATATTAGGGTTAGCTCCAAAATTGGCATCCCCTGTAACATAAGCTAAGTTTCCATCAACTATAGTTGCACCAGTATCTGCATTAATGCGGAAGTTTGTATCATTGCTACCAACAACTCGTAAGCGATCGACTACGGGGTTGAAGTCTACTCCTGATAAAGCTCCTACCGATGCAGGAACATCAAGGGTACTTGTAAAAGTTGCGGCTCCTGTGCTGGAGTTTATTGTATAAATATTGTTGCTACTTGCCAGCCCGTAAAGCTGACCATCGGCTGGACGGTAATCAATCCCTAGTAAGTTACCAACAACTCCTGTAACTTGGACAAAACTAGCAGCATTAGGACTTGCAGAGTCAAAATTAACTAGAGTATTGTCTCTGGTTAAACCAGTTAAACCTACGGCTTGAACTTGAGGAGCGATCGCTACGCCCGATGTAACGGCTATTAATGCGATCGCGCCTAAACTTAGCTTATTCATAAAATAGACTCCAATGTAATTTTTTATGCCAACCCTAAATAAAGTGTGTTTCAACTAACGCTCATTTTCCAGACCGAAAAATGTTCATTTTTCGCTCACTTCTTTACATAGTTTTGTGTATATTAGTTTAATTTTGTATTGAAGTAAATAGGTATTTATGTATATTTACTGAGAAAGATCAGAATTACTACACTGGTAAAGGATAAAAATTCCACGATGTCAAGCTTGTGAGCCAATAACTTGAGTAAGTAAAATTGTTAACTAACCAAACAAATAGCAGTCTGATCAAAGCTGAAGCGCTAATAGCTGACAGGTGTAAGCGGACAGACTATGCTATTAGAAACCAAATTTACTTTAAAAGAGTCTGGTTTCAAAATAGGTAACAACTCTATCGATACCTGTCTTAGCTTATATGCTTAAAGATACGCATTCTAGCGCTGGGTCATCTCCGGTGTGGGATGAACTAAACCGCGCCCAGCCTGATTCTACCCAACTTGACAACATCAAAACTCAAATAGATTTGGTGCTGTTAGCGTTGGAATCCTTAGCGGGTATTGGGTCTGAGGCTATGCTGCAAGCCGCATCAGCGCTGAATCTAGAATCAAAAATACCCGATCGCCTGACTTTGTGGCGATTGCGCCAATCAAATCCCTTACGCAAAGGTGAAGGTGGACGCAAAAAGCTAGATATAGAAGAAGCGCGAAGTCTGGTGTTAATTGGCTGCTTCCTCGCCAAACAGCACCAAGAACTAATCCGCCGTGCCATTGACTTGCTCGAACAAGCCGCCCAAAATGATAGCGAACCTCATAAAACGGCAATACTTGGAGATTATCTTGATGCTTTTAACAACACCTACTTAGAACGCATGGAAGACGATCGCAACATTTCTACCGAAAACCTAACTCAATTAGCATTCAAACTTTTAGTAGATTTGTTGTTTTATAGTAGTCCCGGAGGTCATCGGCGTTTGTGGTTGGCACTTTTAGATCGCAGTCAAAAATAACTAGCTCCTCACCAGGAGATTTGATTAAAAAAAATTCCCAACTCACACCGATCAAAACTATTACCCACTATGTCCTTATCAAATTCGGTTCTACATCGCTATACTCCCCCTACTTGTACGCTGCAAGTTGTGGCTTATAGTTCGCCTGTATCCCGTTGGGTAGGTTCTAAAGTAGTAAAAGAAGTACAGTTTGACTTACGTTTTGACGATCCAAGATCCCCGTCCGAGAAACAATTTAGCATTACAGGCGATCGCCAGCAATTAGAATCTCTCCACACAGTAGTTACAGACTATATTCAAGAGTTACTCAGCTTATCGCCAGAAAGTTTTGCAGGTTTAGGTCAAGAAACACTGTCACCACCAGTAGACGTTGAAAGCGATGTGTGGCTATTGCCTGCGGAGGATATTCCGCCCAAACCTGCAAAGAGCGATCACCTAATTGTTCAAAGTAATTCTTTTGCCATTAAACCAGCAACAAAGGTAGCTTATAACCTATTTCTCGGAGCTTTAGCTACACCAGAAACGGGGGAATTTGTCCAACTTAGCGTACTGCAACTATTTGATTTAGCTACCGCTCTTGATGAATATAAGAGCGATCTAATCGCCTTACCAACTATTGGCCGCAAATCTCAAAATTCTTCCCCTCTTTTAGCTTGGGCAAATATTGCCGCAGTATTGCTGTTAGGTGTAGGCGTTACGGCGGTAGGATTGCAAGTTTTTAATCGTCCTAATTCTCCCCAAACCGCTAATAATCGTCCTAAAACCACTACTAATACCCAAGTTGCCCTTGCCCCATCACCATTTCCGAGCTTATCTCCGGCGACAATCTTAGTACCGTCACCCAATAGTAGTATTCCTGCCAAAGGTGCGATCGCTGTACCAAGCACGGCTCCAATTCCCCAAACGGTAACACCCGCCACTAAAACTAATCCTGTACCTAACGGCTTACCACCCCAACCAATAGTTATTAATCCTACGGCGGCACAAACTACTACCACTACGACTACCGTAACTGTTCCTGGAGCAAGTAATCGTACAACGCCACCGATTGCTATTTTACCCAGTCCTAATTTACCAACAAGACCTAGCCCTACCACAACAAAGACTACTGTAGTAACCCAACAAGATAATAATTCTAGGGAAGCGCCAACACCCCCAACGCCTACTATTACTACCGCTACCCGTACCGCTTTTGTTGCCAATCCTCAAGTAACTGAAGTTAGCGATTACTTTAACGGGCGTTGGGAGCCGCCTGCTAACTTGAGGAGTTCTTTAGAGTACAGCATTGTTTTAGATGTAGACGGTAGCATTCAAGTTATTGAACCCTACGGATTACCCGCAAGAACATATCTCGATCGCACAGGAATGCCTTTAATTGGCGAACGCTTTGTTTCAGCGAACCAAAATGGTCAAAGTTCTAGAATCCGCTTGCGATTTAATCCTAGCGGCAAAGTCCAAGCCTTCTTAGAAGCGGGTGATGCTAGGTAAAGTAAAGATTTTTTAAGTTTTGTTAACTTGAATACTAAAATACTTAGCCATATACCCGAATATTGAGTATTAATTCTTATTGCTGTTTTGCACAAAGCAAAGTACCTGTTTTAGGTTCTATTGAATTGAGGAGTGGTTATATGGCAGGGCAAATGTGTTGGTTATCTAGATATGGCAATGATGGTGAAAAAATACTGCATTTGCAGACGCAAACAAGTAGTTCTTGGCAACCTTATACAGCTTTTCGCCATCTTGCCGTACCCGACTATCGCGTACCAGGAGGATCTAAAGGTTGGGCAACCTACCAAAAACTGCTAAAAGCAGGCTGGACTTTAGTACCTAGTGCTAGAGCTAAAGAATTTGCCCCGATGGAAGTAGAAGTTTTTAATAACCACTAGGAGAACCTTCGCCACGAGGATCGGCGGCTCCTTCGAGTTTATTGTCTGAGGTAACAACGATCGCATTGGCATTTCCCCAAGGACTTCGCACAACTATTTTATGTCCCCGTCGTTTTAGTTCGGCAATAGTAGCTGTATCTAAACCAAAAGGCTGTATTCTCAGTTCGTCAGGCAACCATTGATGATGAATGCGGGGAGCAGAAACCGCTTCCCCGGCGTTCATATCGTAGGCTAGAACGCCCAGAATAACTTGCAAAACCGTAGTAATAATTGTGCTACCACCAGGCGCACCCGTTGCCATTTTGAGGCGATTATTTTGGGTGACTATCGTGGGTGTCATGCTAGAAAGGGGAGTTTTACCTGGTGCGATCGCATTAGCATCTCCGCCAATTAATCCGTAAGCATTGGGTACGCCAGGAGCGGCGGCAAAATCGTCCATTTCATCGTTAAGTAAAATACCCGTTCCCGGCGTAACTACTCCAGAACCAAAGCCGTAATTAACAGTAAACGTCAAGCTAACGGCGTTGCGCTGTTCGTCTACAACCGTTAAATGGCTAGTGTCGGGGGATTCAGCTTTGGTAAAGCGTTCTAAAGTAGCTTTATCGACGGGTTTTACTCTAGTTGAAGGGGTGGCATTGACGCGGATTTCTTGCCGTCTTTTGGCTGCATATTCTGGGCTAATTAGCTGTTGTACTGGCACTTTGACAAAATCGGGATCGCCTAAATATTCCGATCTATCAGCGTAGGCAATTCGCATCGCTTCTACCATTAAGTGCAGTACGTCCGGGTTGTGCCATCCTTTGGCTTTTAGATCGGTGTCGCCAATGAGATTTAATATCTGTAATAAGTGTACGCCCCCAGATGAAGGCGGCGGCATAGAGCAAATTCGCGCTTTTTGGAAAGTACCGCAAACTGGGGTGCGCCAAATAGGTTTATAAGTTTTTAAGTCTTCTAAAGTAACTAAACCGCCATTAGTTGCCATGTCTTTTGCGATCGCCTGGGCAATATTTCCGGTATAAAAACTCTGAGGCTCGGTAGCAATTTGCTGTAAAGTTTTTGCTAAATCGCGCTGTATTAACTTATCTCCAGCCGCGTACATTGTGCCGTTGCGCGTAAAAACCTGTCGAGCGGCTTGATTACTCAAAATTAGCTTTTTGCGGCTTTCCACCGCCCCTACAAACCGCTCTGTTACGACAAACCCTTCTTGAGCGTATTTAATAGACGGGGCAACTAATTTTGCCCAAGGTAATTTTCCATACTGGCGATGCACTTGATAAAGTCCGGCGACTGTACCCGGTACGCCCACAGACAAATAGCCATCAATACTTAAATTTGGGCGTACTTTGCCTTGAGCATCCAAATACATATTTTTGGTAGCTTTTAAAGGAGCGCGTTCGCGGAAATCTAACGCCTTCATTTCCGTTTTATTGGCTTGATGTAAGAGTAAAAAACCGCCGCCGCCAATTCCCGCCGAAAAAGGTTCAACTACAGAAATAGCAAAAGTTGTTGCTACCGCAGCATCTACCGCATTACCACCAAGGCGCAATATCTCTAACCCTGCTTGACTTGCTAAAGGATGGGCGGATACTACCATTCCCCGTTTAGTTGTTAGTGGTTGGAGAAAAGCCGCAAAGGTTGGTTGAGCGGAAAAAAAAGCTAGAAAAACTAATAAAGGTAAAGTAAAGCTACAAATATTAAGCATAATTGGTAAGAAAATAAGCCGAGCATTTAGCAATTATGCACTTTTGAGCCATAAAAACTACAAACCTACGTTATGGGCTGGGTTGTCATTTCGTATTCTGCATAAAGCTATGAATCCTTTGTAGTGGCAAGATTGTTTTAATTTATTGTGGTACGGGCGATCGCATATTCTACTAAATCCGCATCTAAAAACCTACTTATAGACTATCATTTCATTCTCGCGTAGGCGGTAATTCAGAAGTCATTAAGCAAGCACGATAAGTAGTATAACAAAATAGGATTTGGTATACCACTAAATTTTGACTTGGTTCTTGAACAGCAACGTTAGAAGTTAATGAATAAGACAAGCTGAGAAACGACTGGCTCAAAACTCTACCTCCCAATCTCCAACTTTCAAATTTTCTACTTCATTAATATTTATATGTAAACTTCTGTATTATTACTTAAATCTTAAACATATAAAGTTTAAAAGATCAGTATTTATCCTAAAGACATTTTACTTATTTAGGTTACAAATTAGATATACTGTATCTTTCTCATAACGAAATGTCTAAAAGAAGATTGTTTACTATTTTGTCTTTTTTAATTATTAATATAATAAGTCATAATCTTCCCAGGGTAAGAGCATCTCAATTAAGCTTGACACAAGGAATCGGAAGAATCTAATATGTTGTCAATGAAACAACAACTGAGAACTTGAATCATATAATCGTTATCCATAGCAGTGCGTTTCATTTT